>Ga0335081_10008747_pt1 | contig 16242 bp, 14 predicted proteins | sample Lox_Sample_35_FD_206713 | JGI IMG/M metagenome (GOLD analysis project Ga0335081, IMG submission 206713) | Soil microbial communities from Loxahatchee National Wildlife Refuge, Florida, United States - Lox_Sample_3.5 | ecosystem: Environmental > Terrestrial > Soil > Wetlands | place: USA... | reverse complement strand
GTGCGCTCGAGCCGGTCGAGCAGGTCGCCGCCGCGCTCGCCGAGCGCGTCGATCATCGAGTCGCCGGCGTGGCCGAGCGCGACCGTGATGTGCTCGCCCTTTTCCGCGAGCGCGCGCGCGATGCGCTGCGCCGCCTCGTTGACCCGGTCGGCGACCGCCTCGCTGACCGAGGTGATGTCGTGCGACAGATCGAGGTGCACGTTGGTGATGGCGGTGCGCACCTGCTCGGCCTGGCCGACCAGGGTTTCGCGCTGGGAGGCCAATCCGTCGAGCAGGGTGCGGATGCGCACCTCGTTGTCGTTGTAGGCGCGCTCGAGCGCCGTGACCTCGTTGTTGACCAGCGCCTCGAGCTCGGCGGCGCGCGCCAGCGCGCGCTCGACGCCGTCGCCCATGGCGGCGACCTCGCGGCGGATCGCCTGGCCGACGCTGATGATGGATTCGTGCGCGATCGTCTCCGGCTCGGCGAGGCGCACCGCGACCTGCGCCATCGACTGCGAGATCATGCGCAACTCCTGCGAGCGCGCCAGCATGTGGGCGAGCACGAAGAAGAAGACGACCGGTGCGAAGAAGCCGACGACCAGCCCGACCAGGAGCGGCACGGAGGGGAGCCCCTGGGCGACGAGCGCCGCGAACGCGCTCTGGTAGCTGTAGGCGAGCCCGAGCGCGCAGATGACCCAGGCGCCGGAGAAGATGCCGGCGATCCAATAGGGCGTGCGCGCCGGGCGCCGCTGCAGCGATTGCAGGATCTGGCCGATATTGGCGCGGTCGTCGTTGGCGGCGAGCGTCGCGGTGCGCGCCGGGCGCTCCTCGCGCGGGGGTGCCGCGACCGGCTCGACGAAAAGATCGTCGTCGGCCAAGGCTCGCACCGGCTCGCGCTGCGCCGCAGTCCCGTTGCGCGGCTCGCTCTCGCGCATGTCGAGCGCATCTTGAATCGCCGTCAGCGCAACCTCGGTCGGGTCTTTCGACTTTTTTGGATTATTCGCCATTGCCTCGCCCTACGCCCTGAACCCAGGTTGCGACTCCCTGTGGACAACTCACACGCGTTCCGCCGCTGGCGTGTGATCATTGGTAGCTGAGCAACGCGTTTCGCTGCAAATCTACTGGGAGTCCCCCCTGCCGCTGGAGTATCCTACCGACTGATCCGGCCCAAATAAACCGTTTTGGTAACGTCTTTTTAATCATCCTTAACAGGTGTGGCGCCATGGATACGGTTCCGGACGACAAGGAATCCGCCAGCCCGAGCAGGGTTTTGAGTGCAAATTCCGACTCCGCGGCGCCGCATGATGGGGACACCAATGCGGCGGGCGTGCGGCCGAGCGTGGCGCAGCGCCGCTATCTCGAGCGCGGCCTCGAACAACCCGGTGGAAAACTCCCGCTGTTCGACCGCGACGGTCGCGAGGTACCGCGGAAAACGATCGAGGCCTGCATCGCTCATGGCTGGGCCGAGCCTTGGTCGCGCAACCCGATCAAGCCCGATTGGCTGGTGTGCCGGTTGACTGCAGCCGGATACCAGGCGCTCGGGCACATGGCGCCGCAACGCGACGAGAGCGCGTGAGCCGGGTGGGGTTTGCTTAACCACAGACGGGGCCGCGCCGGGCCGGTCCGCGCCGCACCAGCGCGCGTTTACCGGCCCTTGGGCATCGGTCCCCTAAAATGGCCATCCACAAGAGACGCGAAGAGTCTCCGGGATGGCGACCATGCATCGTTCTTCTGCGGCTGCGGTCGGCGAGCAGCCGATCGAACCGTCGATCGAACCGCCGATCGACCTGCAACATCTCTTTCGCATGACGCTCGGCGATCACGTCCTCGAGCGCGAGGTGCTGGCCCTGTTCGACCGGCAGGCCGGGATGCTGATCGCGCGCATGGAAGCCGTCGATGCGGCCTGTGTGGCCGCGCTCGCCCATACGCTCAAGGGCTCGGCGCGCGGCGTCGGCGCTTGGCCGGTGGCGCGTGCCGCCGAGCTGGTCGAGGCGGCGGCGCCGGCGGACCTCGCGCCCGCAGTGGCGGCACTGGCGACAGCCGCCGAGGCTGCGCATGCCGCCATCGTCGAGATTCTGCGCGCCGCCTGATTGTGGCGTGCGCGCCGCAGCGCCGCGGCGGGCGCCATGATGGCGCACTGGCGCCGCTTGTCGCGAGCCTATATAGGATGCGCGTCCGGCCCGATCGGCCCATTCCCCGCGAAGCGCGCAACCGAATGCCAAAAATCACCTTCATCGATGCTGCCGGCGTGTCTCACGCGATCGAGGCCGAGGTCGGCGCGACCGTGATGGAGACGGCGATCCGCAACGGCGTTCCGGGCATCGAGGCGGAGTGCGGCGGCGCCTGCGCGTGCGCGACCTGTCACGTCTACGTGGACGAGAAGTGGCGCGAGGTCGTCGGCGGCCCCTCGCCGATGGAGGAGGACATGCTCGACTTCGGCTATGACGTGCGGCCGAGCTCGCGCCTCTCCTGCCAGATCAAAGTGTCGGACGCGCTCGATGGTCTGGTGGTGACGGTTCCGGAGCGGCAGGCGTGACCGGCGGGGCTTGCCCCCGCGCGCGATTTCCTCTGTGAAATCGGTGGGTTGCAGCTCCAATTAAGAACCGCGTGACGGCCGCCGCGCAGCCTCTTCCCCCGCACCGTCGCGCCCGCTAGACAATGCGCCGAAACGAGACACGGGCGCGGTTCCCCGGGGCCGACGCGCGGTCGAGCGCGTGCTGCGCGCGCGAGGGACGCTGGAGCCGAACGAGATTGTACGACGCGAAGGATAGTGAGTGAGCGACATGCGAGCCGTGAACGAACCGATCAAGACCGACGTGCTCATTATTGGTGCCGGCCCGTGCGGCCTGTTTGCCGTGTTCGAGCTCGGGCTGCTCGACATGAAGACGCACCTCGTCGACATCCTCGACAAGCCGGGCGGCCAGTGCGCCGAGCTATATCCCGAGAAGCCGATCTACGACATTCCGGGCATCCCTTACGTCACCGGCCACGGCCTCACCGAGGCGCTGATGGCGCAGATCAAGCCGTTCAATCCGGTCTTTCATTTCGGCGAGATGGTCGAGACCATCGAGAAGATCGGCGATCCGCTGTTTCGGGTAAGAACCGACGCCGGCAAGATCTTCGAGACCAAGATCGTGGTGATCGCGGCGGGCGGCGGCTCGTTCCAGCCCAAGCGGCCGCCGGTGCCCGGCATCGAGGCCTATGAGGGCACCTCGGTGTTCTATGCGGTGCGCAAGATGGACGCGTTTCGCGACAAGCGCCTGCTGATCGTCGGCGGCGGCGACAGCGCGCTCGACTGGACGCTCAACCTGCAGCCGGTCGCCAAGCGCGTGACCCTGATGCACCGGCGCGACCAGTTCCGCGCGGCACCCGACAGCGTCAACAAGATGAAGGCGCTGGTGGCCGACGGGAAGATCGATCTCAAGCTCGGCCAGATCACCTCGCTGGTCGGCGACAACGGCCAGCTCAGCGCGGCCAACGCCAAGCCGGACAAGGGCGATCCCTACACGATCGAATGCGACGCCATGCTGCCGTTCTTCGGGCTCACCATGAAGCTCGGTCCGGTCGCCGACTGGGGCGTCACGCTCGAGGAGGATCTGATCCCAGTGGAGACGGCCTCGTTCGAGACCAACATCCCGGGCATCTTCGCCATCGGCGACATCAACACCTATCCGGGCAAGCTCAAGCTGATCCTGTGCGGCTTCCACGAAGGCGCGCTGATGGCGCAGAAGGCCTATCACTACGTCTATCCGGACAAGCGCCTCGTCTTCCAATACACGACGTCATCGACCAGCCTGCAGAAGAAGCTCGGCGTGAGCTGAGCGGCTGCGGCGCTTACTTCGGCGGGGCCTGCGGCACCACGCCGGGCGGCGGCGCCGGGCTGTATGGCGCATCGGGCGCGTCCGGCGGTGGCGGCACTGCGGCCGGCGGCGGCGCCGTGGTCCCCGGCGGCACCCCCGCTCCCGGCGGGGCGAGCGGCGCCTCGGTGATCGGTTCGGCGGCGGGGCCGAGGCCGAGCGCCTGTTGCGCAGTGGCGAGCGCCGAATCCGCCATGGCGGCATAGCCCTCGGCGGTCGGATGGATCGCGCCGCCGTAGACGGCGGAGAGAATTCCCCAGGTGGCGTCGTGCAGGTCGGCGGGCGTCATCGACGACACGCCTTCCGGAAACGTCATGGCGGCGAAATAGCTGTCGGTGGCGGTGCGGATCCAGCGGGCGCGCGACGCATAGGCGCGAAAGTCGCTGGCCGGCAGGTCGCAGGCCATCGGATCGGTCGCGCCGTCGACCAGGTTGTCGGCGAAGCTTTTTCCCTCGGGCGAGAAGCAGGTGCGGTCGAACTCCGGATCGCTGTCGGCGCGTGCGCACAGGCCGTGCTGGGCAAAAGCCGCCTGATGCGCATCGGCGAACGACATCGCCTCGCCCGATCCGCATCGGGCGCCGTCCGTGCAGGTCGCGAGCGCCTTGATGGCGGGCAGGAAGCGGTTCTGCACGAACAGCTCGGCCTTGCGCAGGCGCTCGCCATCGGCGTTGAACGCGGGCTGCACGTCGAACCCGTCGCGGCCGCCCGGACAGGCCCCGCCCGCCGGGTCGAGCGCCGGATTGCCGTAGGTGGTGAACACGACCTTGTCGAGCCGGCCGCCGAGAAGCGGCTTGAGCGCCGCGCGCAGCTTGGCGAAATCCGCCGGCAGCGTGCTGTCGAGGGCGGACTGCGCCTCCTCGACGGTTGCGATCACGCCGCCACGGCGGGCGAGCACCCGCTCGGCGGTCGACTCGATGATCACGTCGGCGACGAGGCCGGCGAAATAAACATCGTTCGCGCCGACGGTGAGAAAGACCAGATCGAGTCCGCGGCCGGGCTGGGCGCGGCGCGCGCGGGCGAGAATCTCGCGCAGCTGATCGATCTGTGCCGGCATCGAGGTCGGGCAGGAGGCATTGCCGCCGCAGTTGAGCTCGCGCGCCCGCTGCGGGGCGAACAGGCCGGTCTCGATCGTCGCGCCCGTGCAGGCGAGCGGCAGGAAGGTCACCGCGACGTGCGGATTGTCGATCGCGAGGCCGAGCGCCGCGCGTAGCTGGTAGCCGTAGAGCGAGCGGTGGCAGGCGGACGACATCCAGCGCGCCGAAAGCCGCGCCCATTCGGCCATGTTGGTGCCGGGATCGCGCCCGCCGTCGCATGCCTTGTCGCCGTTGAAGCCGACGCGGCCGGGCCGGAAATATTCGGTTCGGCCGCCGGCGGGGAGGAAGGTGCGGAAGCAGAAGCCGTCGTCGGCGAGCGCGACCGGACGGTCCGGATCGCCTTCGCCGGCCGCGATCGAATCGCCGAGCCCGGCGATCAGGAGATCGCGCACCTCGATCGCGGCGGCCGCGCGCTGCGGCGCGCCGCCCGGCGGCGTGATGTCGACCGTGACGTTGGTGATCCGGCCGACGCGAGCGCGCAGGTTCACGTCCTCGCCGCAGCCGATGGTCAGCGTCTGCGGCGCGGCCTCGCCGCTGTCGAACGACCAGGCGCAGCTCGCGCCCTCCGGCACCGGGCCGGTGACACGCACGGTGACCGGATGGTCGACCGGCGCCAGATAGGATTCGCGCACGCCGTCGCGAACGCAGGTGTCGAGGATGCGGCCGGCGCCGTCGACGCACAGCCGGGTCACCATGTCGCGCGCCCAGCCGCGGCCGTCGGTCTCCTGCGCGAGCGTCTGCTCGGCGTCGAGAATGGTGCGCCCGCTGGTCGCCGCGAGATGGCGGTTGAAATCCTTCTCGTCGCGGAAGAGGCGGAAGCGGTTCCGGACCTCCCAGGAAATGCGCACATCGCTCGCCCCCGGCGCCGGCACGAGCGGCGCCTGCGCGCCGGCCGGGCCGCCATGCAGCGCGAGGGTGGCCACCATGGCGATCGCCAGGCGGCGGAAAGTGCGGACAAATCGGATGTGCATCGAGGTTCCCGCGGGGGTCGTCGGGGCCGATCACGCCGTCATTCGGCGATCGGCGCATGACCGCGCTATGCGCTGCAAGATCAGGGCAACAGCATGACGCGCGTGGGCGAAAAAGGGCCGCGGCGGATCACTTTTTGATAAGGCGCGTAAGGGCGAATGGCGCGCAGGCGAGGGTCACCCTCGCGATTCACCCTACTTCGCCAGCCCGGCCGCGCGGGCCGCGACCGCCCAGCGCGCGCGGTCCGTCGCAATCGTGCGGGCGAAATCGTCCGGGCCGCCGGCCAGCACGTCGAATCCCTGCAGCCTGAGCTTCGCCACCGTCTCGTCCGACTTGAGCGCTTCATCGACCGTGTGCGCGAGCTTGTCGATGATCGCGGGCGGCGTGCCGACCGGCGCCATCAGGCCGAACCAGATGCTGGCGTCGAAGTCCGGCACGCCGGCCTCGGCCATGGTCGGCAGGTCGGGCAAGACGCTCGGCCGCTTGGCTGCGGCGGACGCCAGCGCCTTGAGCGCGCCCGACTTGATGTGCGGCATCACGGCGGAGGCGGGCGAGAACATCATCATGGTGCGGCCGGCGAGAAGATCGGTCACGGCCTGCGGGCTGCCCTGATAGGGCACGTGCACGGTCTTGATGCCGGCGCGCGCATTGAACAGCTCGCCGGCGAGATGCGGCGCCGCGCCGACGCCGGTCGAGGCGTAGAGAATCTGCCCGGGCCTCGCCTTGGCGAGCGCGATCAGCTCCTGCACGCTGCCGACGCCGAGCGAGGGATGCACCACGAGGATGACCGGCGCGGTCGCGGCGAGCGCGATGGGCGAGAAATCCTTGACGAAATCGAAGCCGAGGTTGGGCGAGATCAGCGCATTGGTCAGATTGGCGGAGCTGCCGATGAACAGCGTGTAGCCGTCCTTCGGCGCGTGGGCGACGTAGTCGGCCGCGAGGCTCGAGCCGGCGCCCGGCTTGTTCTCGACGACGAACTGCTGATCGAGGAGTTGGCTCATGCGGTTCGTGACCACGCGCGCCGTGATGTCGGCGGCGGCGCCCGGCGTGAAGCCGACGATGACGCGCACCGGCCGTGCCGGGTAATCCTGCGCCTGCGCGGGCGCGGCCAAGAGGCAGAGCGCCGCGAGCGCGGCGGCGAGCCGATGCAGCGTCGTCATCACGTCCCTTTGTCTCCCCGAATCCCGATGGCGCGAGCGCCGCTATTTCTTCAGCCCGGCTGCCCGCGCGACCATGTCCCAGCGCGTCATCTCGTTGGCGATGTAGGCCGCGAACTCCTCCGGCGTGCCGCCGACGACGTCGATGCCCTGCGGCGCCAGCGCCTTGACGACCGACTCGGACGCGAGCGCCCGGCCGGCGGCGGCGGAAATCTTGTCGATCACCGGGCGCGGCGTGCCGGCGGGGGCGAGCAGGCCGAACCACAGCCCGGTGTCGAAGCCGGCGAGACCCGCCTCCGCCATGGTCGGCACCTCGGGTGCGATCGCGGTGCGCTTCGTCTCGGTCGCGGCGAGCGCGACGAGCTTGCCCTCGCGCACGTGCTGGATCACGGTCGAGGCCGGGGTGAACAGGAGCTGGATGCGGCCGGCGAGCAGATCGGTCACCGCCTGGGCGCTGCCGCCGTACGGCACGTGCACGATCTTGATGCCGGTGAGCACCTTGAAGAGCTCGCCCGCGAGATGCGTGCCGGTCGCAACGCCGGACGAGCCGAACGACAGCGCGTCGGGCTTGGCCTTGGCGAGCGCGATCAGCTCGCCGACGGTCTTGACCCCGAGCGAGGGCGTGACCACGAGCAGGTTCGCGGTGGTGGTGAGCCGCATGATCGGGGTGAAATCCTTGGCGAAATCGAAGTTGAGCGTGGGCGTCACCGCCGCATTGATCGGCTGCGCGATCGTCGCCATCAACAGCGTGTAGCCGTCCTTGGCGGCATGGGCGACGTAATCGGCCGCGAGGCTCGATCCGGCGCCCGGCTTGTTCTCGACCACGATCTGCTGGCCGAGGATCTCGCTCATGCGCGCGCCGACGACGCGGGCCGTGACGTCCGCGCCGGAGCCCGCGCCGAAGCCGACGATCACGCGGATCGGGCGGGTGGGATAATCCTGCGCCTGCGCCGCCGCGATGAGCCCGAGGAGCGCGCAGACGAACAATGGCGCCAGCCGTCGCATTCCCGATTCCCTCCCGATCTGCCGCCGCGTTCGGCGTCCGTGCGCCATCATGGCCGAAGTTCGGCGGCGCGGTCCACCGGGTGCGCGGGTCCGCCGCAGCGGAGGGCGGGCGGCCGGCGCAGGCATCTGCGGCTGTGCGCGCCGGCCGCATCGATCTCTGGTTTTTGCCGCGCGATCGGCTAGTGTCCCGATTCCGAAGTTCGCAAGCATTTGCAGCGAACTCTGAGCGAACTTCGGAATTGAAAGGACACTAGCAACTCTATGATTCTAGTGCCGCTTTTGAACCCGAAGTTCGCAATCGTGCCCGCCGAGAAATCTTGCGAACTTCGGGTTCGCGGCACTAGAATGCGGCGACGCGAATGTCCGGCGCGTGGCAGGGGCGGCCGGTCGCTCTGCGAAGATGTTTTGCAGTCGCCGGTGGGAGCTCGCATGCGGTGTCGCCTCTGTGTGATCGTCGCTGCGGTCACCATCCTGTCGTCCGGCGCGCCGGCCGCGCGCGTCGAAAGCGCCGTCAAGGACAGCATCCGGGCGCTCGACCTGCAGACGCAGCTTCCCGAGGAGCGCGCCGAAGCCGCCGACAAGGCCGCCAAGGACAGCATCCATTCGCTCGACCTGCAGACGGAGCTCCCGCGCCGCACCGAGCCGGCTCGCGTTCCGCTGTCCATTCCCTCATGGGTCCTCTGGCTGGGGCTCGGCTGCGCGGCCGCGCTGCTCATCTATGCGCTGCGCGACGAGCTCGCGAAGCTCCTGGGCCGGCGCGAGAGCGGATGGGAGCCGCCGCCGCCCGGCACCGGCGAGGTCGCGATCGGACGCGACCATGACGCCCTGGCGGCGGCCGACCGCCTGAGCCGCGAGGGCAATTTCGTCGAAGCCATGCATGTGCTGCTGCTGCACAGTGTCGAGGAGATCCGGCGGCAGCTCGGGGAAAAATTCGCCGACTCGCTCACCAGCCGCGAAATCCTCCGGGTCGCGCGGCTCACGGCGGCGGCGCGCGCGTCGCTGCGCGACATCGTCGCCGCGGTGGAGCGCACCTATTTCGGCGCCTACCCGGCCACGGCGGGCGACTACGCGACCTGCCGGCAGAATTTCGAGACCCTGCAGCAGGCGCTGCACGGCGGTGCGCCGGCATGACGATGCCCAACATTCCGGTGTCGCGGGTCGCCGCCGCGTGGATCGCGGCGGTGATCGTGCTCGTGATCGGCACCATCGCGTTCGCGGTGCTCGGCGGCAGCAGCGTCGAGACGGCCGGGGCCTCGACGTTCTCCCGGTCGGCGATCGGCTATGCGGGCATCGCCGACGTGATGCACCGGCTCGGCGCCCGCGTGATCAGGAGCCGCAAGGATTCCGCCGCCAAGGTCGATCCACAGGGCGTGCTCGTGGTGGCGGAGCCCTCGGCCGCAGTCCCGCCGCAGCAGATGGCGACCCTGTTGAACGCGCACACGGTCCTGCTGATCCTGCCGAAATGGACCGGGGTGCCGAGCGCGAGCCATCGCGGCTGGATTGCGGCGGCCGCGCCGCTGCCGCAAAGTCTGGCGCGGTCGGCTGCGCAGGTGGCCAGCATCGAGGTGACCCGGGTGGCGCGGGTGACGTCCTGGTCGCACAACGAGATCGGGGCGAGGCCGGCGATCGCCGAGGGCGGCGTTCAGCTCATCAAGTCGAACCGGCTGCGCCCAGTGGTCGGCAGCGACGGCGGCATGCTGGTGGGCGAGATGCGCAACGGCGCGCGGCGACTGTGGATCCTCGCCGACCCGGACGTGATGCAGAACCACGGTCTCGCCGATCCGGACAATGCGGCCTTCGCGGTCGCGCTGCTCGATGCGCTGCGCGGCGCCGACGGCAACATCGTGTTCGACGAGGTGGTGCACGGCTTCGAGGAGACGGCGAGCTCGCCGCTCAGGTTGCTGTTCGAGTTCCCGTTCGTGCTCGCGACCATCCAGGGCGCGATCGCGGTGGCGCTGCTCCTGTGGGCGACGATGCGCCGCTTCGGCGCGCCGCTGTCGCCGCCCGTCGAGCTCGAGACGGGCAAGCGCAGCCTGATCGAGGCGACCGCCAACCTGCTCGACGTGCCGCGTCACCGGCCGATCATCATCCAGCGCTACGTGCATGCGATCGTGCAGGACGTGGCGCGTCAGCTGCACGCGCCCGCCGGCCTGTCCGACGCGGGACTGATCGCATGGCTCGGGCGCACCGCCCGCGTGCGCGACGCGCAGATCGATGGCGGCGCGGTCGTCAGCAAGGTCGACGCGCTGGTCGCGGGCGGGCGGGCGGCGGGCGCGCCGCTCGCGACGCTGGCGCGCGACATTTTTCGGTGGAAGCGGGAGGTGACCGATGCAGGTTCGCGATATTCGAGGACTGACCGACGCGATCCGCAGCGAGGTCGGCAAGGCAGTGGTCGGCCAGGATGAGGTGATCGACCTGATGCTGACCAGCCTGCTGGTCAACGGTCACATCCTGCTCGAAGGCGTTCCCGGCACCGCCAAGACGCTGCTCGCCCAGGGGTTCGCGGCGGCCCTCGCGATCAAGTTCGGCCGCATCCAGTTCACGCCCGATCTCATGCCGGGCGACGTGCTCGGCACCAACCTGTTCAACTTCCAGACCAACGCCTTCACGCTCACCAAGGGGCCGATCTTCACCGAGCTGCTGCTCGCCGACGAGATCAACCGCGCGCCGCCGAAGACCCAGGCCGCGCTGCTGCAGGCGATGAACGAGCGCACCGTCACGATCGACGGCCACGACTACGCGCTGGGCGAGGACTTCATGGTGATCGCAACCCAGAACCCGATCGAGCAGCAGGGGACCTATCCGCTGCCCGAGGCGCAGCTCGACCGCTTCCTGTTCAAGATCGTCATCACGCATCCGAGCCGCGACGAGGAACGCGAGATCGTGCGCCGGCACGGCCACCGTTCCGCCATGCCGCGGCTCGAGGATTTCGGCCTGCAGGCGGTCGCCGACTCGCGCGTGCTCGCCGAGGTGCGCGATCTGGTCATGCGGCTGCATCTCTCCGACGACCTGCTCGACTACATCGTCGACGTCGTGCGCGGCACGCGCGAGCACGCCTCGCTCGACGTCGGCGCCTCGACCCGCGCCGCCAATATGCTGGCCTCGGCGGCGCGCGCCTATGCGGCGCTGCTCGGCCGCGATTTCGTCATCCCCGACGACGTCAAGACCCTGGCGCTGCCGGTGCTGCGCCACCGCGTGATCCTGTCGGCGAGCGCGGAGATCGAGGGCCTCACGGCCGACCGCATCGTCAGCGAGATCCTGGACCGGACCGCGGCGCCGCGATGATCCAGCCGACGCTGCGCGCCTTCGCGATCTTCACCATCGGCGTCCCGGTGGCGCTCTTTCTCGTGATCTACCAGCCGGCGCTGTGGCCGTGGTCGTTCGACTACGGCGCGTTGGTGCTGGTCGCCGTCGCGACCGACCTCTGGCTCGCCTTTCCGCGCCGCCTGCTGCAGGTGACGGTCGCGGCGCCCGCCAGCCTGCAGGTCGGCGAGCGCGGCGCCGTGGTCGCGACCATCGCGCCGGCAGCGCATCCGCGGCCGACCCGCCTCGAGCTCGTGCGCGAGCAGCGCCCCGACCCCGATCCGGACGAGCGCGTCGTCGCCGAGCTCGCGCCCGGCGCGGCCGGGCAGGCGCGGTTTCCGCTGCTGGCGCAGCGGCGCGGGCAGATTCGCGTCGATGCCCTGTGGGCGCGCTGGCGCGGTCCGCTCGGCCTCGTGCAGCTGACGCGCCGGATCGAGGCCGCGCGCACGATCGACGTCGTTCCCAACGTACGCGGCGTGCGCAGCTCGGTGCTGCAGTATCTCTCGCGCGAGGCGCTCTACGGCAGCAAGGTGCAGGAGCAGAAGGGCGAGGGGACCGAATTCGAGGCGCTGCGCGACTACGCGGCGGGTCTCGACAGCCGCTTCATCGACTGGAAGCACTCGGCGCGCCACCGCAAGCTCCTGACCAAGGAATTCCGCACCGAGCGCAACCACCAGATCATCCTCGCCTTCGACACCGGCTACCTGATGGTCGAGCCGGTCGACGGCCTGCCGCGGCTCGATCACGCGATCAATGCCGGCCTGCTGCTGTCATGGATCTCGCTGCAGGGCGGCGACTTCGTCGGCCTGCTCGCGTTCGACGAGGTGCTGCGGCAGTATCAGCAGCCGCGTCGCGGCGTGTCGAACTTCGCGCGGCTGCAGCGCGCCACCGCCGGTCTCGAGTACCGCCACACCGAGACCAATTTCACGCTCGGTCTCGCCGAGCTCGCCACACGGCTGCGCCGCCGGGCCCTCGTCATCCTGTTCACCGACTTCGTGGACACGGTCACGGCCGAGCTGATGATCGAGGCGACCCATCGGCTGGCGCGGCGCAACGTGGTGATCTTCGTGACGCTGCGCGATACCGTGCTGCACGGCATCGCCGACGCGCCGCCGATGTCGTTCGGCCACGCCGCGCGCTCCGTGCTGGCACACGATTTCCTGCGCGATCGCACGACCGTGTTCGAGCGGCTGGGGCGGATCGGCGTGCACTGCCTCGACGTGCCGAGCCGCAGCATGCCGATCGGACTGATCAATCGCTATCTCATGATCAAGCAGCGAGGGCTCCTGTGAGCGTCGAGGCGGACATCGGACGCGAGGTCGCGGATCTGACCGCGGGGCGGCCCGCGGTCGTGCTCAAGAGCAGCGAGTTCCGCCGCGCGCGCGAGCCGGGCTGGCACGAGCTCGAGCGCCTGGTCGACGCCGCCGAGCGGCGCGGCGTACGCATGCTGTCGCCGGACGAGCTAAACCGGCTGCCGCAGCTCTATCGCTCCGCCCTTTCGTCGCTGTCGGTCGCGCGCGCGATCGCGCTCGACCGCCATCTGCTGATCTACCTCGAGAACCTGGCGCTGCGCGCCTACCTCGCGATCTACAGTCCGCGCACCGGCGTGGTGCAGGCGGGCGGGCAGTTCCTGCGCGCCTTTCCGGCGGCGGTCCGCGCGGCGCGCTGGCACGTCCTGATCGCCTTTACGGCCTTCATGGTCGGGATCGCGGCCGGGTTCTGGCTCACCGTGCAGGACGAGAGCTGGTTCTCGACCCTGGTTCCGGGCGGCCTCGGCGGCGGCCGCGGCCCCGCCAGCACCCGCGCCTCGCTGCTCGACGACGAGATTTTTGCGCCTTGGCCCGGCTGGGCGGTGTCGCTCGGGATCGTCGCGAACTTCCTGTTCAGCCACAACACTCTCGTCGGCATCTTCGCATTCTGCCTCGGCCTTGCGGCCGGGGTGCCGACCATCTTGCTCATCGCCTATCAGGGCCTGATCCTCGGCGCCTTCCTCGCGCTGCACTACGACCGCGGGCTCACCGTCGAGTTCCTCGGCTGGATCGCGATCCACGGCGTGACCGAGATCAGCGCCATCCTGCTGTGCGGCGCCGCCGGCCTGGTGATCGCGCAGAAGATGCTGTTTCCCGACCGCTATTCGCGGGTCGACAGCCTGGGGATGCACGGACGTCAAGCCGCCGAGATCGCGGTCGGCGCGGTGCTCATGCTGTTCGTCGCCGCGATCCTCGAGGGCGGCTTCCGCCAGCTCGACGCCAGCACGCCCGGGCGTTTTGCGGTCGCGGCCGCCACCGCAATCGGCTGGCTCGCCTACATCAATCTCGTCCGCCCGGCCGGAGAGACGCGATGACCTCCGCCGACACGGCTTTCCCCGTGCTGCGGCGCGACTGGCGCAAGCGGCGCGAGATCGTCACGCCGGAGGGCGTCCCGCTCACCGTCGAGCTCGCCGAGCTCAGCGAGCGGGCGATCGCGCTGATCCTCGACCTGTTGATCTGCGTCCTGGCGGCGTTCGTCATCCTGTTCGCGTTCCTGTACGTGGCGATCACCGGCAAGCTCGGCGCCGTCCTGTTCTTCACCGTCCTCAACATGGTGATGTTCTTCCTGCGCGTGCTCTACTTCATCCATTTCGAGCTGTCCGGCCGCGGCGCGACGCCGGGCAAGCGGGTGGCCGGCGTCCGCGTGATCGACCGCCGCGGCGGCCCGCTCACGGCCTCCGCGGTGATCGCCCGCAACTTGACGCGCGAGCTCGAAATTTTCCTGCCGATCGGCCTGTTGTTCTCGGCGAGCAGCGGCGCGCGCGGGCCGTGGGGCAGCCTGCTGCTGCTCGGCTGGGTGATCTGCTTCCTCGCGCTGATGATCTTCAATCGCGACCGCATGCGCGCCGGCGACCTGATCGCCGGCACCCTGGTCATCGCGATGCCGCGTCAGCGGCTGCTCGGCGACCTCTCCGAGACGCGCGCGCGCTTTGCCTTCGCCGACAGCCAGCTCTCGGCCTACGGCAAGCACGAGCTGCAGATCCTGGAAGACTTGTTGCGCCGTCCGGGCGACGCCGAGACGCGCGAGCTCCTGCGCGACGTGTGCGACCGCATCGTCCGCAAGATCGGCTGGACCGAGCCGCTGGCGCCGACCGACACGGCGCTCTTCCTGCGCGACTTCTACACCGCCCAGCGCGCCTTCCTGGAGCGCGAGCAGCTGTTCGGCCGCCCGCGCGCCGACAAGTTCGACGCCGCGCGCAAGCGCGAGGGCTGAGCCGACATCGCGCGCCAGGTCAGGCGAACACCGCGGCGATCTCCCGGGTGTCGACGCCTTCCTTGGCGACGCGCAGGTCGTGGTACAGCAGGCCGGCGGCGCAGTTCCAGTAGGCGGTCCACGCCGCGATCAATGCGAATCCTGCCAGCGCGGCGAGGTCGGAGCTGGTCGGCCTCAAGATCGCGTCGGTCAGCTCGCTCGCGAAGACGTACGCGATCACCAGCAGCAGGATGAGGCCGAGGACCTTCCATCGGTGTCCCCGGGTGAGATCGGCGCTGCGCACCAGGCTCTCGATCGGACCCAGGCCCTCGACCACGCAGGCCGGTACGATGACCGCCCACATCACGAGCAGAACGACGACCGGCGCGACGAACAGCGGCACCAGCAGGATTCCGATGAACCCGAGAAGGGTCACGAACGCCGACAGAACGACGGAGCAGACGAGGCCGACGACTGCGAGGCCGAGGCCGACGAGAAGGACGAGACCCACGAGCGGAAGGAATCGGGCGAGCGCCCGTTTCAAGGCGGCGCTCGCCCGGATGGGCTCGCCGCGCAGCCGCTGGAACGCGCCGACCAGGAGCACTGCCTGGCCGAGCAGGTTGAGGGGCACGGCGAGGATGATGATGAGGAATCCGCCGACGGTCGCCGCCGTCGGGCCGAAATGCGGATCGCCGCCCGCATGCTCCAACAGCAGCACGGTCGCGCCGCCTGTCGCCACGACAGCCGCGTCGATGAGCGCCGGCACGCCGAGAAAGAACAGCAGGCCGCCGGCGAAAATCCGCCAGGACCGGCGCAGGACGGCGCCAACGCGAAAATCATGGCCGGCCGGCGTGACGGACATGGGAGCGCCTTGCGTCTCTGCGTCCGCCGCGAGCGAGGCGCGTCAGTCGAAGACGGACGCGATCTGCTCGGTGTCGACGCCTTCCTTGGCGACGCGCAGGTCGTGATACGTCATGATGATGGCGCAGTTGAAATAGGCGGCCCAGACCACGGACCAGACGAAGCCGACCACGCTCGCCAGCCCGGAGCTGACCGTGCCGAGGATCACCTGCACGACGGTGCCGGCCAGCAACAAGAGGAAGAGGAGGGCCAGGATGCCGAAGATCCGCCAGCGGAAGCCCTTGGACAGGTCGGCGCTGCGGCTCATGCTGGCGATCGGCCCGAGCCCCTCGACGATGCAGGCCGGCACCGCCGCGATCCACATGACGGCCAGGATGATCCCCAGCACGAAGACGAGGGGCATCAGCATGAGGACCCAGGCGCCAACCGAGGCGGCGGTGGCCGACACGACGGCGGTGAAGATGGTGAAGCCGATCAGGAACGCCAGGCCCCACAGGAGGACCAGCCCGGCGAGCGGAACGAATCGGTTCATCACCCGCTGCACCGCCTCGCCGATCCGCAGTGGCTGCCCGCGCAGGCGTTGGAACGCGCCGAACAGGAGCACGCCCTGGCCGACGAGGGTGAGCGTGAGGATCACGACGAAGGCGAGGAAGACGGCCACCGTCATGAGCACGAACGAGCCGGTCGCCCAGCCGGCCAGAAAGAACGAAAGGCCCAAGACGAGCGCGCCGACGAAAGTGATGACGTAGATGATGAAGGGGACGGCGAGGAAGAAGACGAGATTGCCGGTGAAGA
>Ga0335081_10008746_pt1 | contig 16244 bp, 7 predicted proteins | sample Lox_Sample_35_FD_206713 | JGI IMG/M metagenome (GOLD analysis project Ga0335081, IMG submission 206713) | Soil microbial communities from Loxahatchee National Wildlife Refuge, Florida, United States - Lox_Sample_3.5 | ecosystem: Environmental > Terrestrial > Soil > Wetlands | place: USA: Florida... | reverse complement strand
CGCCACCAGCGGAACTCTCGCTACCAGCCAGTCGGCAACGGTGACGGCCACACTCGGAAGCAGTTCGCAAAGCGTCACAATCAGCTTGGTCGCGCCCACTATCGTCACCGCCCTGGCCTGCAATCCCACCAGCCTGGGCCCGAGTGCTTCCAGCACCTGCACCGTCACGCTGAATCAGGCGGCTCCCACCGGCGGCAGTTCCGTCACCCTGACGAACACCAACGCCACCCTGAACGTTCCCGCGGCTGTAACAGTCGCGGCAGGCGCGACGTCCTCGACATTTAACGCGACGACCGGGATTTTTGCGACCAGTCAATCAGCCACTATAACCGCCACCCTGGGGAGCAGTTCTAAGGCCGCGACCATCACCCTTGTGGCGCCCACCATCGTCACCGCGCTGGCCTGCAATCCCACCAGTCTCGGCCCCAACGCTTCCAGCACTTGCACCGTGACGCTCAATCAGGCCGCGCCCACCGGCGGCAGTTCCCTCCCGCTGACCAACACCAATGCTACGTTGGCCGTCCCCACGTCCATAACGGTCGCGGCCGGGTCCACCACTGCCACCTTCAACGCCACCAGCGGAACTCTCGCTACCAGCCAGTCGGCAACGGTGACGGCCACACTCGGAAGCAGTTCGCAAAGCGTCACAATCAGCTTGGTCGCGCCCACCATCGTCACCGCCCTGGCCTGCAATCCCACCAGCCTGGGCCCCAGCGGTTCCAGCACCTGCACCATCACCCTGAATCAAGCTGCGCCATCCGGCGGCAGCTCTGTCACCCTGGCGAATACCAACACGGCGCTAACCGTCCCGGCATCCGTAACTGTAACGGCTGGAGCCACGTCAGCCGCCTTCAACGCCACCACCACGACGTTGACCAGCACCCAGTCGGCCACGCTGACCGCGACTCTGGGGAGCAGCAACCAGAGCACAACCATCAGCCTGGTACCGGTGCTGGTGTCGGCGGTGTCGTGCAGCCCGGCGAGTCTGGGCCCGAGCGCTGCCAGCACCTGCACCGTGACCCTCAGCCAGCCCGCTGGATCGGGCTGGACCGTGATCGCGCTGAGCAGCAGCAGCTCAAATCTCACCATTCCGGGGACGTTGATCGTCACGTCTGGACACACTAACGGCACATTCACCGCAACCGCCGCCGCCACAATCAGCAGCAACCAGAATGTCACAATAACCGGTACCCTGAACGGCGGTTCACAGACCACCACCGTTGGCCTGGTCCCGCCAGCCACCGTCTCGCTCTCGACGTTGGCCTGCAATCCGACCAGCCTCGGGCTGAACGCTTCGAGCACCTGCACCGTGACTCTCAACTTGGCCGCGCCCGCGGGTGGAACCTCCGTTGCGCTAACCAATACTAATGCAGCTCTGACCGTTCCCGCTTCCGTTACGGTGGCGGCGGGCTCGACGTCAGCCGCCTTCAATGCCACCACCGGAACATTCGCCGCCAGCCAGTCCGCCACGGTGACGGCAACCCTCGGCGGCTCGCAGAGCGTGACCATCAGCCTTGTGGCGCCCACGGTAGTGACGGCGATGAGCTGCAACCCGGCGAGCCTCGGCCCCAGCGCATCGAGCGCCTGCACCGTGACGCTGAACCAGGCCGCGCCCACGGGCGGCAGCGCGGTTACTCTCACCAACACCAGCTCGGCGCTGACTGTTCCCGCGTCCGTTACTGTTCCTGCCGGATCCACGTCAGCAACCTTCAATGCCACGACCGGAGCGATTACAAGCAGTCAATCGGCTACAGTCACCGCGACCTTGGGGAGCAGTTCACAGGCTGTGACCTTCACCCTGACACCCGTGCTGGTGACCGCGCTGGCCTGCAATCCGACCACCCTGGGGCAAAGCGCATCGAGTACCTGCACGGTGACGCTGAATCAGGCCGCGCCCACTGGCGGCGCCACGGTCGCTCTGACCAACACGAACACCACGTTGACGGCGCCGGCGTCCGTTGCTGTGGCGGCGGGGGCCACCTCGGCCACATTCAACGCCACCACCGGGACCTTCCCAACGAGTCAATCGGCGACCGTCACCGCAACCCTGGGCAGCAGCACACAAAGCGTGACAATCAGCTTGACCGCGCCGACCGTGATCACTGCCCTGGCCTGCAATCCCGCCACCCTGGGACCGACCGGCTCCAGCACCTGCACCGTGACCCTCAATCAAGCTGCGCCCACCGGCGGCAGCGCAGTGACCCTGACGAACACCAACACAACCTTGACCGTACCCGCGTCCGTTACCGTGGCGGCAGGATCCACGTCAGCCACGTTCAACGCCACCACCGGGGCGCTCGCTAGCAGCCAGTCGGCTACCGTAACCGCGACCTTGGGCAGCAGTTCGCAAAGCGTGACCATCACCTTGACGCCGGTGCTCGTGACAGCCCTGACCTGCAATCCGACCAGCCTGGGGCCGAGTGCCTCGAGCACCTGCACCGTGACGCTCAATCAGGCCGCACCCACGGGCGGCATTTCCGTGACATTGACGAACACCAACACAGCCTTGACCGTTCCGGCGTCGGTCACCGTGGCCGCTGCATCGACTACTGCTACATTCAATGCCACTACCGGTGCGCTCGCAACCAGCCAATCGGCCACAGTGACGGCCACCCTGGGAAGCAGTTCGCAAAACGTCACCATCAACCTGGTCGCGCCCACCATCGTCACCGCTCTGGCCTGCAATCCCACCAGTCTCGGACCCAGCGCCTCGAGCACTTGCACCGTGACACTCAATCAAGCCGCGCCCACAGGCGGCAGCCTGGTGACACTGACAAACACCAACACCACGCTGACGGTTCCCGCGTCCGTGACGGTGCCGGCAGCATCCACTTCCGCCACCTTTGCGGTCACCACCGGAGCGATCGCGAACAGCCAATCGGCTACCGTAACTGCGACTCTGGGCAGCAGTTCAAAGAACGTAACCATCACCTTGACCCCCGTTTTGGTCACAACTCTCGCCTGCAACCCAACGAGTCTTGGTCCCAACGCTTCCAGCACCTGCACGGTGACGCTCAATCAAGCCGCGCCCACAGGCGGCAGCGTTGTGACGCTGACAAACACCAACCCGACGTTAACGGTTCCGGCATCCGTCACCGTGGCGGCTGGATCCAGTTCCGCCACGTTCAATGCGACTACCGCGACCCTGCCCAACAGCCAATCCGCAACCGTGACCGCGACCCTCGGCAGCAGTTCACAAAGCGCGACCATCAGCCTGGTGGCGACCGTGACGGTCAACTCTGTCGCATGCAGCCCGTCCAGCCTGCCGCCGTCTGCCACCGCGAACTGCACAGTGGTCCTGAACCTCGCGGCGCCCAGTGGCGGCTCCGCCGTGACCCTGTCATCGGCCAATTCGATGCTCACCGTACCCGCGTCCGCAACCGTTCCCGCCGGCGCCAGTTCGGCCACCTTCACCGCCACGGCGGGAACAGTGACCGCACCTCAAAGCGCGGTTGTGACGGCCACTCTCGGCAGCGCTGCCCAGACCAACACGCTGGTGCTGAACCCAACCGGCGGAGCGCCTGTTCTCAACGTAGGGCCAGGCCAGACCTACAGCGCTCCGTGCGCGGCGTTTGCCGCGGCGCCCGACGGAGCCACCATCCAGATCGACGCCAGCGGAACCTACTCCGCGGACGTCTGCGCCATCAACGGCAATAACCTATACGTGAAGGGCATCAACGGCCGTCCGCAGATCAATGCAGCAGGTCAGAACGCGGCCGGAAAAGGAATCTGGGTCTTCGAAGGCAACAACATCACCGTCGACACCATCGAGCTGACCGGCGCTACCGTTCCTGATAACAATGGCGCGGGCATCCGCATGGAGGGTCAGAACCTGACCGTCCTCAATTCGTACATCCACGACAACCAGAATGGAATCCTGGTCAACCCCAACCCGGCCAGCCAGGTTCTGGTCCAAGGCACGGAATTCAATCACAACGGATTCGGGGATGGCTATACCCACAACATCTACGTCAACAACGTCGCCAGGTTCACGCTGCAATACAGCTACTCGCACAACGCCAACGTTGGACACCTGGTGAAGAGCAGGGCGGCGGAAAACTATATCCTCTACAATCGCCTGACTTCAGAAGCTGGCAACACGAGTTATAAGTTGGACCTTCCGAATGGCGGGAAGTCATTCGTCGTAGGGAACGTGATCGAGCAAGGCTCAAATGACTCGAACCACGCCGTGATCACTTACCTGGAAGAAGGCATGAACGCTGGCAATCCCAACTACCAGTTGTTCATCGTCAATAACACCATCGTCAACGACGCTTCCGCCGGCACCTTCGTCAATATAGATCCGGTCGATCCGGTTCCGGCGGTGATCGCCAACAACATTCTCTCCGGCCCCGGAACGGCCACGTCGCAAAGCAGCGCGGTCATGACCTCTAACTTCTCTGGTAACCCGCAATTCGTGAGCCAGGCCACTTATGACTATCATCTGACCTCAGGCTCGCCGGCAGTTGACGCGGGAGCCAATCTGGGCACTGGCGGCGGCATGTCGCTGACTCCAGTCTACGAATACGTTTACCCGACCACGGCGGAGGTCAGAAACACGGTCGGCGCGATCGACGTCGGCGCCTACGAATTCGGCGGCGCCGGTGGCCAACTGCCGGGCGGTGTGTCTGTATCGGCGGTCAGCCTGGCCGCGAGCACGGTGACTGGCGGAGTTGTAACCACCACCAATACCGTCACCCTGACCAGCCCGGCGCCTTCCGCCGGCGCGGCTGTAGTCCTTTCGAGTTCCAACCCGGCTGCGGCCTCGGTCCCCGCCAGTGTCATGGTGCCGGAAGGCGCGCTCTCAGCGCACTTTACCGTAACGACGGTTCCAGTCGCGACGACCGCCACCGCCACGATTTCCGCTTCGTTTGGAGGAACCACACAGACTGCGGTCGAGACCGTCGCTGCAGCCGTCATTTCCTCATTGCAGTGCAATCCAACCAGTCTGGCGCCGAATACCGCGAGCGTCTGCACGGCCACGCTGACCGGGGTGGCTCCTGCGGCCGGCGCTGCGGTTGCCCTCTCGAGCAATAACCCGCTCCTCACTGTTCCGGCTTCGGCCACCGTTGCGGCGGGTGCCAACTCAGCCACTTTCAATGCGGCCGTCGGCACGATCCCAGCCACTCAGACGGCCATCGTGACCGCGACGTTGGGCGGTCCAAAAACCGTAACCGTCAACCTGGTTGCCCCGACCAGCGTGAGCGCGCTGGCGTGCAACCCGGCCAGCCTGGGGCCAAGCCAAACCACTGGCTGCACGGTAACCCTGAACCAGGCGGCGCCCGCCGGTGGCACTACAGTCTCGCTCACCAGCAACAACGGCATCCTTCCCGCGCCGCCGTCCGTGACAGTGGCCGCTGGGGCCACCACCGGTACCTTTGCACTGCAGGCCGGCACGTTTACCACCAGCCAGTCGGCCTCCATAACCGCCACTTACACCACATCTTCACAATCCGTCACGGTTTCCTTGGTTGCCGCGCTGCAGGTTACTTCGGTAAGCTGCAATCCCTCTGGTCTGATGTCCGGAGCTGCCGGCTCATGCGTGGTGACGCTTTCCCAGCAGCCCGCGACTGACACTGCTGTCGCGCTAAGTACCAATAGCAGCCTGATCACGATTCCAGCAGGTGTCACTGTATTGGCCGGGACCTCTAGTGCAGGCTTTAGTGCGACTATCGGCACGATCAGCGCCGACACCACCGGCTCGATCACGGCCACGCTTGGGACCAGCGCTCAAAGCACGACTTTGACCCTATGGTCGACGCCCACGTTGTCGTCGCTCGCGTGCGGTTCCAACAAGCTGACGGTCGGTACCAATACGACGTGCACGATTACGCTTTCAAAGCCAGCCGGAAATATCGCTGTGGCGGTCTCCAGCAGCAACGTAGCGATCACCGTCCCGGCGAGCGCCACTGTCCTGCAGGGTGCTACCACGGCCACATTCACGGCCACGGCACAAAGCATGGCCTCCGGGTGGATCCTGGTAACGGCAACCTTCAACGGCGTAAACAAGACCGTGACATTCACGCTAACGGCTGCCTCGGGCCAGACTTCCCAGGTGACTCTGCAATCGGTCTCCTGCGCTCCCAGCAGGGTTCGCGGCGGGGCCACTTCGATTTGCCGCGTCGGATTGGGCGGCGTAACTACATCCAGTACCTCCACGCTGTTGTTGAACAGTTCTTCGCAGTTCGTCAAACTGCCGCCAACCGTCACGACTCGTCCCGGCCAGTCCAGTCTCGAGTTCCAACTGGATGCCGCCGCTTCCGCAACGGATCAGTCGGCCGTAGTCACCGTTCAGTTGGGTTCAGACAGCGTTCAAGAAACCGTTGCGCTCGACGCGCTGCGCCGCTTGCATTTGAACATTCCAAGTCACCTGCTCGTGAAGTATGGGACGGAAGTTCGTTTCATTGTCTCCTCTCCCGATGCAGCCGGCAGTCTGTCTGTCGGCGTGTTGCCGGAGGGCGCCTCCTTCGACGTAGCATCCAGCGTCTTCGCCTGGACTCCGAGCATCGCGCAGCTTGGCGCCTACGATGTTGCCTTCAGCGCGCTCGACCTCTCCGGCGCCGCCGCGACGGAGCACGTGACCTTGGAAGTGGACTCCGGCGCGCCGGCCGTGACCAGGGTGGTCAATGCCGCCAGCCGGTCCCAGCAGGCTGCGTGCAGCCCTGGGGCCATCGGCAGCCTCGAAGGACGCTGGCTGGCGGAAGAACCCGCGGCATCCGACCCGTCCGGCCGTTCACTGCAGCTTGCTGGCACCGCCGTGCGAATCAACGGTGTTGCTACGCCGGTCTTGTATGCCTCTCAGAACACGGTCAACTTCCTGTGTCCGAACTCTGTCCCGGGCGAACAGCTTGAGATCGTCGTGCAAACGGCCCAGGCGATCGCCCCGGCGGTCCGGACCACCGCCGTAGAACTCGCTCCCGGGATCTTCTCCGTAGACGGCTCAGGTACCGGCCAAGCCACCGCCCTGCGACCCGTCGATTCCAGCGTGGCAATGATCCGCAATTATCGGTACCCGTCACAACCCGCGGCGCCGCAAGAGGTTATCGTTCTCTACGCAACTGGGATCGAGGACGGCGCAACGGTCTCGGTCAAAGTCGGCGATACCCAAGTTAGACCAGATGCAGTATCGTCAATACCCGGGTTTGCGGGGATGTCGCAAATCTCATTTAGGCTCCCACGGGAGGTTAGCGCCGGTAACTCGGTGTCGCTGAATATAACCGTGCAGATGCCAGACGGCAGCATTGCATCTAGTAACAAGGTTACTATTGCAATCGAAGGGCCGGATCTATAGAATCAAGATGCTGGTGAGGGAGAGTTAGTATGGGTAGAGTAATAGCAATTGTCGTGGCAATATTATCGTTGGTTAGCGCTGCCAGCGCTGGCACGATCACGATCACGAACACGTTCGATCTCGGTCAATCCATACCTGTAGGTGCGCCGGGGCCGGCTGCTCCGGCGATTCTGACCAACATCGGAGGTACGGGCCTCACGGTCATGGGGGTTACTTTCTCCTTTACGGAGGGAGGTAGCGGCTTTGCTGTGTACGGTGACACGATCGGCACTGGCGGCTTAAGCCTGACCTATCTGTCCGACCCCGTGCTGGATGGACCTGGCGACGGCACTCTCACATTGCAGTTCGCGGACCCGACCACGTTTCTGCAGTTCGGCGCGGTCGTGGGTTCGATGAGCCTCGAAGTGCAAGGTGTGACGATCGCTCTGACCGGTCCGAACGGCTTTAGCGCGACGCAGTATTTGTCGACAGCCCCTGGATCCGGGCCGTTGTCGGAGGGGCAGTACACTTACAACGATCTTAATAACCCGATCACTCAGGCGGTGCTGACGTTCACCAGCGATGCCGGGACAAATCCATTCGCGCTCGACAATCTGACCTACAATGTCAACGATCTTGGCTCCCCCGACCCGGCGCCTGAGCCTGCATCGCTGACGCTTCTCGGTTGCGGCATCCTGCTGGTCGGCGCGGTCTCGTTAGCCCGCCGGCGCTGCGCTGCGTAGTCGCCCCGTGGTGGCGCAGGGGGGCCGCCCTGCGCTCGGGCCGTTCTTCCGTTCGGCGCGCCTTTTTGATCGACCTGCGGAGCCGCCGCAACCTCCTACCGCCGCTACCCCTGACCGGCAACCCGCGCCGTCATACCGGATAATATAGTTAGCCTATGACTGTCGAGATCGAGGGCGTCACTCTGCACCTGGCCCATCCTGATGAGCTCGCCGTCCAATGGGTGGGGCAGGACGAACTCATGCGCCAGTTGCTGGCCGCCTGGATGGTGGTGAACGACCAGGATCTGCCGATGAATCCCCGGCTGCTCGGCAAGCCCGGCGTCGGCAAAACCACGCTCGCCTACGCCGCGGCCCGCCGCATGGGACGCGACGTCTACATCCTCCAAGCCACCATGGACACGCGTCCCGAGGACCTGCTCATCACTCCGGTAATCGAAGGAGAAGGCAGCCTGCGCTACGTGGCTTCGCCTCTCGTCACCGCCATGATTCGCGGCGGCATCGCCATCATAGACGAAGGCAACCGCATGAGCGAGAAAAGCTGGGCCAGCCTCGCGCCGCTGCTCGATAACCGCCGCTACGTGGAATCCATCGTCGCGGGCGTCAAGATCAAGGCCGACCCTCATTTCCGGCTGGTCGCCACCATGAATGACGATGCTTCCACATTCGAGCTTCCGGAGTACATTCATTCCCGGCTGCAGCCACAGATCTTCATCGATTTCCCCGAGCGCGACGAGGAGCTCCACATTCTCAAGGAAAACCTGCCCTTCGCCGAGGAGCGGATCCTGAACTACGTAACCGACTTCCTCCAGATGGCCCACGCCGCCGACGAGCGCTACACCGTGCGAGACGGCATCAACGTGGCGCGCTTCGCGATAAAGCTGAAGAGCCTCGCCACCGCCCGCACCCATGAGACGGAAGCCCTGGAAATCGCCGTCACTCAGGTTCTCGGAGAGGAAGCGCTCCGGTATGTCCGAAGCACCCGACCTTCCGCTTCTTGACCCCGGAAGCCTGGCGCGAGGCCGATTCACCTATTTTCCCGTCGCGCCCGGCCGCCTGGAATTCGCATTAGAAGTGCGCCAGGCCATCCTGCGCGACCGCCCGGAGGTGGTCGCTCTGGAATTGCCGGCAACCCTGCAACAGGCCTGGATCCGCGCCGTGGAGCGGCTGCCGGAAATGTCGCTGATCTTCTATCCCGACGAATCCGCGGACGGCGACCAGGCAATCTACGTCCCTGTCGAGCCTGCCGACCCCTTCACCGAGGCCATCCGCACCGGTCTCGAAACGGGTGCCGAGATCGTATTCGCCGATCCCGACGCCGGCCAGCGTCCGCATCTCAAGGACGCGTACCCGGATTCCTACGCCATCCGCCAGATCGGCCTGCAGCGCTACGTCGAGGCCTACCGCGTCTATCCGCAGCAGCGTTCGGATGAGATCGCGCGGCACGCCGAAGGCATCGCCTGGAAACTGCAAGGCACGAATCCCGTGGCCAAGGTGCTGGTTGTGGTATCGCTCAACCTCCTGGACCCGCTCTTGGATGCCATGGAAGAACCCCAGGCGCAGCCCATGGCCCGCACCCACCGCGAAGGGATTGAGGTGCTGAACCCCCATCCGGAGTCGCTGGGTGAGATCTGCGCCGAGTACCCGCACCTCCAGTGGCGCTACGAGGGCTTCCGGAAGCTGATGACCGACGACAGCCTCATTGACCGCCGTCACGCCCAATTGGCGGTGTTCCGCGAAGCCGAGAAGGAATACGAAGCCTCCACGGGAGAGCGCATCGCTCATTGGCAGCGGCGGCTGCTCGCCCGCTACACGCGCAACCTGGCGCTGGCCGGACATGAGCTCACCGCCGGCCTGTTCGACCTCACCGTCGCGGCGCGCAGCCTGGCCGACGACAACTATGCCTGGGACGTCTGGGAGGCTGCCGGCCGCTATCCGCCCCAACAACTGGCCTCCGACATCATGACCGTTCGCATCTCGGGGGACGAAGTCTGGATGAACACCCGCCGCATCCGCCTCCGGCGCCGCTTGCCCAGCACCAAGCGGCGGCTGAGGCCTTACGGTTTGAAGCGCCGCAAGAAAGAGCAGTCTCCCGGCGAATGGGCCAGGCAGTTGAACGGCACCAGCATCTGCTCCTACCCGCCGGAGGACCTCGTGGTCGAAGACTACGGCCGCTTCCTGAAGAAGAAGGGCAAAAGCATCCTATCCGAAGAGCGGGTTCGCGTCGAGCCCTTCACTACCTCGATTCTGGACGGCATCGACATGCGCGAGACCATCCGCAAGTGGTATGAAGGCCGCATTTACGTGCGCCAGTTCCAGAAGACGCACGGCGAGGTCGGGTCGGTGGTGGTCATCTTCGACGAGGATCGCGACAACCGCTATTCCTATATGACCACCTGGCTCGGCGAAAACCAGAACGAGTCGGATATGGCCTTCTACTCGACGTTCCCGTTCGACAACCTCGTTGGACCGGGCATCGGGCGCGCGGAATACGGCGGCTTTCTGATGAGTCTCCCGCCGCGCCGCATGTACGACGTGTGGCAGGACGCCGACTACGAGTTCGCCGAATCCAAATCGGAGCGCCTCCTGCTGGCCGCGCTCGACTATTCGATTCACCACCACGTAGTCTACGTAGCCTCCAAGCCGCCGCGATCCATCTTCAAGACCATCGCCTCGCGGGTTGGCCGCAGCATCATATACATCCCGATCGGCCAACTCTCTCCCGTCGCGCTGAAGAAGATCCGCATCGTCCACGTCCTGGATGGCTACGAGAAGCGCGACATCGCCAAAGACTACCTGTGGTAGGCGTGGGATAACGCTCCTGCGTTGTCCAGACGAACGCAGTCCGCGCCGGTTCCGCTCAATTGCACGCCGCGCTCGATGCCAGGCTTCGAACCTTCGCCGACAACGTGGTCCGTTTCAGCCGCAGCATCTCCGCCGCGGCTTTCTTATTGCCCCCGGTCTTTTGCAGCGCCTGCTCCAGGATGCTGCGCTCGATCAGCGCCAGCGTTTGCTCATAGTCCATCCCCTGATCGGGAACGGAAACGATCGGGACCGCGTCCGCAACCGCAGCCGCAACGCGCGAGGGAGCCGGCAGCGGAAAATCCGCCGGTGTGAGTTCCCGCCGGTCCCCGCTGAGCGCCACCGCCATTTCTATTGCGTTTTCCAGTTGCCGCACATTCCCCGGCCACGGATAGCTCGACAGCCGCTCCAGGACTTCCGGGGGCAAGCTCTTGAGAGGGATCTCCTCGAACCCGCAGACCTTCTCCACAAAATACGGCGCCAGCAGCAGGACGTCCCCTCGCCGCTGCCGCAGCGGCGGCAGGTGAATCGGGACCACGTTCAGACGGTAGTACAGATCCTCGCGGAGTTTTCCCTGCGCGATGCGTTCGGCCAGATCGCAATTGGTAGCCGCAACGATGCGCACGTCCAGGCGAACAGTCTCCGAACTGCCGAGTCTCTGCACCTCCCGTTCCTGGAGCACCCTGAGAAGCTTCGCCTGAAGTTCCAGCGGCAAGTCGCCGATTTCGTCCAGGAACAGCGTTCCGCTCTGAGCCTCTTCAAAGCGGCCCGTGCGATTCTGGATCGCTCCCGTAAATGCGCCTTTCACGTGACCGAACAGTTCCGCCTCCAGGAGGTTCTCCGGCAAGGCGCTGCAGTTGACCGCCACCCAAGGCCCGCGGCGGCGTGGACCAGCCAGATGAAGCGAACGGGCAACCACTTCCTTTCCTGTGCCGGTTTCGCCAGTGATGAGCACGGTCGCCCGCCGGCCGCTCACCATACGGATGATGTGGCTGATCTGGCGCATTTCCCGGCTTTCCCCGATCAACAGGTTCTCCCACTCTTCCCGCCCGGCGCGAGATGCCAGGCTCGCCAAGTCCGCCGTGCTGCGATAGTGCGATGCTCGCTCGACTTGGTCCAGGGCTTCGTCGCCCGTGGAGAGGATATCGTAGGCGCCCAGCCGCGCCAGGCGAACCGCGTCCGACAGCGAGGCATTGGGGTCGCGAACTAAAACTGGCGCACCCGGTGCGAGCCTTTGTACCTCCTTCAGCAGGTCGGCCGCCTGCCAACCTGGTGTCGGAAAACTCAACACCACGACCCCATACTTGGCCGTGGGAAGCTCATGGAGGGCTTCTTCCGGCAGTCGGCACTCAATGCGGTAAGTTGCTGCAAGTGCGGGCCATTCCTCTGCCAGCCGGGGCTGACCGGCGGCGATCCAGAGCAGTCGTTTCCCTTCCATCGCCTTCTACACAGCAGCAATCGGCTCTGCCTCTCACAACTTTAGGCGAATTCACAAATTTCTTCCCGATCCGGCTAAACACCACCAACCTCCTTGCCGATATGTACTACAGCCAGGAAAAGGATGTCGCTATGAGAATCTACGATCGAGACCCCATGGGGCCTGCAGCCGCTGAATCCGGGCGCGCGCAGGAAACACTAAAAACGGATCGCCAGAATAGTGCCCGGCCGCCAGCGGCAACCGATGGGTCGGCTGACCGCGTGGAGATATCGAGCACCTTGGCGCGGGTCTCCCGCGCGCTGTCGTCATTCACTTCGGATCGTGCCGCCAAAGTTCAATCGCTGTCGAACCAGTACCAGAGCGGCAGCTACCGGCCCGATGCCATGGCAACCGGCAAAGGCATCGTTGCTGAGGCTTTGGGGGTGGGAGCCAACTAAATGCCGGCCGCGCATGCCGCGGAACGGCTGGCTGCGGTCCGCTCGGAGGTGGAACGGGCCTGCGGACTGCTGGTTGCCCCTTCGCTCGAGACACTGAATCTCTGTCAAAATTCGCTGCAACGAGCAGCCTCCGAACTGGCGGATTGCCGGTTCGATTGGCCACAGGCTCGCCTCGATCCGGAACTCTTATCTCACGCGCGTCGCCTGCGTGCCGAAGTGGTCCGCGCCGCGAAGCTGCTGAAGAACCTGGCTTCCTTCTGCCACGGGTGGGACCGGATCCTGGGCGCCTTGAGCGGTGGCTACATCTCTGGCGGAGGCCCCGCGCCAGTGGTGCGCCAAGGCACGGTGTGTTGCCAGGGTTAGCATTCCATGTCCAATCTCCTCTCGACCTTGCTCTCGACCGCCGGCGCCTTGGACGCCTACACGCAGGTCCTGAACGTTACCCAAACCAACGTCGCCAATGCCAACACGCCGGGCTACGCCAAGCAGACCCAAACGCTGCAGGCCCTGCCCTTCGATCCTTCCATGGGATCCACCGGCGGGGTCCGCGCCGGCGAAGTCCAAAGCTCCCGCGACAGGTTCGCTGAGCAGGCTGTCCGCCAGCAGACCACGCTGCTGGGGCAGGCGCAGCAGAACGTGAACAGCTTCACGTCGCTCCAGGCATTGTTCGATATCTCCGGCGGCTCCGGCATCCCAGCCGCACTGAACAACCTGTTCCAGAGTTTCTCTGCCTGGGGCCAATCGCCGAATAGCACCGTGGCGCGGCAAACGGTAATCCAGAACGCCACCGCCGTGGCCGACGCCTTTCAACAGACCGCCACCGGCCTGGCCAGAATGGCCCAGGACACCACTCAGCAACTACAGGAGGCCGTCACCCAGATCAACCGGATGGCGGGCCTGGTGGCTGGCTACAACAAACAAATCCTCAACGGCGATCGGAGTGACGCCGGCCTGGATGCCCAGATCAATTCCACCCTCGAAGAACTGTCCCAGTACGTCAATTTCACCGCGACCCCGCAGTCCGATGGCTCGATGACCGTCCTGATCAATGGGCAGACGCCTTTGGTGATCGGCGACCAGACGTACGATATTCTTCAGCAAGCGGTGCCTCCCGATCCGGCGACGGCGGCCTACCCCGGCGCGCCGCCGCACCAGAGCATTGTGGCTTATGACGGCGCCGACATCACCTCGGGCATCACCAGCGGGCGGCTTGCGTCCCTGCTGAATCTCACCAACAGTGTCCTCCCCAACTACTTGGGTGACGCCAGCCATCCCGGTGATTTGAACGACATGGCTAAGCAGTTCGCCGACTGCGTCAACAACCTGCTTACCTCCGGCAACGTATCCGATGGCCCGCCGCCGGTGTCCGGCGTGCCCCTGTTCACGTACGACACCAACAACGACACCAACGTGGCCATGACCCTGTCGGTGGACCCCTCGGTTACCCCGGACCAGTTGGCTGCCATCACCCCCGGCCCGCCCGAGGTCTCCAACGGCGTTCCCCTGGCCCTCTCGCAGTTATCCAATCCGCACGACACCACCTTTGAGATCAACGGCGCCAGCTACAGCGAATTCTATGGAAGCATGGCCACGCGCGTCGGCAACCTGCTCAATGACGCCACCAACGAATTGCAGGTTCAACAATCGGCCGTGGCGCAGGCCCAGAACGTGCGCCAACAGTTGTCGGGCGTGTCTCTCGACGAGGAGGCCGCCATCCTGCTCCAGTTCCAACAGGGGTACGAGGCCAACTCCAAACTGATTACGGTCCTTGAGCAGCTGTCCCAAGACACCATCAATATGATGACGACATAGTGACGATGTAAGGAACGCCATGGTCAGCAACCTCAATCCCGAATCCGCCCTCTTTGTGGCGGAGGTGAATCGCATCCAAACCCGGATTGCCGATGCCAACAGCCAGGTCTCGTCCGGAAAGCGCATCAATGTCGCTTCCGATGCCCCGGACCAGATCTCGAACCTGCTCCAGCTTCGCGCCGACCGCCAGCACAACACTCAGGTTCAATCCAACCTCGCCCTGGCTACCACCGACGCGAACGCCGCGGATGACGCCCTGAACGCCGCCATCCAGCTAATGGATACCGCACTGAGCCTGGCCGCCCAGGGGGCCAGCGACACCGTGTCCGCCACCAGCCGCCAGAGCATCGCCCAGCGGGTGCAAGCCATACAGCAGCAGATGGTGGCGTACAGCCAGACGAATGTGCAGGGGCGCTACATCTTCAGTGGAGACCAGGATGGCAGCCCGGCCTACTCCTACGACCCCAATTCCCCCAGTTCCGTGGTTCAGCTCTCCAACTTTCCCTCCACGCGGCAGATTGAAGACCCCGCGGGAGGTTCGTTCGCCGCCTCCAAAACCGCGTCCGAAATTTTCGACCACACCGATCCCGCCACCGGCACTCCTGCCACCGACAACGTGTTCGCGGCCCTCAGCGCTCTGCAGCAGGCGCTGCTGGCAAACGATACCGCCGGCGTCACCAACTCGACGACCCTGCTCAAGGCCGCTTCCGGCCATCTGAACACCATGCAGGCGTTTTACGGGAATGTGCAGGACCGGATTCAGAACGCTAACACCTTCGCCAGCCAATACGACACCGAGCTTCAAACCGAAATCAGCCAGGTGGAAGACGCCGATATCACCAACGCGGCGCTGGAATTAAGCCAGGGAAACACGCAGCTTCAGGCGGCCTACCAGATGCGGGCGCAAATGCCCAAGACCACCCTGTTCAGCTTCCTGGGTTAGCTGCCGGCAGAGGCCGCCTCAATCCATCCGGTTCAGAAAGACTGCTTTAGCAACGTCATCAAGCGAGGCCTCAACCGCACAAAATGAAAAACGTCGCCTTGGCGTTGTATCAGGGTTGAAAACGCCGGGGTCGGCCGACGGCATACGTGCCACTCACCTCGAAAATCTTCATGGGCTTTCGTGGGCGGCAGCCCCCTGTAACAGGGCACGGCTTCAGCCGGGCCGCAAGTGCAGGCATCAAAGGGCTTCAGCCCCTGTTGAAGGCCCTCGCCGCCGGCCATTCTCGACAGAGCAGTATCACGCCCCGCCTCAATCGAACAGGTGCGGCACAAACTGGCTCGCATTAGTAGTGATCGGCATGTCCGATTCGCGGATGCCCATTCCGCCCGCGGCGCTCCCCTCTTCGTGCCCGATCAGCCAACTGCCCAGAATCGGATACTTCCCGTCAAAGCTCTTGAGCGGCGCGAAATCCTGGTAGATGAAACCCTCCGCGCCGTAGTCGCCGCCGGTCTCCACTTCCTTGCCCGGCTGGTGAAGCGTAATGTTGGCGCCCTCGCGGCCGAGCAAGGGTTTCCTGATCCACGACATCATCAGCCCCGGCCCGTCAAAGCTCGCTTCCAGCAGGTACGGATGCCGCGGATAGAGCTTCCACAGGACCGGCAGGATTCCTTTGTTGGAGAGCAGCATCTTCCACGCCGGCTCGATCCAGATGGTCTTGTCTTTACCAAGATGCTTGCCGAATTCCTCCCGCACCATCCATTCCCAGGGATAGAGCTTGAAGATCGCGCCCAGCGGCTGATCA
>Ga0335081_10008745_pt1 | contig 16244 bp, 12 predicted proteins | sample Lox_Sample_35_FD_206713 | JGI IMG/M metagenome (GOLD analysis project Ga0335081, IMG submission 206713) | Soil microbial communities from Loxahatchee National Wildlife Refuge, Florida, United States - Lox_Sample_3.5 | ecosystem: Environmental > Terrestrial > Soil > Wetlands | place: USA... | reverse complement strand
AAGATCGTTGGCGACAAGATCAAGAACCCGATGTGGCTGACGCTGCTCGGTCTGGTGTTGGGAGAAGAGTTGATGGGCATCCCCGGCATGATTCTCGCACCGGTTGTTTTGCATTACATCAAGGTGGAGGCGTCCCGCAACAAGGTGGCCGAATCCATCCAACCGGCTGCCTCGCCGCCCGCTGGCGCTTGATTCCGGTTCAACACAAGACGCGATGACCACCGAAGCCACACCTGCCAAAAAGCGCGCGCCGACGCTGTATTTCATCGCCGCGATCAAGCTGGTCAAAGGCATTTCGCTCGTGTTGCTGGCCCTGGGCGTGTTCACTCTGGCCAACAAGGATTTGTCGGACACGTTTGACCAGTTTCTGCGATGGATTCATCTCGACCCGGAACGGAGTTTTTTCCAGGGCATCGGCGACTGGCTGGACACCATCACCCCCGCAAATGTGCGCGCCGTGGCGACCGGGACATTTCTGTTTGGATTATTTCTGTTCGTCCTGGGTCTGGGCCTTATCTTTCGCGCGAAATGGGCCATCTGGCTGGCGATTGGCGAAGGCGGGTTCTTCATTCCGGTTGAAATTTTTGAACTCATCCGCCATCGGAATCCGGGAACGCCGGAATCACCCCGCCCGGAGCTGTTTTCCCACCCTAAAATCGGCCTGCTCCTGGTGTTGGTGTTGAACGTGATTATCGTCTGGTATCTGTTCCAAAACCGAGAACGCCTGTTCCGGCATCATCATTGAGTTTACGATTTATGATTTATGATTTATTGTTTGACCGCTCAATTTTGCGTCCATCGTAGATCATCAATTTGCCGTGACCACGACCGAGGCCATTCAACTGCTGGAAAAATTCCGCGCCGGGGGCGTGAGCCGTGACCGGGTTTTGCGGGTGTTTCAAGCCGCGCCGCTGGCCGACATCGGTTTCGCGCAGGTGGACACCCATCGCGCGCTGCGCAAGGGTTTTCCAGAAGTCATTTTCGGCGCAGGCAAATCGCCTGAGCAGGTGGTAAAAATCGCGGCCAAGCTTTTGGAACACGAGCAGCGTGTGCTCGTGACGCGCATCAGTGGCCGTCACGCCCAGGCGCTGCGCAAAAAATTCAAACGTGCCGTCCATCACGAAATCGCCCGTTGTGTAACGATTGAAAAATCGCCGCGACCCGGGCGGCCGGGAACCATCGGGGTCGTTTGCGCCGGCACCAGTGATTTGCCTGTGGCCGAGGAAACCGCCGTCACGGCGGAAATCATGGGCAACCGCGTCGAACGGATTTACGATGTGGGCGTGGCCGGGCTGCACCGGTTGCTGGCCAAATCGGAAAATCTCCGGCGCGCGAACGTGCTGGTGGTAGTCGCCGGGATGGAAGGCGCGCTGCCCAGCGTGGTGGCGGGACTGGTTTCCCGGCCGGTGATTGCCGTGCCAACGAGCGTGGGCTACGGCGCGAGCTTTGGCGGCATCGCGGCGCTCCTGGCGATGTTGAACAGTTGCGCCAGCGGCATAACGGTGGTGAACATTGACAACGGCTTCGGCGCCGGTTACGCCGCCAGCCAGATCAACGCGTTGGTGGGAAAATGAAAACGCTTTATCTCGACCTCTTCAGCGGTATCAGCGGCGATATGTTTCTCGGCGCGCTGATTGATTTGGGAGCCGATGCGCGGAAACTGGAGCGCGAGTTGAAAAAACTCAGGCTCGGCGGCTATCATCTGCACGTTACCCGCCGGCAAAAATCTGGCATCGAGGGCGTGAAACTGGATGTCCATCTATCCGGCGGCAAAAACCATCATCACGGGGAAAACCGGACATTTTCCGGAATCAAAAATCTCATCGCTAAAAGTTCTTTGTCGCCGTGGGTGAAGAAAAAATCCATTGGCGTCTTCCAACGCATCGCGGAGGCCGAAGGCAAAATCCACGGCCTGCCGCCGGCACGCGTGCATTTCCACGAAGTCGGCGCGGTGGATTCGATTGTGGACATCGTCGGCGCGTGCCTTGGGCTGGAAATGCTGGGCAAACCGCGCGTGCTGGCATCGCCGGTCGTCGAAGGCGTCGGCTGGATTGATTGTGCGCACGGGCGCTTTCCCGTTCCGGCGCCGGCCACGCTCGCGATTCTTGGCGCACGCGGCATCGGCGTGACCCAGTGCGAGGAACCGCACGAACTGGTCACGCCCACTGGCGCAGCGTTGCTGGCCGAGTTTGCCGCAGATTTCGGACCGATGCAAGGATTGGTCGCTGAACAAACCGGGTTCGGCCTCGGCACGCGTGAAAACAAAACCCGCCCGAATGTGCTGCGAGCGATACTCGGAAAAAGTGAAGCACGCCGTACGACGGGTGACACAGTACATGACGCGGCTTCTCGTCACTCGTCACTCGCTACCCGGCACCCGTTGGATTGGGAGACCGACCGCGTTGCCGTTTTGGAAACTAATTTAGACGACATTAATTCCGAGATCCTCGGCCATTTCGTCGACACCGCGTTGACGGTGGGTGCACTGGACGTTTTTCACACACCGGTGCAGATGAAGAAGAACCGGCCCGGCGTATTGCTGACCATTTTGTGCGGCGAGGCGGACGCAGACAAATTCAGCGAATTGATTTTGCGCGAAACGAGCGCGTTTGGCGTTCGGCGCACATTGGCCGAGCGGCGAAAGTTGAGGCGTGAGTTCACCGCGGTCAAAACCCGGTTTGGCAGAGTGACCGTCAAGCTTGGCCGGCTGGAGGGGAAAGTGGTCCACGTCGCACCGGAATTTGAGCCGTGCAAAAGGCTGGCGGCGCAGGCCAAGGTTCCGCTACAGAAAATATACGAAGCAGCCATTAAAGGCGCCAAAATCGGGCTATAATGGTACCTGACCATTGCCTTCAATTATTTGCTTGCACGCGCAGCTGGAAAGGTTTATAAATAATCCAGAATTTGAACTGGCCGTGCCAGTTTGAGTGATGCGAATACTTACAGTTATGACCCAACCGCAGAGGGTGTCTTGAGCCGCCCTTTCCCTTCACGTCATTCTTCGCCTGATTCGTTTGTCCGGGTCAATGGCAAAATCCGTGCCCGCGAAGTACGGGTTATTGGAGTGGACAACAAACAGCTCGGTGTCATCTCCCTCAACGAGGCACTGGCACTGGCGCGCCAGCATGGCGTGGATCTCGTCGAAATCGCCGCTACTGCCACTCCGCCGGTTTGCCGCCTCGTCAACCTGGGCAAGTTCCGTTACGAGAAAGCGAAAAAGGACAAGGAATCCAAAAAGCACCAGCACGCCTCCATCGTCAAAGAAGTCCAGCTCAGTCCGCGCATTGACCCGCATGATCTCGGTATAAAGATCCAACACGCGATTGGTTTTCTGTGCGAGGACATGAAGGTGAAAGTCGTGCTTAAATTCCGCGGCCGCGAGATGGCGCATCAGGAATTTGGCTTTCAGGTGGTGAATAAATTTCTGGGTGAACTCGCGCCTTTCGGCCATCCCGATTTTGAGCCAAAGCTCGTCGGGCGCGGCCTCAACGTGATGATCAGCCCGCTGCCTCGAAACAAGCGCGCAAAACCCCCGCATCAGATTGAAAGCGTGGCTCCGTCGCTCAACAGCCACACACTGAAAGCCCCCGCGCCGGAAAAATCCAGAGTCCCCGTGTCCAGCGAGCCGGCGGCTGGCGGCTTTGCGAATAATCCGTTCGCAAACCTCCAGGTGTAGTGACCGGCTTGAGCCTGGTTGGCTTCGCGCGAGCGGGGAAGTCGCGCTACGATTTGAACCTCCAATCGCCCACCAATTCCGGAAGCCGGCAGTTGTCGCAAATCGCGTTTGAATGTTCACAAAAATCCCGGACGATTTGCATCAGACCCTGCTGCGCGGCTGCGCCTGGCAAGGCGCGGCTTGACCGGCCGCCCAGCAGACGCTGCCGCGCCAGTTTCAAGACTGAATTGTCCTCTGCCCGCGGCCAGACGAAGTAGCGTTGTTCGATCACCTGCCGGAGTTTTTCATTTTTGCCTTCGGCGGCGCGAACCCAAAGCCACGGCAGGATGACGTTGACGGCCAGGTCCGTGATCCGTGCCGCGCCGAGCAATGGCTGCGGCTTTTGCAATCGCGCCGAACGAAACGTCCAATGCCATGACCAGAACCCGTCGTGCTCGACCTGCAGGATTTCAAGCAACGAACCCGGCAGCGCGCGGTCCGGCAGACCGGTGGCGCACCAGTTTTCGATCCTGGCAATCAGATTCCCCGACGCCAGCCAATGAGCCGCCAGCGCCAGCCGGCGTTGCGGATGATTGGCCGGACGCAACCCGTGAAACTTCCAGACGGCGCGCGGCAACATGCAATCACCGAACTCCTCGCGCTCGCGCCACCAGCAATCCCAAAGTTTGCGAACATAACCATCCACGCTTTGTGGCGAAGCGCGGCCTGCCGCGCCGGAGCCGCACACAGCAGGACGAAGGCGGGTCAATTCCGCCGGCAGCAGGCCGCTGATGCCGAACAGCCGCGTTTGCAGGACAAATGCTGAATCGGCATCACGCGACCAACGGAGCCGCGATTCGGCGAGATTTTGCATCGGCCAGATGTTGTGCTTGTAGCCGAGCGCGCGAAACAAACCCTCCCACAATGCCTGTTCCCAGCCGGCCTGCCGCGCGCGGGCGTGGAATTGCGCGGCCTTGGCCTGAAAACGGACGCGAGCGGCAGCCTTGAGTAGTTCGATCGCCTGTGATTCAGTTATTTTGTGCAGCGGCGGCGCACATCGGCCGCGCAGGTTTTCAGGCAACGCGCGCGGTGATTCAGTCTCGAGCCACAAACCGAGTTCGGCCAGCGGCGCGTCCAGTGAATTTTTCAAGGACAAAACTGCGGGGGCGTTTCCGGTTGGTTTCGGTTCGTTCCAGACGACGTGCAATATAACATTTTGAAAATTGGGATTGCGGTCATGGCCGTGCGCACGCCAGCCGCTTGCTTGCAAATCCACCTCCACGTCCCCGGAACGCGGCGCGGCGTCGCCAATTTGAATGACCGCGCCGCGGAAATCCGGTCCGCCTTCGGCGCTGGCAAAGCCGGGATGAAGAACGCGGACGGCCTTCGCATCAGCGGTCATGAGCTGTTCGCGGCGCAGGCGTTGGTGCTGCCAGACGGCTTGCAGCAGGCGTTCGGGCGGCCAGTCACTTTCGTCGCGCAGGACATTGGCCGCGCCGCAAAGCAGGCGCCAGTCGGCGTAGAAATTATCGGCCAGCGGGAACACTCGCCATTGCTTTTGCTCCCGCCATTGAGCAAAGTCAAGCCGCAGCACAAACATTTTGAACGCATCAAACGGCAGTTCTGCCTGTTGATATAATCAGGCGGCGGATTTTTTGTTGGCCGGGGCGGGAATTTTCGAGTTAAACTCCAGACTGCGGGCCATGAACGGCAATACGATGATTGAAGTAAAGAATCTGACGAAGCGCTACGCGGGACGCACGGCGGTGGCGGACATTTCGTTCACGGTGGCGCGCGGCGAAATCGTCGGCCTGCTCGGCCCGAATGGCGCGGGCAAGAGCACGACGATGCGGGTGCTGGCCGGTTTCCTGCCGGCGACGAGCGGCACGGCGCGCGTAGCGGGCTACGATGTGTTCCATGAATCGGACGAGGTGCGCCGCCGCATCGGTTACATGCCGGAAAACAACCCTCTTTATCCTGAGATGCGCGTGCGGGAATACCTGAAATTCCGGGCGCGGCTCAAGGGCCTCGGCTGGCGGCGTTCACGCCAACGCGTCAAAACGGTGATGGAACAATGCGGTCTGGCGGACATGGGCCGCCGCATCATCGGCCAGCTTTCCAAAGGCTACCGCCAGCGCGTGGGGCTGGCAGATGCGCTGGTGCACGAACCGGAATTGATTATTCTGGACGAGCCAACGATTGGCCTCGACCCACAGCAGATTCGCGCGGTGCGGCAGTTGATCAAAGGCCTCGCGGAGAAACACACGGTGCTGATTTCAACGCACATCCTTCCCGAAGCGGAAATGACGTGTAACCGGATGCTCATCATGTACGACGGCAAAATTCTGGCCGCTGACACGCCGGACAATTTGCAACGGCTCATGGCCGGCAGCAGCCAGATTGTGGCTGAAATTGCCGCTTCCGCCGAGGAACTGCGCGAGCATCTGGCGCAGTTGCCGCAGGTGGCGCAGTTCGATATTTCAGCCGTGGACGGCACCTTCATGCGCTGCGCGCTCACGCCGCGGGACGGATTGGATTTGCGGCCGTTGATCTGGTTGCTGGCGCGCGAACGCGCCTGGCTGGTGCGCGAACTGACGCGCAGCCGCCATTCGCTGGAAGACATCTACGTGCAAATCACCCGGCCGAACGAGGAGGAGGAGGGCTGATGCGAATTTTCGGGGTGCTGCTGCGGCGCGAATTGACCGCATTTTTCCTCTCGGTGACCGGCTATATCATCATCGCGGCGGTGACACTTTTGATTGGTCTGAGCTTCGTGGTGTTGATCACCAATCTGGGAACCGATCCGTCACCAATACCGGTGACGGAGATGTTTTACCGCACGTATTTTTTCTGGCTGATCGTGTTGCTGGCCGCGCCGATCATCACGATGCGGCTGTTTGCGCTGGAAAAATCCACGGGCACGTTTGAAACGCTGATGACGGCGCCGGTGGGCGACCTTCAGGTCGTGGCCGGGAAATTTGCGGCGGCGGTCATTTTTTACATTGTGATGTGGCTGCCAATGGCTGCCTGCCTGTTCATCGTGCGGCATTTCACAGGCCAGACAAAGGCGCTGGACGCGGGTACCATTGGCGGAATGTATCTGGGCACTTTTCTGGTCGGCTGTTTGTTTCTGGCGCTGGGCTGTTTCGCCTCGGCCATCTCGCGGAGCCAGATGGCGGCGGCCATGATCAGTTTTGTGCTGGGCGTGAGCCTGTTCGCGCTTGGTTTTCTGGCCGAGGCCATTCCCGTGGTGGTGCAGTGGCAAACCCGGGTTTTGTCGTATTTCGGCCTCTTTGAACAGATGCACGATTTCGCCCGCGGTGTGGTGGACACGCGCGCAGTGATTTTTTATGTGAGCCTGACGCTGTTCTTCCTGTTCCTGACCTTGCGCGCGGTGGAAAGCCGCCGTTGGAGATAAGATGCCGCCCCCCGCTTCCAACCCGCCAAGCTTCTCGCCGCGCCGCCGGTGGAAAATCGGTTTTGACGCTGTCGTGCGCACGATCCTCGTGCTCGCGGTCGTGGTCATGGTGAACTATCTCGGCGCGCAGTTCTTCCACCGGTTTTACCTGAGTTCGCAGACGCGCGTTGAACTCTCCTCCCGCACCGTAAGTGTGCTCCGCTCCCTGACGAATCACGTCACCGTGACGCTTTATTACGACCGGCAGGACGATTTTTACCCGGACATCGTCGCGCTGCTCAACGAGTATCGCTCGATCAACCCGAAAATTTCCGTCCATCCGGTGGATTACGTGCGCGACGCCGGCGAAGCCGAAAAGGTCAAGGAAAAATACCGATTGGATGCGGCGACGGACAAGAACCTGATCATTTTCGATGCGGGCGAAGGCCGCTGCAAAATCGTCAACGGTGACGCGCTCACGCAATTTACCCTCGAAGAGCTGCCGGCCAAAAATCACGATCGCCGGCAGCTTGAATTCCGGCGCAAGCCGGTCGCCTTTCGCGGCGAACAAAATTTCACCGCGATGCTGCTTGCGCTCGAAACCCCCCATCCGCTCAAAGCGTATTTTCTCCAAGGCCATGGCGAACCGTCGCTCTCCGACAGCGGCAACTTCGGCTATCTGAAATTCGCCCTTGTCTTGGCCCAGAATTATATCGCGGTCACCAACCTCGAATTGCTCGGGGACAACACCATCCCGATGGATTGTAACCTGCTGATCGTTGCCGCACCCACGACGTCGTTGTCCCCGCCGGAATTGCAGAAAATTGAACAATACCTTGCGCAAGGCGGACGGTTATTCGCATTATTTAGTTTTGCATCCGTCAAGCAACCCACCGGACTCGAACCCGTTTTGCAGCGCTGGGGAGTCAATGTTGCCGCCGATTTTGTCAAAGACTTGAACAACACTGTCACCGGCGATGATGTTGTTGTCCGCCGCTTCAGCCAGCACCCGGTTGTCAACCCGCTTACCCAGCTTTCTTTGCAGATGGTTCGGCCACGACCGGTTGGTCGCGTGGACTGGCCGAACCCGCCCGCCGGTGCGCCGCAAGTGGACGAACTGGCTTTCTCCAGTCCGGACTCCGTGCTGGAGGGGGAGTCCGCCGCGCCGCCGCGCAGTTATCCGCTCATGGTGGCCGTCGAACAAAAGTCCGTTGCCGGCGTGGTTAACCCGCGCGGCAACACCCGCATCATCGTGGTTGGGGACTCGATTTTTCTGGGCAATTATTACATTGAAGGGGGCGGCAATCGCGATTTTCTCGGTTATGCGGCCAACTGGCTGCTCGAGCGGCCGGCGCTCCTGCAAGGCATCGGCCCGCGACCGGTGACGGAATTTCGCCTGTTGATGACGCAAACCCAGCGCCGCGAAGTGCGCTGGCTTCTGCTCGGCGCGTTGCCGGGTGTGGTGTTGCTGTTCGGTGGATTGGTCTGGCTGGTGCGAAGAAAATGATGAACTCGAAAACCACCGGGATCTGGTTCGTGATTGCCGCGGCGCTGTTCGCGTTCATTTTGTTCTGGGAATATCATCTGCGCGGGCCGGCGTTCAACGCAAACATCCTCCCCGAATTGAAGCTCTCCACGGTCACGAGCATCGAAATCTTTCCGGCGGGCGCGATGGAAATCTCCGCTGCCCGCACCAACGGCGGCTGGCAATTGACCCGACCCGTCAGTTATCCCGCGCAGACGGCTGCCATCGAAACGTTGCTGGATGCCCTCCAGAAGCTCGCGCCCGCAACGCGGATCAGCGCGGCGGAATTGCGCGAACACCGGGCCGCGGAAACTGAATTCGGTTTTGACAATCCGCAGTTTTCGATCGCTGTCGAGGCCGGCGACCATAGCTGGCAACTCAAGGTTGGAAACAAAACCGCTCCCGGCGACCAGGTCTTTCTGCGCGTGGTTGGCACCGACGGCGCTTTCGTAGCCGACGCCGACTGGCTCAGATTTATTCCGCACTCGGCCAACGACTGGCGCGACACTGCGCTCGTGGACGCCGGCAATGCGTGCGATCACATTGTCCTGACCAACGGCACGAAGGCCATCGAACTTCAATGTGATGCGACCAATCATCTCTGGCACATACTCCGGCCTTTGCGGGCGCGCGCCGGCAGCGAACGTATCGCCGAGGCGCTGCAGAGGCTTTACGCCGCCCGCGTCGCGCAATTTATCACCGACGACCCGAAAGCGGACCTGTCCGCTTTCGGGTTGCAACCCGCCGACTTCGATTTATGGCTTGGCCACGGTTCGAATTTTGTCGCTGCCCTGCACATCGGGAAACCCCAGACGAACGATTCAGCCCGGGTTTTTGCCCGGCGCGATGGCTGGAATGCGATCATGACGACCGCCAAGGAACCGTTGTCGTTCTGGCGTGGCGTGGTAAACGATTTCCGCGATCCGCACCTGCTCGAATTGACCGCGCCGGTTGCCGAAATCGAGGTACAGGGCCGGAGCGCTTACACGCTGCAAAGGCGGGGTTCAAATGATTGGGTGGTGGCCGGTGAAAAACTCCCGGCCGACGCGGAAAACGTGCAGCAGTTCATCAAACTCCTGGCGAGCTTCCGGGTCGCTGAATTCGTCAAGGATGTTGTAACTGCCCCGGATTTGCAGGCCTACGGACTGGCCACACCAACGAACCAGATCATTCTGCGTTCGGCGGTTGGCGACACCAATGCGGTCATCGCGCAATTGCTGTTCGGCGCGACGCAGACCAACGAAATTTTCGTGCGACGCGCAGACGAGGACTTTATCTACGGCCTGTCGCTGGACGATTTCAAGCGGCTGCCGGAATACGGCTGGGAATTCCGCGATCGGCGCATCTGGGATTTCGACGCAACCAATGTTGCCGCCATCATTCTGCATCAAAACGGCAAAACGCGTAAAATCATTCGCGACGGGTTGAACCAATGGTCGCTGGCACCCGGCTCGCAAGGTATCATTAATCCGCCGGCCCTCGAGGAAACCGCGTATCGGCTCGGCCAACTGGTCGCCGCCGGTTGGGTGGGGCGCAATATCGCCGAACCCGAAAAATACGGCCTTAACACCAACAACCTGGAAATCATCGTTGAACTTAAAAACGGCGAGCAGCGCACGCTGGATTTCGGCCTGGAATTGCCGCGCGCGCAGACGGCGCTGGCCGCCGTCACACTCGGTGGCGAGCGCTGGGCGTTTGTTTTTCCGCCGGTGCTTTACCAGTTCGTCTTGAGTTATCTGACCATTCCGGCGAACGTTCCGTAATGCGTTTCCATTCCCGTTTCTGGCGGAAGTGCCGCATCGGTTTCCGCTGGTTTCGCATCACGACGTTGCTGGCGGTGCTCGCGCTGGTTTGCGCCTTTGTCTGGTTCAACCGCCTTGGCCTGCCGGATTTTTTGAAACGGCCCCTGGTGGAAAAGTTGCGCGCCCGCGGTGTCGAATTGGAGTTCACCCGGCTGCGCCTGCGTTTCGTACGCGGACTCGTCGCCGAGAACGTGCGCCTTGGCCACGCCGCAACGGTCGGCAGCCCGATGCTTTCGTTGGCTGAAGTCCAACTGCGGCTGGACCACCGCGCGCTGTTGCACCGGCGGCTGCAAATCAACAGTCTGGTTTTACGCGAAGGCAAGCTCATTTGGCCGCTCACCCCCACCAACACACTTGTGCTCAACCGCATCCAGACGGATTTGCAATTTCAGACGAATGACACCTGGTCGCTCGACCATTTTCAAGGCGGCTTCGCCGGAATCGAACTGTCGTTGGTCGCCGACATCGCTCACGCGCCTGAGATCCGTCACTGGGAAATGTTTCATGGCAAAGGAACCGGCGTCCAGGCTGCCGTGCGGACGCAACTGCAAAAATTTTCCGAAGCTCTCAGCCGGATTCAATTTGAGGGCTTGCCGCAATTAAGCCTCGTCGTAAATGGCGATGCCCGCGATATCCATTCATTTACCGTCCGGCTTGATGCCCGCGCACCGGCGGTCCATACGCCGTGGGGCGGTGCGCATGATTTGCAGCTGGCCGCTGATCTGACCGCGCCGGCCGAGGCGCCCGCCAACTTTGACCTGGCGTGGGCATGGTGGACAAACCTGGAACCGTACCGGCTGGCGTGGACGATGCAACTCACGCAATTGCAATCGGAAAAGTTGAACGCCGACGCGGTTGCTTGCAGCGGCCTCTGGCAGGCGCCGGAACTGGCCGTCACGAATCTGTCCGCCACGCTCGGCGGCGGGCAACTCGATGCACAAGCCCGGTTGAACGTCGCCACGCGCGAGTTCACGTTCACCAACGCTTCGTGTCTTGACGTCCACGCCGTCGCCGCGTTGCTCACGGAGAAGACGCGCGAGCGGCTCGCGGAATTTTCGTGGACGCAGCCGCCCTGGTTGCGAGCGGGCGGTTCGCTGATTTTGCCCGCGTGGACAAACCGCCAACCGGATTGGCGCCGTGACGTGCAGTCCACGATTCGCCTGGGTGGCGAATTGGCGTTCACCAACGGCACCGCCTTCGGGACGAAAATTGATTCGGCCAGCACACACTTCACCTACGCCAATCTGGCCTGGCAACTGCCCGACCTCGCGGTCGCGCAAGCCAGGACCCGGCTGGAACTGAGTGGCGGCGAGGATGACGCGACCAGGGAATACCGCTGGCACGTTCGTGGCACGTTCGACGCGGAAACCCTGCGCCCGTTTTTGACGGCGAGCAATGTCACGCGCGGCTTCAGTCACTTCAAATTCAACGACCCGGCAGCTCTGGATCTGGAGATGCGCGGCCGGTTGTATGATTACGGCAGCATCGAGGCGGCGGGGAGTGCGGCGCTGACGAATTTCATGATTCATGGTCAAGCGGCGGACAGGGTTATCAGCGGGTTCCAATATTCGAATCGCGTCGTGGAATTTCTCAGCCCGCGTCTGTGGCGCGCTGGCGGAACGCAGACGATGACTGCCGACCGGATCACGCTGGATTTCAATACGCAGCGAATTTCGTTTGTGAATGGTTTTGGCGCTGCCGATCCGGAGGCGGTGGCGCGCGCCATCGGCCCGAAAACAGGCCGCGCGCTGGAACCTTATCATTTTTTGGAACCGCCGACGGTGCGCGTGAACGGTTGCGCGCCCCTCCGCGGCACGGACGGCGCGGATTTGACCTTCGACATCATCAAAGGCGCGCCGTTTCAGTGGCTGAAACTCAGAGCGCCGTTTATCGCCGGCACGGTTCATTGGCAGGGGCAGACGCTGATTTTGACAAACGTGGCGGCAGCGCTTTACGGCGGCAGCGGAAAGGGGATTGCGAATTTCGATTTTCACGCGCCGCACGAGGGCGCGGATTATCAATTTGCCGTCAGCGTGACGAATGTGAATCTGCATCTGCTGGCGGCGGATTTGTCGCCGTCCACGAATCATTTGGAAGGCGCGCTGACCGGGCAACTCGTCGTCACGCACGCCGATTCTCGGGATTGGCACACGTGGAACGGTTTCGGGCATGCGAACCTGCGCGATGGGCTGCTCTGGGACATTCCCGTGTTTGGCATCCTGTCGCCGGTGTTGAACACCGTATCGACCGGCCTGGGCAACAGCCGCGCGACGGAGGCGTCCGCCAAGTTTGCCATCACCAACGGCGTGATTTATTCCGACTCGCTGGAAATCCGCTCGACGATGATGCGGTTACAATACGCCGGCGTGGTGGATTTGAAAGAGAACCTGAACGCGCGGGTCACCGCGCAATTGCTCCGTGACACCTGGGTGGTTGGGCCGCTGGTCAGCACGGCGTTGTGGCCGGTGAGCAAATTGTTCGAATATCACGTCACCGGCACGCTTAAGAACCCGAAGAGCGAACCGGTTTATGTCCCCAAATTTCTGCTGATGCCGCTGCACCCTATCCGGAGTCTGGAGGAGCTGTTCCCCGGCAGCGACTACCTTTCCAGCCCGCCGCCCGCGAAATGACGAAGCGACGGCGGTGCAATTTCAAAACGGCCAGCTAACGCCGATGGTGAAATAAAGCTGGCCGCTTAGATTCAACCGTCCTTCCCGGCCGCCGCCGCCGATGGTGGCATCGCTCATCGGCATGTACTGCGCGCCGACGAAAACGTCGGCGTTGTTCTGGACGTGATACAAAAACGTCGCGTTCACGTAGCCGCCATAGACTATCTCCGTGCCGGAAATCCGGCCGGAACTGGGAGTGCTGCCGACGATTTCGTTGTATTTGTAATCGCCGGACACAATTCCCACCGCCGGACCAGCGCCCAGGGACATACCGACGTGTCGGGTCAAATCCCAATAAAACGACGGCCCCAATCGGAAGGTGTAGAGCATCACGTCCAGCGTGTGCGAGCCGGTAACGGTTCCTGGATAGGACGTTTGATTGGTTGCTATCGCCGTGCTGTAGATGGCCGGAGCCGAGCCGGTGCTTCCTCCCGGATACCCCGGCGGCGGCATGCTCTCGATGGTGCCGGTGCTGAACGTGTAAGTATTCTGGTAAACTTGCCCGGATATGGGCTGGTTGTCCGTGATGCTGATGGGCAACAAACCGAATCCAAACTCCCAACCGACACGGGCGTGCTTCCAATACCAAAGATTATCACCGTAAGCCATGTCGAATCCGGGAAACACCGAGCCACTCTCCTCGTGGTTCGCGCTTCCAATCGGTGAGAACGAACTCGCCCCGGTCATGGTCAACGTATGTGTGGCCGCGTTGTATTGCGAGGCGTTGTCATAACCCCAGTCGGTCGTTGTGCCGAAGGCGTTGCCCGAGGGATGCACGTAGCCGTCGTCATAAACTCCGGCGGGGCGGTTGACGTTTAACGCACCGGCTATGTTGAAGCTGGCGCTGATGTTCATTCCAACCATGGCGCCGATGTGGAAATGGCGCGTCCAATCGTCCGCGTTGCGGGGGATGCGGATAAAGGCGCTGGAATCCGGGTCGCCATAAACTTCCGGTTGCGCCGAAGCAGGCAATGCCCCACCGGCCAGACAGCCGGCCAGACACCACGCGAACCAGGGACGGAAACGCGCGCGGACGAATCGGAGCGCGGATAGCCATGTCCGCAGGCTCCGAAGCTCTGGTTCGTGCGGACAAGGCTGTCGGCACTCCCGGCGACGGTTAATGTGGCAATGCAGTAGCTGCATGGTGTCAGGGGTTCTGGAACACACTATAAAGGCGCGTTGGTGTATTGGTCGGATGACTTAACGTTCCCGGCGGACCGTAATCAATCCATTCCGTAAAAGTCGTCGGCGCCAATACGGACGGTTGCGCCGTCAGCCAATTGGTGAACGGAGGATCGCTGTAGGCCACCGTGTAGGTTTGATTGGAAACCGAAGTGAACCAGATCAGCATGCTGCCCGAGGACAGCCGGACAATGCTGATGATATTAAGGTTCGTGCTGACGGTCCCTGCGAGCGGGGCCGACAAATCGGGCGGCTGAACGGCAAATGCCTGCAACTGTGAATTGGCAAAGGGAAAGTAATTGTTCGCGGCGTATTGCAGCAGCAATTCCACGCTTTGACCCGCAGCCAGCGAAGAACCATAAACCACGAACGGGTTTCCGTTGTTTGTGCCCACAGCGTTGAACAAAACATTGGTCGAGGCCAGTCCTGAAACAACAACACGGACGGCGGGAACATCATTTGACCCTTGATTGGTGACCAGGACACCCTGCTCCACCAGATTATTCTGCATATCATAAGTTTGCGGAGAATTGGTGACGGCCAAAAGCAGGCCAGAAAGGTAGTTGGTAACAATGATTTTGGCGCTGGCCGAATTGTTGGCGAGGTTGGTGTCGAGCACGCCCGGTGCGCCGATGGACGCGGACAGCGTCAGAGGGCCTACGTTGGTGGGCTGAATCGTGAACTGCAGGTTTGTGCAAGCGCCGTTCGTCAAGGTGCCGAGATTAAAAATCATGTTGCTGCCGGCAACGGAATAATTGGGCGGGGAAACGCCTCTTAAAATCACGCCCGGCGGTCGGGCGTTGGTCAGAACGACATTGGCCGCGGCGCTTGGCCCCGAATTAGCGGCAATCACCTCGTAAGTCATCCAATCGTTGGTAATGACGGCCTGGGCCGGTGCGATGATGGTCACGCCGAGATCTGCTTGGGGAGGCACGCTGTTGGTGGCTTGTACGACCAAATTGGTGGTGAAGTTGGTCAGGCCTAAAACAAACATGGTAACCGTGTTGGTAAAGGAGCCCGCTTGCGTCGGCGCGGCCTGCACGGTCATTTGTGCCCAGGCACCGTTGTCAGGCAAGATGGTGAACGAAAAACCGTTGGAATTGGTGTACGTGGTGCCGGTGCCCGCGTTCAAGGTGAATGAAGCACCCAAGAGTTGGGCTGTGGTCGGGAACGTATTCGTTACATTAATCTGGTATGTTCCCCCTGCCAAATTGGTCACATTGATGGTGTAAGTCACTGCATTGCTCACCAGAATGGAGCTTGAAGAACTGGACGCGGAAAATTCGAACTGCGCGCCGGCTCGCGGGTTGACAGCCATCAACGCGGCCGCTGACAGCGCCAACGTGTGGGCATAAAGAAAAACCTTCGTGCGCCGGGGGTTGAAACCGCCGGGTTTCATGCCGGAGGAAAGCCGGCAAAAAATTTTCCCAAGCAGCAAGGCGTTCAATGTCCGATCCATTGGATTGGGTTGTTTGCTTCACGCACCACGCCTGCCCGAAGCCCCATGCTCCCGGCAGGCGTCACGGATAGACCGGGGTAACGGCATTGGTGTTACTGGACGCGGTCGGCGGCGGCGCGTAGAAAAAACCGTTGTCCTGGTTTTGCGGTGCGTAAGCATTCGTCGCCGGCATAATATTTTTGCCTTCGAGCCGGGCGCGTTTCATTTCCGCCTTTCGCTCGGCTTCGACTTGTTGGCGTTCATCGGCCTCATCCTCCGCCGCAGCGGCGGAGACCCCGGGCAACCGCTGCTCCTCCTTGATGGCCTGGGCGGCGGCGATTTCCGGCGACCGCAAAACCGTTGGCCGTATCATAACAATGAGTTCCGTGCGGTCCTTGCTGTCCGAACGGCTGGTGAAGAGATTGCCGAGCAGGGGGATGTCCATTAACACCGGCACGCCGGAGCGGCTGGTGGATTTGTCCGAGCGGATGAACCCGCCCAGCATAATGGTGTCGCCGTCTCTCACGGCGACTTCGGAGGAAAGTGTGCGCTTGTCCGTGTTGGGCACGTTGCCGA
>Ga0335081_10008743_pt1 | contig 16245 bp, 16 predicted proteins | sample Lox_Sample_35_FD_206713 | JGI IMG/M metagenome (GOLD analysis project Ga0335081, IMG submission 206713) | Soil microbial communities from Loxahatchee National Wildlife Refuge, Florida, United States - Lox_Sample_3.5 | ecosystem: Environmental > Terrestrial > Soil > Wetlands | place: USA... | reverse complement strand
ACGCCCCCTTCAACGATCAAGCTTTGGCGCTGCGCCGCTCTGCTCGCCGCGGCCACGATTGCAGGCGTGGGCATTCGGTCCGCCCTAACTGCCGATACGCCCCCCTTCGGCCCCGGCAATCCTTTCTATGCGCCCAGCGCCTTGCCCTTTCAGGCGCCGCCATTTGACAAGATCAAGGACGCCGACTACCAGCCCGCCATCGAAGCCGGCATGGCCCAGCAACGCAAGGAGATCGAGTCTATCGCCGATAATCCCGCGCCACCCACTTTCGAGAACACCCTCGTGGCCATGGAAAAGACCGGCCAGTTGCTGCACCGCGTCTCGAGCGTTTTCGATGGCGTTACGTCCGCCAATCTCAATCCCACGCTGCAAAAAGTAAAAGATACCGAGGCGCCCAGGCTGGCCGCCCACCGCGACGCCATATATCTCAACCCCAAGCTGTTTCAGCGCGTCGCCGCGATCTACAGCCAGCGCGCGTCGTTGAAACTCGATCCCGAATCGCTGCGCCTGGTGGAGTTCGAATACAAGAAATTCGTGCACTCCGGCGCGAACCTCTCCTCTGCCGACAAGGAGAAGCTGAAGAAGCTGAACGAAGAGGAGTCCACGCTTTCCACCGCTTTCGAGTCCAAGTTGCTCGCCGCCGCCAAGGCCGGCGCCTACGTCGCCACCGACAAGAGCGCCTTGGCCGGACTAAGCGAGGCGCAGATTGCCGCCGCCGCGGAAGCCGCCAAAGAGCGCAAACTCCAGGGCTACGTCATCCCCCTGCAGAACACCACGCAGCAGCCCGATCTCGCCACGCTAACCAATCGCTCGACGCGCGAGGCCATCTTCGAGAACTCCTGGACCCGCGCGGAACGCGGCGGGCCCAACGATACCCGCGCCACCATCGCGCGCATGGCGCAACTGCGCGCCGAAAAGGCCAGGCTCCTCGGCTTCCCCAACTACGCTGCCTGGAAGCTCGAAGACCAGATGGCCAAGAATCCCGACGCCGTGCTGAAGTTCATGAACGCTCTGGTGCCGGGTTCCACGGCCAAGGCCGCCGGAGAGGCCAAGGACATTCAAGCCGTCATCGATTCGCAGCAAGGGGGGCAGCACGGCGGATTCTCCTTGCAGCCGTGGGATTGGGAGTTCTATTCCGAGCGGGTCCGGAAAGCCAAATACGATCTCGACCAGTCGCAGATCAAGCCGTATCTCGAATTAAACAGCGTCCTCCAAAACGGGATCTTCTTCGCCGCCAACCAGCTATACGGCCTCACCTTCAAGGAGCGCCACGACATTCCCGTATACCATCCCGACGCACGAGTCTTTGAAGTTTTCGACGCCAACGGCAAATCGCTGGCGCTTTGGTATTGCGATTACTTCAAGCGCGATAACAAGAACGGCGGCGCGTGGATGGACAGCTTCGTCGCCGGCTCGAAGCTCCTCAACACGCTGCCGGTCGTTTATAACGTAGCCAACTTCGCCAAACCCGCGCCTGGCCAGCCCGCGCTGCTGAACTTCGATGACGTAACCGCCATGTTCCACGAATTCGGCCATGCGCTGCACGGCATGTTCGCCAATACGGAATATCCCAGCCTCGCCGGCACGGACGTGCCCAACGATTTCGTAGAGTTCCCTTCGCAATTCAACGAGCACTGGGCCACCTATCCCGCCGTGCTCAACAATTACGCCAAACACTACAAGACCGGCGCCCCCATGCCCGCTGATCTCGTCGCCAAAATCAAGAAATCCGCCACTTTCAACCAGGGCTACGAGTTCACCGAACTGCTTGCCGCCGCGCAGCTCGATATGCAATGGCACACGCTTCCGCCCGGCGCGCCCCTCGAAAATCCCGATGAGTTCGAGAAGCAGGCCCTGCAGAAGGTGAATATGGCGCTCAGCTACGTTCCTCCGCGTTATCGCTCCAGCTACTTCCTGCATATCTGGGGCGATGAGTATGCCGCCGGCTACTACGCTTATCTCTGGAGCGAGATGCTGGACGACAACGCCTTTCAGTGGTTCGAGGATCATGGCGGCATGACACGCGCAAACGGCGACCGCTTCCGCCAAATGGTCCTCTCGCGCGGCAATACCCAGGACCTCGACAAAATATACGCCGCCTGGCTCGGCGGCCAACCCAACATTCAACCCATGCTGAAATACCGCGGCCTCGCGCCGTCAAACTAATCTACTCGAGCGCCGGTGCCGGCTGAAGTTAAGGTGCGGCACGAGAATTGCTCAGATATGCGAGAGGTGTACCCATGGGAAGCGCCGTCGGCGTCGATCGCCTTCATTTCGCGTTCACCGTTACCTTTCACTATCTCTTCCCGCAGTTGACTATGGGGCTAGCGCTGCTCCTGCTCGTCCTCAAAACGACTGCGCTGCGTACCGGAGACGAACGCTACAACCGAGCGGTGCGCTTCTGGTCGCGCATCTTCGCCATCAATTTCGCCGTTGGCGTAGTCACGGGAATCCCCATGGAGTTCCAGTTCGGCACGAATTGGGCGGCCTTCTCGCGCTCGTCGGGAGGCGTCATCGGGCAGACGCTGGCCATGGAGGGAGTATTTTCGTTTTTCCTGGAATCGAGCTTTCTGGGCCTGATGCTTTTTGGCGAAAAGCGGCTCGGGCAAGTCGGCCATTGGTTCGCGGTTTTCCTTGTGTGGCTGGGCTCCTGGGCGTCAGGCTTTCTCATTGTCGCCACAGACGCCTGGATGCAGCATCCGGTGGCCTACTCGGCTGTGAACGGCGAATACGCGCTGGCCAGCTTTTGGGGGCTGCTGCTGAACCCCTGGGGCCTCTGGCAATACGCACACAACATGCTCGGAGCGGTGCAGACGGGCAGCTTTGTCGTGACCGCCGTGGGCGCCTTCTATTTGCTGAGCGGAAGATTCGAATCCGACGCGCGCATTTTCCTCCGCACCGGAATTATCGTCGGAGTCATCGCTGCCCTCTTGCAGCTCTACCCCACCGGAGACATGCAGGGCGTTTTGATCTCGCGTTATCAGCCCGTCACCCTGGCGGCGATGGAGGGCCTGTTCGTCAGCCAGGAGGGCGCGCCGCTGGCCATCCTCGGCCAGCCGGACGTCGAGAACCGCCGGCTCGACAACCCGCTGATCATCCCGCGCGCGCTCAGCTTCCTCACCTATCGCCAATGGAGCGCGGAGGTTCGTGGGCTCGACGGGTTTCCGGAAAGCGAATGGCCGGACTTCATCCCTCTGGTTTATTACAGCTACCATGTGATGGTCGGCCTGGGCACGATTTTCATTGCTGTTCTGCTGGTCGCGGCGTTACTACTCGCTCGGGGCCGGCTCTATGCCACGCGCTGGATGTTGTGGATCCTGCTGCTTGCGCTTCCCTTTCCTTACATCGCCAATACCGCCGGATGGATCACCGCTGAGGCCGGCCGGCAGCCCTGGATCATTTACGGCTTGATGCGCACGCCCGCGGGCATTTCGCCGCAAGTTTCGCAAGGAAATGTCTGGTTTACGCTGATTGGTTTCTTTGGGATGTACCTGCTGCTGGGAATCCTGTTCCTTTTTCTGGTCTATCGCGTCATCGATCGCGGCCCCGAATCCGGAGAAAAGCTCGCCGCGCCGGCGCCTGTGCCGCAGCGAGCCTAGCGCCGCACTGCAGAAAGGAGCGCCCGTGCCCACACTTTGGTTCTGCCTCGTCGCTTTCATGATCGCCGTCTACGTGCTCCTGGACGGCTTCGATCTTGGCGCCGGCATCGTGCATCTTGGCGTCGCTCGGACGGACGCGGAGCGCTGCGCCGTCATCGGTTCGATCGGTCCCGTTTGGGATGGCAACGAGGTCTGGCTGCTGGCCGGTGGCGGCACGCTTTTCTTTGCGTTTCCCGTTCTCTACGCTTCCAGCTTCAGCGGATTCTACCTGCCGCTGATGATGGTTTTGTGGCTTCTGGTGCTGCGCGGAATTTCCATCGAGTTCCGCAGCCTGGTAGCCGCTCCGGTGTGGTCGCCCTTCTGGGACCTGGTCTTCTGCGGTTCGAGCGCGCTGCTGGCGATCTTTTTCGGCGCGGCCCTCGGCAACGTGGTTCGCGGCGTTCCCCTGGACGCGCAGGGATACTTCTTCGAGCCTCTCTGGACGAACTTCACGTTTGGCGACACCTCTGGCATTCTCGATTGGTACACCATCCTGATCGGCGTGGCGGCTTACCTGGCGCTGGCGGTGCACGGAGCGCTGTGGGTGGCGTACAGGTGCGAGGGCGCAGTCGCCGATCGAGCCCGGCACATTGGGCGGCTCGGCGGGGCGGGCCTGCTGCTCATCACGGCGCTCGTGACGGCCGTCAGCATGCGCATCCAGCCGCAGATTCTGACGAATCTCAGCGGCCATCCCTGGGGATTTGTATTTCCCGCCATCGCTCTGGCCGGACTCGCCGGCATCCTGATTCTGCCGCGCCGCCCGAGCACTCCGGAAAGCGAGCGTCAGGCTTTTTACGCTTCCTGCGCTTACCTGCTGGGCATGCTCACCAGCGCCGCCTTTGGCCTCTATCCTTACGTTCTGCCCGCACGCGGCGGCACGGCACTCTCCCTCACGATCTATAATGCACGCACGTCAGACCGCGCCCTCGTCATCGGCCTGGCCTGGTGGATTGTGGGAATGATTCTCGCCGCGATCTATTTCCTGTATCTGTATCGCCGCTTTTCCGGAAAAGTCCGCGTTGGCGAAACTCACGGCTACGAGTAAACGCCACGGGTCGGCCGCCCGGCCTAGGCGCCGAATTGGCGCAAATGATGATCCGCGTGCAGATAGCCCCACTTCATCCACTCCTCGCGGGAGAGGACGCCCATCATGGGGTGCGGGCCGCGATGCGAGTCCGGCGCGGAACAGAATCGCTCGATGGACGCCAGCAACTCGCGGCGGTCGTCCTCGAATTCGGCGGGCGGAGTTCCTCCGGCGCCTTGTTCGTTCTCTGGACGGGTGGGCACGTTGTGAGGCCACTTTATCGGCGCGTCCAGAACGATCCACATGAGCACCGGCCTGGGCATAAGCCGCAGCGCCAAGGTTGGCTTGGCAGGCGAAACTTTCCTCTCGCCCATCACGCTGCGATAGGAATCCGTCAGATGACAGACCATCTGGTGCGCCGTCATTTTTCCCCACTTGCGCGAGGCTTCGGGCCTCAACGCGGAAATTCGCGCGACGATCGACTCTCGCGAAGCGGTATTGGCAAGCGTTCTTTTGTGCGCCATGGGAGGGGAGAAAACTATACGCGATGGGCGCAGCCGCATGCAAAATCCTGCCGCGGCGCTCGGACGCATCTCCGGATGAGCGGCAAAGGAAATCCAATCAGTGCCAAGCGGCCGCACCTTCCGAGCTGCGCGCGAAAGCGGCGGGGGTTAACTGCTTGTGTCACAGGTAACCGTTTGAAATAATGTCGTAATGATTATCGGGGAGCGCATCCGCGCGCTGCGGCAAGAGAAGACAATGACCCGCGGCGACCTGCAGGAACGCACCGGCCTGCAGCGGACCTATATCTGGCGCGTCGAAAATGGGTATACGGTCCCAGCCATCGAGACCCTGGAGAAGTTCGCGCGAGGCTTGGACGTGCCGATCTATCGCTTTTTCTACGAGGGAAGAGGCGCGCCGCCGCTGGTAGCGGTGACCGGCGATTCAGGGCTGTGGGGCTCCAATGGCGAGGAGAAGAAAACCCTGCGCAGCTTTCAACGCTGCCTCGGCCAGATGGATGAGTCGCAACGCTCGCTGCTTATGTATCTCGCCGAAGAGATGGCCCGCCGCACTGACGAAGGCCGAGAAGAACGCAAAAACAGCAAAAAGAAATAGCCGAAGCGGGTGACAAGGAGGTAGACGACCCCAAAAGACGGAAGAGCTGAGCTGCGAAACCCGGCCTGAATGCCCCGCCCATATCGCACTACGATGTGTCCGAAAGGTAGCTAAAATCCTCAATTCGCGCACTGCCGCGTTGACCCGGCCATAGGCGTGTGCTACGGTAAATTTCCGCGAGCGTAGAGCCAATCTAGGAGAGAAAACCCATTACCTTAGTAGCGGTTTCGATCTACGTAGGTGAACTGAGCAATCTCATCCAGCAGACGGGCTGGGTGGCGCGTGCGGTCCTGATCATTCTCTTTTGCTTCTCACTTTTCTCCTGGGCCTTGATCTTTCAGAAGCTCAGCCTGTTTGCCAGGCTGAGGCGGCGCACCACCGCTTTCTTGCGCTCCTTCCGCGCCACGCGCGGCTTGCCGGAGCCCAGAACCGTGGGAGCCGAGGGATCCCCGCTGGAAGCCGTTTACGCCGCCGGATATCGCGAACTGACCAGCCAACTCATGGCCAGCAATCCTCACCCAAAGGTGAAGAGCCTGCACGCCGTGACCGCCGATATGCAGGCCGCGGCGGCCGAGGAGGTACGCAAGCTCGAGCGATTCATGCCCTGGCTGGCTACAACCGGGTCGGTCACTCCGTTCATCGGATTATTTGGAACCGTGTGGGGCGTCATGGATGCCTTCTCCGGCCTGGGCACGGCCGGAGCGGCCAGCTTGCGCGTGGTGGCACCAGGCATCGCGGAGGCTCTGATCACCACCGCCGCGGGTCTGTTTACGGCGATCCCGGCGGTGATTGCGTACAATCATTTCGTGCACGACATACGGGAGATGGGCGCGCGGATGGACAATTTCACCATGGAAGTAGCCGCACTGATCGAAAAGAACTACCTGTAGCGCCGAATGAATCGCCGGATCAAGCGCTTGAATAATCGCCGGGCGAATCGAAGATAAAGCGAATGCCGCAGCTTTCACGCCAGACCGGGACTTCCCTTTCTGAGATCAATATCGTTCCCTTCGTCGATGTCATGCTGGTGCTCTTGATTATTTTCATGATCACGGCGCCCATCCTGCAATCGGGCATCGAGGTCAATCTCCCGAAGACCCAGACTGTGAAGGAGATCAGCGACCAGCGCCTAGTGGTGACCATCGATCGGGCGCAGTTGATCTACCTGGGCAACGACGCGGTCAACATTCACGAACTGGGAAGCAAGGTTCGCGGCCAGATGCGCAGCCCGCAGAGCGACGCGGTTTTCCTGCGCTGCGACGAGACCGTGCCCTTTGGAACCTTTGCTACCGTCGTGGACGCGCTCCGGCAATCCGGCATTGAAAACGTCAGTGTTGTGACCGAGCCCCTCAGCGCGCGTCCCAAGGAGCAATGAGACGGTGAGCGCCGACGGCATCGCCATCCACGACCAGAGCTTGAAAGGCCCGCTGCTGTGGTCCCTGGTGCTGCACTCGCTCTTGTTCGGATCGATGACTGTCTCGACCTTGCTCTCCCGTCGTGGCGAGCTTTGGAGCGGATCGGCCGGAGGAGGCGCGGTCTCCGTCAAACTGGTGGGCGGCCTTCAGGGCGTGCCGCTTCCCCGCCCGGAGACGGTCACTCAGAACCGCGTGGTGGACGAATCGAAAGGGCTCTACAAAGCCGAACCCAAGCCCAAGCCGAAAGCGCCGCCTCCTGATGCTGCGCAGATTCCTCAATTCACGAAGGAAAAGCAGCCCCGCTACATCACCCGCCCATCGAAGATTTTGGAAGACGATACGCCTCCGCCGCAGAACGCGGTGCCTTACGGAGGAGGAGGTTCGCCGTCAGTGCCCTATTCGCAATTCTCGCTGGGCGCGGGCGGTTCGCCGAATGCAGGCATGCAGTTCGGCAGCCAGGGCGGCGGCGGTGAGTTTGGCTCTCGCTACTCCTGGTATGTGGACGCCGTGCAGAGACGCGTAAGCAGCAACTGGCTGCAAAGCACCATCGATCCCTCGCTGCGTTTCGCGCCGCGCGCCGTCGTTACGTTCGACATCCTGAGGAATGGCGCCATCGCCAACGTGCAGATGCTGCAAACCAGCGGAAACGCCTCGGTGGACGGCTCCGTGGTGCGGGCCGTTCAGGGATCGAATCCGCTGCAACCGCTGCCGAACGACTACAGCGGGAACAAAGTCTCGGTAGAGTTCTGGTTCGATTTCCGGCGCTAAGGAAAGTACGCGGTTACAAAGCGAGAAGGTTTGCTCAGGCACAGAGAACGACGCTCAGAACGGAAAATAAGAATGAGACCTCGACGCTTGGACGCTTGGCATGCTGTTGCTATCTTTGGGCTGCTAACCACGCTGGCGGCTTTGCACTACCCCGCGCCCGCGGCGGCGCAAGATTGGTTCCGCACCGGCACTGGCTTGGGCGTGAGCAAGCCCACGGTGGCGGTGGCCGATCTCGTCCCGCGGAATGGAGAGGCCGCCACGACCGCCTCGCTTTTCAGCGAGGTGGTGCGCAACGATCTGGACTTCAGCGGCATCCTTACTCTGGCCGGCAAGAGCTTTTACCCTACGCAAGTGCCGAGCCTGCCAGCGGAGCTGAACTACCAGTCGTGGAGCGACGCGCCCGTCTCCGCTCAGTTTCTGGCCTTTGGCAATACCACCGTGACCGGCGCGACCGAGGAGATTCAGGCCTGGTTTTACGATGTGAAAAATAATACTGCGCCCCCCGTGGTCGGACGTGTGTATCATGGCGACGCCAATGAAGAGCAAACACGGCGCTACGCGCACCAGTTCGCCGACGAGATCATTGCTAGGCTTTCCGGAGGTGTTCCCGGAGTAGCCTCGACGCAGATCGCTTTCGTCAGCGCGCGCAGCGGCAACAAGGAAATCTGGGCCATGGATTACGACGGTGCCAATCAGCACAAGCTTACTTCCCTGCACTCCATCGCGCTCACGCCGCGCTGGTCGCCTGATGCCAGCCGCATCGCCTTTACCTGCTACCCCACAGCGGGATCGATCCTCAGCGCACAAATTTGCGTATACTCGGACGTGACTTCGCGTCTGCTGAGTTGGCCCCACTACCGCGGGACCAATAGCTCGCCTGCCTGGTCGCCGGACGGCTCCAAGATCATGTTCATGTCCAGCATGTTCGGCAATCCGGAGCTTTTTGTCGCCGAGGCGGATGGTAGCCGCCCGCGACGCGTGACGCATTCCACGGGCGCGGATACTTCGGCGGCATATAATCCCAAGACGGGAGAGCAGGTAGTTTTCGTCAGCGATCGCGACGGCCTTCCGCAGCTGTACACCATGGACGCGGGCGGCAGCGACGTCAACAAGATTCCCCTTCCGGACATGGGTTACGTGATCGACCCGGCCTGGTCGCCGAACGGCCAGTTGCTGGCTTTCAGCTGGCGGCGGCCCAGCGGCAATTACGATCTTTACGTCATGGATATCGCTTCGCACGCGCTGGTGGAACTGACGCGCGACGCCGGCCGCAACGAGCGCCCCAGTTGGGCGCCGGACGGGCGGCACCTCGTCTTCGAATCCACGCGCACGGGCACGCGGCAGATCTGGTCCATGCTGGCGGACGGCACATCGCCGAGGCAATTGACCACGCAAGGGCAGAACGAATCTCCGAACTGGTCGCCGAAATAGTGCCGGGGCGAGGGGCACGCCAGACCGGCCTGCGGGGCGCGGCCTTATTTTTTTTGATCCGTGGCGATTCTTTAGACAACGTTCCATCATCTTTTGCAGTGTGCTAAATCTCCAGGTGGTGTAAATGTATCCGTTCGATCTGAAGCCCAGCGCAAGAAAAGCAGTACTAGCACTTAAGGAGGATTCTAAGAAAATGCGGACTCGTTCCGTTGCAAGAGTTGTGCTCTACGGCGCGCTCGCGCTCGTTATCGTGAGCCTCGGCTGCAAACACCCGGCGCCGGCGACCCCCGCCGCCGCTCCCACTCCGCCACCTCCTCCAGCGCAGCCGACCGTCACTTTGCAGGCTACGCCGCCCACTGTGCAGAGAGGCCAGTCGTCGACGCTGCAATGGTCGTCCACGAACGCCACTTCTCTCACCATCGCACCGAATGTCGGCACCGTAAACGCCGAGGGCACCAGGAGCGTCACGCCGAACGATTCCGTAACCTATACGATCACCGCTATGGGCCCCGGCGGCTCGGCGACGGCCAGCGCGCGCATCACCGTAAATGTCCCGCCGCCTCCGCCCGCTCCCGTCGCCGCGGCTCCCACGCCTACCATGGAAGAGCTGTTCATGCGCGAGGTGCAGGACGCCTACTTTGATTTCGACAAGGCCAATATTCGCGCCGACGCGCAGAGCGCGCTCATGAAGACGGGCGACTTCCTGCGGAACTATCCGCAGGTCAAAGTCACCATCGAAGGCCATTGCGACGAGCGCGGCTCGACGGAATACAACCTGGCTTTGGGCGACCGCAGGGCGCAAGCAGCCAAGGACTACCTGGTGTCGCTGGGAGTGGCCTCCGACCGCATGATGACGGTGAGCTATGGCAAGGAGCGCCCATTCTGCACCGAGCATGACGAGAACTGCTGGCAACAAAACCGCCGCGCGCACTTCACCATGGCCAAATAGTGCTTCGTGGCCAAGTAGCGCCCGGTTGGGCCGCAAACTCTCGACTGCGGTGTGAGCATCCAACTCTTGTCAGTCTTGCGTCTCGAATATCCTTCGAGGCGCAAGACTATGGTTCGGGCCGCACTTTTTCGGGCATACTAGACGAATTGAATGGCGCAATGGGGGCAAGGAGGGATCGTTATGCATAGACGATCGATCGCTTATGTGGCAGCCGCGATGCTCGCCGGTACTTTGGGGGGCGCGTTGTTGGGGCCGGCGCCAGTCGAAGCAGTAGCCCGCGAAATCGTGGAGCTCCAGCAGAGCGTGAATCAGCTCATTCAGGGGCAAAAGGACATCCAAACCGCCATGGCCCAGAACGCCGCGGTGGAAAAGACGCTCATGGAGCAATCCATGGACACGGTCAACAAAATGACCGGCACCATGATGGCCCTGCAAAAGACCGTGCAGGATATGCAGGCAAGCTCCGGGGCTCGTCTGGATACGATGTCCACGCAGATCCAGGGCATCTCCGATAACTTGCAGGAAACCCTGGCGCGCATGGGCAAGCTGAATCAGCAGCTCACGGATGCCCAGAACGCCATCCAGGGCATCGATGCCAAGCTTGCCAGCAACGCGCCTCCACCGTCCGCAAGCGTGCCGCCGGGAACGACCTCGGCTCCCGGAACGGCCTCGGCGCCTGGTGGGTTGCCCCCGGCGCCAGGAGCGCCGTCAACGCCAGCCGCTCTGCCGCCCGGCGCCGCGCCTTCGGCCGACCTGCTCTACTCCAACGGACTGCGCGATCTCAATGGCAAGAAGTACGATCTCGCGGCGCAGGAGTTTGGCGACTATCTCAAGTATTACGGCACCACCGACCTGGCATCCAACGCGCAGTTTTATCTTGGCGAGATTTTCTTCGCGCAGCAGCAATACGACCAGGCCATCGATTCCTACGGCAAGGTCATCGACAATTATCCCAAGAGCTTCAAGCTTGCTCCTGCCCATCTGAAGCGCGCCCTGGCGCTGATCAGCCTGGGAGAAAAAACCTCCGGTGTGAGCGAACTGCGCATGGTGGTGAAAACCTACCCGGGGACGGACGAGGAACGCCGCGCCAAAGCCAAGCTTCAGGAGTTGGGCGTAGCGTCGTAAGTTAGCGGATCTCCTTTTTCCCCTTGACGACTTCAGGCTTAGAAGGCGTGCACGTTAGCGCGTCGTAACTCCCCTAATCTTTTCCCTAATCTTGCGCGATGCGTGGACTTGGGCCAATTGCCGTGCTATCGTCCCTGGTTTCGGGCCGCGATTCTACGGCCGTCGTGTTCGGAGGATGACTGATGTCGGTGAACAAAGCCATTTTGGTGGGCAGGCTCGGGCGCGATCCCGAAACGCGTTATACCTCCGCGGGCCAGGCGGTTTGCAATTTCACGCTGGCCACCGATGAAACTTATAAGGATCGCAATGGCGAACGCCAAAAGCGCACCGAGTGGCACCGCATCGTGGTCTGGGGCAAGCAGGCGGAGATCGCGCAACAATATCTGCATAAAGGCTCACTGATCTTCGTCGAAGGACGCATTCAGACGCGCCAGTGGGACGACCGCGAAGGCCAGAAGCGCACTACGGTCGAAATCGTGGCCACTAATTTCCGTATGCTCGGCGGGCGCGGCGAAGGTGGCATGGCGGCCGGAGCCGGCGCGGGCGGCGCCGACGCCGAACCGCAGGCTGCGGCGGCAGCGGCAGGCGCGGAGGATTTGCCCTCGACGGAGATTTCCGACGAAGATATTCCCTTCTAGCCGATTCCCACCGTTAAACGCAAATCGGCCCTAGTTGTTCAGATTCACATTGAAATAAGAACGGAATTACTGGCGATTGGAATTGGGATTGGCGTTGCGCCTGCGGCGGTCTTCGGCCGAGCGCTGCAGGAACTCCTCGAATTTCGGCCGCTGCTCAGGCGTAAGAATCTGGCGAATCTGGTCGCGGCCTTGTTCGCGGATTTGGTCGAACTGCGGATTCATCTGCTGCCGGACGGAGTCGAACCCCTGCTGCATCTGCGTCAGGATCGTGCTCAACTGCTTCTGCTGCTCGGACGTGAGGTCGAGCTCCTTGGTCAGACGCGGAACCGCGCGCAAAGGCGCACGGGAAACCTGGTTCTGCACGGGAACTTGCGGGCGGGCCAGAACTCGCTGATTGACAAAAACCTCGCCCACGGCACCGAGCCCGATTCCCAGCGCCAGCACCAGAAGAATCAGACCCAGAGCCTTACGATTGTTTGCACCGAAAGGCATCAAATATTTCCTGGATCCGCGAGTGTCATCAAGACTTCATCCGCATCGGCAGGCTGCGCGGGAGGCTCGGGCAATCCCGCGCCAATCTCCGTGCCCGCATTGAGAGCCGCCGTATCCCGGGCGGGAGCGAACTCCCGCAAGTAGACGGAAAGAACCAGCAAGAGAACCGCGGCCACCAGGGCCACACGCGAGGCCAGCAGTTCCAGGGGCCGCCAAATCGTCGGGGTCGCCGCCTGGCTCGCTTCGCGCACCGAAGCCATCACGCGCGTAACAAACGCCGGCGAAGGCTGCTGCAGAGGACGCCCATGAGACATCAGCTTGCTTGCGGTCAGCGCGTCGCTAAGCGCTTTCTGGCAGCCGGCACAATTCTCCAGATGCCGTTGCAACGGGGAACCCGGCTCAATGCACGGCGCGCCATCGCGCACAGCATCCTCAAGGCTTGCCACATATTCAGGACACCCGAACTTCGCCTTTGAGAACATCGGCAACGCCTCCTTTCCGCTCGCGGGCCCTTTCCCTTACAAGGATTTTACGCTGCAAATCTAATCGCTCGCGCCTCGCAGTGCAACCAGTTTCCTGGACTCAACCTCGCCGTGCCCGCAACCTCCGCCGATAAACCTCCACCAGGCGGCCGCGCGCGCGAAACAACCGCACTTTCACGGTGTTCACGTTGAGATCGAGAACCTCCCCGATCTCCTCCACCGTAAACCCAGCCACTTCCTTCATCACCAGCATGGACCGGTCTTGCTCGTCCAATTCGATGAGCAGCCGGTCCAGAAGGTCGCGTTGCTCGGCTCGCCGCGAGGCGTCCACCGCATGGCCGAAGACGCCGTCTCGGTCTTCCTGCAGCGCCTCCATCTGGCGAACTTGCTCTTCGCTCAGGTTGGCCTCGTAAACCAGGGGCCGAACCTTCTTCTTGCGAAAATAGTCCCAGCATTCGTTGACGGCGATCTTATAGAGCCAGGTCCCGAAGGCCGAGCGCAAATCGAAGCGCTTGAGCGAAAGGTAGGCCTTCAGCAGCGCCTGCTGCGCCACATCCTCGACGTCCTCGCCCCTCCGCATAATGCCGCCAATTACAGCCAACAGGCGCGGCTGATGTATGCGAACCAGTTCTTCGTAAGCGAGGTGATCGCCTTCCTGCGCGCGCCGCACCAACTGGCGCTCCGCCTCCCCTCCGCCAGTGCGGGCCGGACGAGGCGCCTCCGCTTCCATTTTTGGGACGTTGCGCATGAGATTTCGGTTACACGGACATTATTTTTTGCTCAACCAGTTACGCTCCGCGGCCTTCCTTCCTTATTCCACAGGCCGCGGTACATTCCTCTTGCGGCCTCCCATATCCCTATGAAACAATACGCAAATGATTATCGGTGATCGTCTGCGCGCTCTGCGCGAAGAAAAGAAACTCTCCCAGGGTGACATCGAGAAACGCACCGGACTGCTCCGCTGCTATATCTCTCGCGTCGAAAATGGCCATACTGTCCCCGCCATCGAGACCCTCGAGAAGATGGCTCGCGCCCTGGAGGTTCCCCTCTATCAGCTGTTCTATGACGGTGAAGAAGCTCCTGAACTCCCCAATCTGCCGAAGCGTAGGACGGCGGATGAGATCGCCTGGGGAGCTACGGGCAAAGAAGCCCGTTTCCTGACCATGTTCCGCCGGCTGCTGGGCCGTATCGATGAAGGCGACCGGCGCTTGCTGCTGTACATGGCTCAGAAAATGGCCAACCGGTAGCATAACCGCGGCTCGTCCCCGCCGCATTCTCCCAAACTTTTTTCGGCCCGGCCTCTCCTTAGCGGAGAGGTGTGCCGGCAGGGCTAAGTGGTTCCCCGCTGGACTGCTTCTCTCTTTTATTGCGATCGCGCCCGCCCGCGGGCGGGCCTGGGCGCGCTTACTCCCACTCGATCGTGCTGGGCGGCTTGGAGCTGATATCGTATACAACACGGTTGACGTCCGCTACTTCATTGACAATACGTGTGGAGATACGCTCCAGCACTTCGGGCGGCAGGCGGGCCCAATCCGCGGTCATGGCGTCTTCCGACGTCACCACGCGAACGGCAATCGTGTTCCCGTAGCTCCGCTCGTCGCCCATCACCCCCACGCTGCGCACCGGCAACAGAACCGCAAACGCCTGCCAGGTCTTCTCATACAGCGCCGCCCGGCGAATTTCTTCAACTACGATGGCGTCTGCCTCCCGAAGGGTTTGCAGGCGCTCCGGAATAACTTCGCCCAGCAGGCGCACGGAGAGCCCCGGACCGGGGAACGGCTGCTTGCCCAGAATCTCCTCGGGCAATCCCAACTCGCGTCCGATGCGGCGCACTTCGTCCTTGAAAAGTTCGCGCAGGGGCTCGATCAGCTCAAAGGGCAAATCCGGCGGCAGGCCGCCGACGTTGTGGTGCGACTTGATTGTCGAGGACGGGCCGCGCACCGGAACCGACTCGATCACGTCGGGATAAAGCGTTCCCTGCACCAGATAGCGAATCTCCCCCAGTTGGCGGGCCTGCTCGGCGAACACGCTGATGAACTCCGCCCCCACGCGCTTGCGCTTGACTTCGGGATCGGTCACGCCTTTCAATCGCGCCAGGAATCGCTCCGATGCATCCACTCCCACCACGCGCAGGCCCACGCGATTTTCCAGCAGATCGATGGTTTCGCGAAACTCGTTCTTGCGCAGCAGGCCGGTATCCACGAAAACGTTCACCAGGCGGTCGCCCATGGCCCGCTGCACCAGAGCCGCCGCCACCGCGGAATCCACTCCGCCGCTCAGCGCGCAGATGGCGCGCCCGCGCCCCACCTGCCGCCGAACGGCCTCCACGGTCTCCGATATAAACGAAGCGCCGCTCCAGTTGGGGTGCGCGCCGCATACCGCAAAAATGAAATTGCGCAGAATCTCGTTGCCGCGTTCGGTGTGCTGCACTTCGGGATGAAACTGCACCGCGTAGATCCGCCGCGCAGGGTCTTCCGCGGCGGAGAGCCCGTTCGTGCTCGCACCGGTGATCTGGAAACCGGGCGGCAGCGAGCGCACATGATCGCCATGGCTCATCCAGATTTTTAGGCGGCGCGGGAGTCCCACAAACAGCGCCGAGCCATCGCGCAAATCGACTTCCGCGCGGCCGTATTCGCGCCGCTCGGCGCGTTCCACTCTGCCGCCCAGCGTGTGCGCGATCCACTGCAAGCCGTAGCAGATGCCCAGAACAGGTACGCCCAACGACAGCACGCCGGGATCGCAAACCGGGGCGGCAGGATCGTAGACCGAACACGGGCTGCCCGAAAGAATGATGCCGGCGGGCTCGTAGGCGCGGATCTCCACCAGGCTGGCGGTGCACGGCAGAATCGCCGAGAACACCTGCTGCTCGCGAATGCGCCGGGCAATCAATTGCGTGTATTGCCCGCCGAAATCGAGCACGATGATGCCGCCCAATTCGCTCTTGCTCATGGGCAGGTGCTTTTCAGCGGGGGACTTAACCGTTTGCGCAGCCGGACTTACAGGGATTCGGGCCGGAGTCGTCATTGCGCCACCACCACGTTCACCAGTTTGTTCGGAATCACCACGCGCTTCACCACGCGCGCGCCCCGCAGCAATTGCTCGATCTTGGGATCTCCGAAGGCCAACTCCGCCAGTTCCTCTTCCGGAAGCCCCGCATCCACGCGAAT
>Ga0335081_10008741_pt1 | contig 16246 bp, 18 predicted proteins | sample Lox_Sample_35_FD_206713 | JGI IMG/M metagenome (GOLD analysis project Ga0335081, IMG submission 206713) | Soil microbial communities from Loxahatchee National Wildlife Refuge, Florida, United States - Lox_Sample_3.5 | ecosystem: Environmental > Terrestrial > Soil > Wetlands | place: USA... | reverse complement strand
TGCTCGTGGTCGTGGGGCACGGCAACGTCGAGGACGGTCTCGTTACCGGCGGGCTCGCTCTCTTGCGGCAGGTAGCCGAACCGCGTGCCGCGGACGAACGTCACCTCGCCCGCGTCCGGCGTTTCGTGGCCGAGGATGATCTTGAGCAACGTGGATTTGCCCGCGCCGTTCGGGCCCACAAGCCCGACGCGGTCGCCGGACTGGAGGGTGAGCGAGACGTCATCGAACAGGACGCGTCCGCCAAAGGCTTTGCTTAATCCAGCAACGGTGAGCATGGGGAAAAGATTTTTCCAGGATGGCGCAGCGTGTTATCCCGACTTGCCCTGCGCTGGCGGGAACAGAAAGGTGAGTGCGCGCCAGGCGCGCAAGCGCCAATAAAACTCGTTGTGCTGGCTGGTTTGCGCCTCGGCCCATTTATCATGACGCAGGCCGGATTTTTTCAACTTCGCCAGTGTCAGCGGGTTCGCATCGAAATAGAGCTTCAGGTTTTTCCGCGACCAACCGATGCGTCGCAACTCGCCGACGACCCGTTGGGTCAATGAGTGGTTGTCATCGCCGCCCAAGAAATCTACTCCGCCCGAATCGAGATAGACGCGGAACGGTTTGGCGTTCCCGCGATAATTTTTCAGCACACTGTTCAGAAAGTTCGTCTGCTCCACCTGAAAAGCGCCGGACAGGCTGGCCGCGCCGCCGAAGATTTCCGGATGATCCCACGCGAGCGCCAGGCTGCAAAGGCCGCCCAGCGAAGAACCCATCACGGCGGTGTGGGCCGCGTCGGGCAGCGTGCGATACGCGCGGTCCATTTGCGGTTTCAGTTCCGTGACGAGAAACGCCTCGTAATTATCAAAAGCCGTGTTCGTGGTGGATTCCCCAGGGGCGTGATGGCGGCCGTTGTATTCCTGGAGGCGCACGAAACTGTTGTCCACGGCAACCATGATGATTTCCCGCATTTTCCCGGCGCGGCAAAGTTTGTCCACCGTCCGGTCTAATTCCCAACTGCCCCAGCCGAACGCGCAATTAGTTCCGGCGGAACTGAAGACATTCTGGCCGTCGAGTAGATACAGCACCGGATATCGGTGCTGCGGCTGCGTTTGGTAGGACGGCGGGAGATAGATATGAACGCCGCGATTCGAGCTAAAAAAGCGGGACGGCAGGTTCGTGTCCTGCAAGGTGCCACTTTGGCCAACGGCTCCTTGCCAGGTCGCCAGCGACAGAATCAGAACAAACAGGCGGTTCATTTCGGTTTTTAATGGAATCATGTCGCCAAACAAGGCAGGCCGATTAAATCAAAATCGTCGCTTCAGCGCACGCAAAAGGTGGACGATGTGTATATCGTAAATCGCCAATCAGTCGAAGCTTGCCTTGCGCGTGTTTGATTTTAACATCGCAGCGACCGGCACGATTCAACGCGAAATTGACAGCATGATCCGCTCGTTTGCATTTACGACGCAGGGACGCCTGCACACCAGGAACATCGAGATGTTCCTGATGCCCACGTTGCTGGCCGACACGAACCTGTTTCTCTGGGTGGATTTGGAAAAGCCCACTGCGGAGGAAGCGCGCGCGGTGCTCGAGGACGTCTTCCATTTTCACCCGCTTTCAATCGAAGACGCTCTGACTGCCAGTACCTCGCCCAAAGTCGAGGAATACACGCCCAAGGAGGGCGATCTGTTCACGCCCTATCTGTTTATGGTCATCCACGCCGTTGATTACAGCCGCAAGGACGGGCGTTTTGCCACGACCGAGCTCGATTTTTTCCTCGGCAAGAATTTTCTGGTCACGTTTCACGAAGCACCAATGCGCAGCGTTACGGTCGTGGAGGAACGCGCCCTGGGCGGCGGGCTGAACATCGCGCGCGCGCCGGACCGGGTGGCGCATTCGCTCCTCGACACGCTGGTGGACAATTATAAACCCGCTCTCGACGAACTCTCCTTGGAAATCGCCGAATTGGAACAGGTGGTATTGCAGCGGCACGGCAAAGAAATCCTCACCAAAATCGTCGAGATCAAAAAGGAGGTGCTGCATCTGCGTCAAATCATCGGGCCACAACGCGAAGTGCTGGCGCGGTTCGCCAAGGGCGAATTCAAACTCGTCCGGCCCCATCTCGTCCCGTATTTCCGCGACGTGTATGACGCGCTGGTCCACATTGACGAACTGGCACAAGGTTACATGGACTCGCTCACGGGCATCCTGCAGGTCTATCTCAACATGTCGTCCAATCAGACCGGTGAAGTGGTGAAACTGCTCACGCTCATCACGGTCATCACCACGCCATTGATGATGATTGGCACCTGGTACGGCATGAATTTCGAGAACATGCACGAGTTGCACGCCAAGTACGGTTATTTGACCGCCACCGTCGTCATGGTCGCCTCGACGGTGCTGACGTACTGGTATTTCAAGAAAAAGAAGTGGTTCTGAGCTCCGGTGCCACTACCAAAAGGGAATTCTCCGACAGGTGCCAACGCGGCGCCGGCCTTTCACATGTGGAACCAGTTGTAGGGATTGGCGAACATCGGCCAATCAATCGTGATCTCGGAAATGAGCATGAACAGGATGATCCCGGTCAGCATGGAGAATTTTGCCGTATTACTGAAACGGGTCAGCGCCCGGTCAAGCCCGAAAACAAAAAGCAGCAGGAATGGAATCAAAGCGCCGAGCAGCAGCCGGCCGGAAGTGAAATACGGATGGGCACGTGAGGGGTAGAAGCAATCCTGAAAATCGTAAATGATGGAGAGCCAGAAGAAAAACGCGACAATCGCGGCAAAACAGCCGAAGGCGAACGCCAGCGCCCGCCATTGCGGTGTGGTGGTGACGGCCGGGCGTTGCAACAGCGCGACGAGCGCCAGGGCGAGCAGGCCGGCGGACAGGATCGCGTAAAACGAATCCACGCCATGGAGAGCAAGCGGTTTGCGGTGCCACAAAATTTCGCCCTGCCACAGCGTCGCCAGGTTGCCGGACAGGAAAGTCCAGAAGCCGTGCAGCGTGAAGATCGGGTGCGGCCACCAATCGGCGAACGGTTTGTGCGTCCAGCCCAGAAATCTGATTTTTGCGTCCGAACCGGTGAAATCGCCGAAGATGACTTTGCACCACACCAGCCAGATGGCGACGGGCAGTCCGGCACAAATCGCGAACGAGAACAGAGCCGGCACCGCCATGGGCAATCGTTCAGCCCGGAACAATCGCCACGTCTTGAGCAGCACCGCCAGAACGGAGACGGCGAGCAAGGGGGCGTTGCTGATTTTGGTCAGGAACGTCGCCGCCAGCGCCAGCCCGGCAAATATTCCGAGGCGCATCCCCGGCTGTTCAGCCTGCAGCCAGCGCAGCAGCAAAATGAACGCGGCGCCGAAACACAACGGCGAGAGGACGTCATTCTGGATCGAGTAAAACGCGGTTTGCGGCATGCAGGCAATTAACGCCGGCACGCCGAGGTGTAAAAACAGGTTGTCCGGGAAAATCATCCGCCCCGCCACGAAGCCCAGCCACACCAGCACCGCGATAAAAACCGCGTTCAGGAAGCGAACCCAATAGAGCAAAAAGCCATCATGAAAACCGCAGAGCTTTCCCAGGTTCCACCAGGCGCCCGTCAGCAGGTAATAGAGCGGCGGCTGTGAGGCTTCATAGTTCGTCACCTTCCGCCAGCTGGTGCTTTTGGCGATGAGCGTTTGACGGACAATATCCAAAGGCTGCTTCCACGGCGGCAGGGACTGCGCGTTGATGGAATTGGTTGAGACGGCTAGATACTCCGGCGAACCGAAGAGCACAATGTAACGAACCGTCTCGTCGGACACCGGCTCCAAGGCGCGTAAAAGGCGTCCGTGCGAACATTTCACCGTCAGGTCGAAATGGATTTGTTCGTCCACGTTGTTGAAGAACGGGAAGGCCGCCGAAAAGACGAGAACGTGGACCACCGCCAGCAGGCACAGCAGCCAGACGATGGCGCGCTCGTGCCTCCACGGGAATCCAATGGCCAGCTTAGAATCGGCTTCGCTCAAAATTCTCTCAATCAGCTTAAGACCCCATTGTTAAACCACAAGTTCGGCTTCGAGCAACTTTACAGATGGAACCAGTTGTACCAGCTAACAAAACCGGCCAGTCTGTTGCGATTTCTAAAATCAGCATAAACCAGACCAAGGCCGCCAATGCGAAACGTCGTGGCTGCTTTCCCCATGAAACTCAACGCGTTGTCCGATTTGTAAACAACCGCCGACAAAAACGGAACTGATGGCCCGAACATCAAACAGCCTGATGTAAAGAAGGATGCCATTTGCCTGTTTGAATTTGAGCGGTTACCATTTGTTATGACTCTCCATCGGGAAATGAGGAACCTCATAGTGCCATACACGGCAGTTCTTCTCCTGGCCGGTTGCACTGGCGAGAGTCGTCCGGCTCCGGCAATCGTTATCACCAAACTTCCCGCTTACGGCACGACCGATGATCTTGCCGGAGTGGTATGGGGAGCGGATCCCGCCGCCTGCCGGGTGGCCGTGTTCATTGATGTCCCGCCTTATGGCTGGTACTCCAAGCCCACTTGCGCGCAAGCCCTCACCACAATTCATTCGGACGGGAGCTGGTCGGCGGACATCACCACGGGAGGGGTTGACTCCAACGCCACCCGGGTTGCGGCCCTGCTGGTCGGCACCAATTACAGCCAGCCTTGTGTGCTGGGCGAACCATTTTTGCCAACCAACGTCTTTTCCGCCGCGATTGCCAACGCCGTGGTCACACGCGAGCATCCTGGCGTTCGTTGGCTTGGTTTTTCCGGTTATGATTGGTGGGTGAAGGCCAGTTCCGGCACAAACCAGCTTGGCCCGGGTCCGAATTATTTTTCTGACAGCACCAACAATGTGTGGACGGACGCGCAAGGCTGGCTGCACCTGCGCATCACCAACCGGTCCAATCAATGGCAATGCGCCGAAATCGTTTCCGCGCGGACGTTCGGCTACGGCAGCTATCGGTTTGAAGTGGGTTCACGCGTGGATAACCTGGATACCAACATCGTTCTAGGCCTGTTCACCTGGAGCGACGATCCGGTCTACGCTGATCGGGAAATGGACATCGAGTGCACCCGCGGTTTTGCCGCCGACACCAACAATGCGCAATTTACGGTTCAACCATACTACCTCAGCGGCCATTACGCGCGCTACCAGGTGCCGGCCGGATTGGCTGATTCGACGCATTGGTTCACCTGGCAAACCAATGCGATCACTTTTCAGGCTCTGAGTGGAGGTTATTCGCCCAATCCGGACCCGGCGAACATGATCGGCGCCTGGACATTCACCAACGCGCCCGCGGTGCCTCAAACCGGCGACGAAAACGTGCGGATAAATCTTTGGCTGCTTTTCGGCCATCCGCCGACGGATGGTCGGGAAATGGAATTGGTGATCAAGAGTTTTCAGTTTGTGCCGCCCGGGCCGCCGCTGCCGGCTTCACTGACCGGCCTCCAAACGCCCTCGGACGGACTGGCCCAGTTGATTATCAATGGCGAACCGGATCGCCGTTATCAGGTCCAGACGTCTGCCAACTTGCTCGATTGGCAGGACCTCGCGACAGTTCTGGCGGTCACGCCGCTCGCGTCGTTTCAAGATGCCGAGGCGATTGGTCCCGGCCCGCGGTTTTATCGGACCATAACGCTGCCGTAAAAAAGTTGGAGTGTCGTCAGTGAATGGTCCAAGGCTGGCCGGCTGATTCTCCAAAGGGTCATAGAGCAAGACGCAGTGTTCCCGCCAATTCCGCCGGTGTAAGCGCAACTGGATTTGCCTTCATGCTGCTGGCGCGTGCGGCGTTGTCCACCAACCCGACAACGTGCTCCGCTTTGATGCCGTAAACGCTCAGCCGCGGGATATGCAAATCCGCGACCAATTGGCGAACCCATTCCACTCCCACGTCGGCCGTGGCATTTGGATGGCCCGTGAGAAGTGCCGCCACGCGATCATACCGATGCAGTGCGGGATTGCGGGGTTCGCGCTCGCGCAGGGCACGAATGTTCATCGCCATGACATGCGGCAACAATGCCGCGCAAATCGCGCCGTGCGGCGCCGGGAAACTGCCGCCAATCGGCCCGGCGAACCCATGCACCGCACCCAGGCCCGCATTGGCCAGCGCCAACCCGCCGAACAGACTCGCCATCGCCATGTCCTCGCGGGCCGCCTGGTTCCTGCCATCAGTGAAAGCGGCGCGCAGTGAGCGCGCGCCAAGCGCGATGCCTTCGACACAAAAACCGTCGGTCAGGGGATTCGCGCGCAGGCAGACGAACGGCTCGATGAGTTGCGTAAGCGCGTCGAGGCCGGTGCTCGCGGTGAGCGCCGGCGGCAAATCGTAAGTCAATTCCGGGTCAACCACGGCGACGCTGGGAACCATCAGCCGGCTGCGCAGGCTCACTTTTACCTTGTGTTCCGGTGACGCCAGCACTGCGTTGCGCGTTACTTCCGAACCGGTGCCGGCGGTTGTTGGAATGGCCACAAATGGCGCGGAAGATTTCGTCAGCGGTTTGCCTTGTCCGATGATTTCGAGGTAATCGAGCAACGAGCCGTCGTTCGTCAACATGGCCGCGATGGCTTTGCCGGCATCAACTACGCTGCCGCCGCCGAATGAAATGACAACATCACAATTCCATTTTTTCGCAAACACCACGCCGTCTTCGATCGTGGAGATTTCCGGTTCGCCGTGGGCTTGGAAGATTTTGGTGGTGATGTCGCCGGCGGATAACTCCGTCAAAAGCTTTTCTGCGCGCCGCACATTGCCGCCCGTCACGAGCAGGGCGCGATCACCGAATCTCTTCGCCAGCGCGCTCACCTCCCGGGTTGAGCCCGCGCCAAAAATGATTTTCGGCGGCGCTGTGAATTCAAATTTCATGTTCACCGGTCCTGGTCCGCGGGGAACATGTTATGGAATTTCACGCTGAACCGGGGCTCCGCCATCATCGGCGCCACGGCGTCGCGCCAGACCGGATAATGTTGGGTTTCCTTGTGCGCGGCAGCCGCAGCGTCGTCGCGATAAACCTCCACCAGCACGAATCGCGATGGGTCATCCTGCTGCTGCAAAACGTCGAAGCGCAGGACGCCCGGTTCCCGCACACTCTGGCGCGCATTGGCGAGCGTGGCCTCTTTAAAAGCCGCCACCGATTCCGGTTTGACGTGCACGTGAACATGAACCATCAGCATAAGTTTCCTTTCGTTTGAGTCGGTGCCGGAATTTTACCCGATCGGCCCGCCGGTGCTTCGTTGGCGCGCGCGGATTAGTTCCGCCTCTTCCCGGATGTTCAGGAGTGATAGCTGCGTGGCTTTGAACAGATTGACGCAACCTCCAATCAACCCGCCGACACCGGCGAAACCCAGCACCAATCCGGCGCCGATGACCATGCGAATGAGCGTTTCGTGTCCCAACTCCCCGAACACCCCGCCCAGCAGCGTTACCAGGCTGGCGGCGGCAAATGCGCCCAACGCCACATAAATCCAGTGCAATGCATTCAGCAGCAGCGCCGCTTGCCGTTCAACGCGGTTGACCTGCTCGACAAATTTCGGCCCGCGCAACTTCGTGGCGTCGTCGGATTCGCGGAACAACTCATGCATCCGGTCGCGCGTGCGTAACATGCGGTTGATGGTGCTCATGGCCAGCACACTGGTGGCGTTCGTCAAAATCGCCGGCGCGACAATGAACGTCAGCACCGCAAAGGGATTTTGGGTGAGCAGCGAACTTCCCATAACTTTCCAGACTTTACGCGAATCCGCCAAAAGCTCAAGAACGCGCGCGGGCATTTCACCCGACTCGACAAGCGAAGCGGAAAGTGCGAGTTTTGACGTTGTGTCCGCGAACAAACTCGAACAATTGCGCGGGGTATTGCGTGGCTATGGCTCCTGCCTGGTGGCGTATTCGGGCGGGGTGGACTCGGCGTTGCTCGCCCGTGTGGCGCACGAGGTGCTCGGCGGAAGATTCCTCGCCGTCATTGCTGATTCGCCGAGCCTGCCAAGGCGCGAACTTGCCGACGCGTTGGCGCTGGCGGAAAAATGCTCGTTCCCGGTTCGGGTCATCCAGACGAAGGAATTTGAGAACGGAGATTACACGGCCAATCCGGTCAACCGCTGCTATTTCTGCAAACACGAGTTGTTTGAACAATTGACGCCGCTGGCGCGCGCCGGCCGTTTCGCGGTGATTGCCTACGGTGAAAACGTGAGTGACGGGGGGGACATCCGGCCCGGTGCGCAGGCGGCGGCCGAGTTTCAGGTGCGCGCGCCGCTCAAAGAAGCTGGCTTGACGAAGACGGAAATCCGCGAACTGTCGGCGCAACTCGGTTTGCCCACCGCCGATAAGCCACAGATGGCGTGCCTGAGTTCGCGCGTGCCACACGGCGAACCGGTGACGCCGGAGAAACTGGCCATGATCGAACAGGCCGAGAATGTCTTGCGCGACCTCGGTTTTCATGACGTGCGCGTCCGGCACCACGAAATGGGGGTGGCGAGTGACAAGCGGCAAGTGGCAGAAAACCACAAAATGCCGGACAGCAATCTTGTCACCCGTCACGTGTCACCTGTCACCCGTCTGGCCCGCATCGAACTGGGGCTGGGGGAAATCCCCCGATTTTTGGAGGACGGAATTTCGGTCAAGGTGACCGACGCGCTAAAAAAAATCGGTTACACGCACGTGACGCTGGATTTGCAGGGCTATCGGCGGGGAAGTTTGAATGAAACTGCCAGCTCGAGTTTGCTGCTTCGCACTCCCCGCCCGGGCGAGAAACGCGATGCGTGAAACACGAAACTTTCGGGGCTAACCGGTTTTTAATCTTCAGTCTATGCCGCAGTTTTCGTACAAGGCCCGGCGCCGTTCCGGCGAACTGGTGGAAGGCGTTCTGGAGGTGGCCGACCGTCCGGCAGCGCTGATGCAAATCCAGCGGCTCGGCCTTTTCCCCATCGCGGTGGACACGGCCCGGGGTGGCGCGCCGACGAACGGCCAGGCGCGCGACGGGAAAAAGGTGGATTTGCTGGCATTTCTGCCGCCGACGGTGCGCGCGCAGTTGCAGCAGAAGCGCAAACCGAAGTTGCAGGAATTGGCGACGTTCACGCAGCAACTGGCGAACCTGCTCAATTCCGGCATGCCGCTGACGGTGGCGTTGAACAGCATGACGCATCTGGAATCCAAGGGCATCCCCGCCGAGGTGAGCCGCGATTTGAAGCAGGAGGTATCCGAGGGCCGCGGCTTGTCGGACGCGATGTCGCGGCAGCCGCGCATTTTTTCGGACTTGTATGTCAACATGGTGCGCGCGGGCGAGCAAAGCGGTTCGCTCGTGGAAGTCCTGCGGCGCATGGCGAACCATCTTCAGCAGTTTGCCGAGGTGCAGACCAAGTTCACTTCGGCGCTGATTTATCCGGCCATGGTCTGTTGTGTGGGTCTGGCCATCATCGCGTTCTTCATGACGGTCGTCTTGCCACAATTCGTGGTCATCTTTAATGGTTTCAACGTTCAACTACCGCTGCCGACGCGTATCCTGATCGGATCAAGCCATTTTGTGAGGAGCTATTGGTGGTTGCTGGCGCTGTTGACGGTGATCGCCGTCATTTTATTCAAACGCTTTCAGACCAGCGACGAAGGCGCGCGCAAGCTGGACGAGTGGAAGATGAAGTTGCCGGTGTTCGGCAAGGTGATCAAATTGAATTTATTCGGCCAATTCGCACGGACACTCGGAACGCTGCTGCAAAATGGCGTGCCGGTGTTGACCGCGTTGAAAATCACCGAGCAGGTCATGACCAACCGCCTGATCCAGGAGGCGATTGCCCAGACGCGCGATGCCGTCACGGACGGCAAGACGCTCGCCCAGCCGCTGGCGCACAGCAAACTGTTTCCACAGTTGATGGTGGACCTCGTACGCATTGGTGAGGAGACCGGGGATGTGCCGGGTGCGTTGAATAATCTCGCCGACACCTACGAAGGCGAACTGCAAATCGCCTTGCGGGTGATGACCAACCTCATCGAGCCGGTGCTGATTATCGTCATGGCTGTCATCGTGGTCTTCCTGTTGATCAGCATTCTGCTGCCGCTGTTCCAGTTGGTCTCCCACATCCACGCGTAACTATGTGTGTCAAGTGTCGAGTGTCGAGTGTCGAAGCGGCAACCCCGACATCCCCAGCTTCCGCCCGCCACGCGCCACACGCTACGCGTCACTGGTCTGCTTTCACGCTGATTGAAATCATGATTGTCGTCGCCATCATGGGCCTCATCGCGGCGATTGGCGTGCCTTCCATTCTCCAGACCTTTCGCAAAGAGGGCATGCGCAAGGCCGTGAGCGATTTGCAGGATGCTTGTGCGGAAGCCCGGCAGGACGCGATTTTGTATAACAAGACAACCGCGGTCATTTTTTATCCGCAGCCGGAGGACCGCCGATTTGCCGTGGAAGGCGCACCGGGCGGGGGCAGCTCGTCTTCGGGCCGGGTTACGTCCGCCACTCTGCCGGTCGGGGTCGAGTTCGCGATGCTCGACATCAATCTGCAGGACTTCGGGGCTTCAAAATGGGCGCGGGTGTTCTTTTATCCGGACGGGACAAGCGACGAGATGACGGTGGTGCTGCTCAGCCAGGGAGACCGGAGGAAAATCACGCTGGAATTTTCCACCGGTCTGACCACCGTGTCCGATGTGGACAAATGAAAACTGAAACCAAAACCGGCGGGCGGCAACGCGCATTTTCACTGCTGGAGGTGATGATCGCCGTCGGTATTTTTTTCATCGGCGTGTTTTCGATTTTGGGGCTGGTGTCCAGTTCGCTCGAAAATGCGCGGCGATTGCAGCGGCCGCTGGTGGACGGCGGCGCAGTGGCCTCCTGGCTGGCAGTGACCAACGTCTTTCGCGAAGGCACTTATACCGTCAATCTCGGCGACCTGCTGGGTGACGCCTACGATGGCTACGATTGCACCTACGATGTCGAGGAAGCCGGGACCAATAGACTTTTCCAGGTCGGCTACATTGTGCAAAGCACCACCGGCAATCGTGAAATCATCTCGAGCATGACCAATTTATTTTACAGCCCCCAATCGCCCGCCGGCAGCCTGGATGGAGCAACCGTGGCCAGACCATGAGATTCTTTCGTCCAGAGTCGAGAGTCGGAAATCAAGGGCCGGGGCCAGACCAGCCCAATCAACTTGGCCCTCGACGTTTGACCTTCGGCTCCCGACCGCCTCGCTGTGCTTTCACACTCATTGAGATCATGGTCGCCATCGCCATTTTTATGATTGTCCTGGGGGCGATTTATTCAACTTGGGCATTGCTATTGCGCGCGTCCCAGGTTGGCCAGCGCACCGCGGCACAAGCCCAACGCCAGCGCATCGCGCTGCGGACGCTGGAGGATTCCCTGACGTGCATCCAGTCGTTTCAAGCGTCCATGAAGTATTACGCCTTTGTCGTCCAGAACGGCGACCAGCCGGTCCTGAGCTTCACGGCGCGGCTGCCGGATGTATTCCCGCGCAACCGAAAATTCGTCAATCCGGAATTGGGCCGGGACTTCAGCCTGCGGCGGCTTACCTTCACGCTCGAGCCGGGGTCGGACGGCGGAAAGGATCTGGCGTTGCGCCAGAACCCGGTGCTCATGGACATGGACGCAGACGAACAGCAAACGCCGCTCGTGCTCGCGCATGATGTAAGAAAGTTCACCGTTGAATGCTGGGACACTCAAACGTTTGATTGGGTGGATGAGTGGGACGCCACGAATTCGATTCCCGCAATGGTACGCGTCAACCTGGTCCTCGGCAGTGGCACTGATGTCGGCAACACGGCGCCGGACCGTGCGGTCACGCGCGTCATTGCCATCCCTTCCGTCACCCTGCCGTCGGTTCTGCAAATCGGTCGCTGATGAAAATCCGCCCACGCCATCACTCCCAGGGTATCGCGCTCATCATCGCGATGATTGCGATCCTGGTGCTGTCCACTCTCGCGGCGGGTTTTGCGTTGTCCATGAAAGTGGAGACCCGGCTCGCCTTCAACGCGAATTCGGAGACCCAATTGTATTGGCTCGGCCGCTCCGGCGTGGAGTTGGCGCGCTGGGTTTTGGCGCAGGAACGCTGCCCCTACGATTCCTTGAATCAAATCTGGGCTGGCGGGCCGGGGTCAGATTGCGAAACCAACGGCCCGCTGGCCGGGTTTTCGTTGGATAATTATGCCGTCGGCGGCGGAACCATTTCGCTCAAAATCGTTGACCTCGAACGCAAGGCGAACATCAACACCGCCAGTGACCCTGAAATCCGCCAGGCGCTCTCGGACATGGGTGTGGATCCCAATGAAATGTCCGTGGTGTCGGATTCGATTCAGGACTGGATTGGGCCCGCTGGCGGACCGCGCCTCGCCGGAGCCGAAAGCGATTATTATCAAGGACTCGATCCACCCTACTACGCCAAAAATGCGCCGATCGACGATATCTCGGAACTGCTGCACGTGCGGGGAATTCTGGATCACCCGGAAATTTATGACCCGAAAACCTACGGTCGTGCGAGCATGCCGGACTCGTCCGGCGCGCCACCCCACCATCACCTCGGGTTCAACAACGGGACGGACCAAAACGCCGATTATCCGTTCGGGTTAAAGGACGTCTTCACGCCCATTTCCAACGGACGCATCAACATCAACACCGCCGACGAGAACGTGCTGCAAATGGTTCTGGGCGGGGACGGGGCGGCGGCTCAAAATATCATCAAATTGCGCGCCGGTCCCGACGGCGTGGACGGCACGGAGGACGACACGCCGTTCGTAAACGCCGCGGCAGGGTTGCAGAGTTCGGGCGTTAATCCAGCCGTGGCCGGGCAGGCGGCAAACCAGTTCGCGACGCGCAGTTCCACGTTTGAAGTCCACGTCACCGCGCGAATCGGCCCGCAGTCCCGCGAGTATGTCGCCATCCTCTTCCGCACTTCGCCGGCGGACATCCGGGTTGTGAGCTTTTACTGGAAGTGATCGCCGCGGTGGGTCGCGTCGCTTCGGCCGATAACGCGGCGCCGGACCCAAACAAAATCAAATTGGGGTTGAGTTTACCGGGCTGTTCGTTATCGTTCCGCCATGCGCCGGTTCTTGATGACTTTGTTGCTGCTGGTCGCGCTACCGGTTTTCGGAGACGGGGTTGAAAAAGGCCGTATTGTTAAAATGCTGCCGCTGTTTCTCAACGCAAAAGGCCAAGATGCGGTCTCACCCAGCCTTTATGACCGAGACGCTTACCAGGCCTACCTGCGACAGCATCCCGGCGGAATTTCAGCCATTCGCTTCGACTTCTTGTGGCAGGTTGAAAATCCGGCCGCGGCGGAATACAAACTGCGCCTAGAACTCCGCGGCATCGGTGCCGGCGGAAAACCCACCCGGTCCACGCTGGAAATGAAAGCGTCACCGCCGCTGCTGCGCCGCTGGAATTCCCTGGTCCTGGGCGGCGCGGATTACCGAGGTTTTGGCGAACTGGTCGCGTGGCGCGCCACGCTCTGGCGCGGTGACCAATTGCTGAGCGAACAAAAATCATTTTTATGGTGAATACCGTTTGGCGCCGCCGGCACTGACATGTTGATTCCCATTAAAATCATTTGCCCCTGTGGCCAGAAATACGCGTTTGAGGTGTCGCCCGTGGACGGTCGGATGCCGGCGCCGATTCAATGTCCGCGCTGTGGTGCGGATGGCACCGCCGTCGCCAACGCTATCATCTCGCTGGCGCTGGGCGCGCGGTCGGCGTCCAATCTTCCTGCGCAGCAGAAAGCCGAGCAGGTGGCGGCCACGCGCGACGCTCTCGCGCCGGTGCTGGCGCAGGCAGTCAAGGAAGCCGTGGTTCAGGAACTGGCCGCGCAACGTCGTGAATTGCTCCGGTTGCAGGAAGCCGCCGCCATGGAATTGGTCTCGCTGGTCCGTCGGCTGGATATGTTGCAGGCGCCGCTCCAGGACCGGATGCGCACCTACGAAGCGCGCATCCAGGAACTTGAAAAAGACCTCGCCGCACGCACCGAGGAAAACCGCGAATTGCTCAAGCTCAAGATTGAAATGCTCCGCCACCAGATAGAAACGGAGCGCATTCCCAACCGGATGGAATTTAACTGACGCGCGGGGCGGAATTCCCCGCCTTCACGAGAACTTCTTTTCCTGCGTCTGCAACGCCTGCTCGTAACACCGCAACGCCTCGTCGTAGCGCGCCATGCGGTTGAACAGGCCACCTTTGTGGAGATAGGCGATGGTCATCGAACCGTCTGCCTCGATGGCATGGTCGTAGCAGGCGATGGCGTCGTCCAGCCGTCCCAGCCGTTCCAGGGCGCCGGCTTTTTTGACCAGTGCCTCGGCGTGTTTCGGTTCCAACTGCAACGCCACATCAAAGCACTCCAGCGCCTTTTGCGGCTCATTTGCGCTCAGCAGCGACTGGCCTTCGGTGATGAGATTGGCAACGCATTCTTTGCGGTCGTTGGTATCCGACGGTGCTCCGTTTTGATCGGCGGAGGGCGGCGCGGCCAATTGCGGTTCGGCCAGCGGCGCGCGCGCGATTTGCTCCATTTCCAATATTCGCTTTTCCAGGCGCTCGACTGCGCCCAGCAGACGCGCGTTCGACGATTCGACCGCAGCTCGGGCGGGAGCGGCCAGTTCATTGGCCGCTTCGACCAGCGGCAACGCCCGGTGGTTGCCCAGGGCGACCCCCGACGGTTGCCAGGTGGAGATTTTGATGAGTTGCGTGAACACGCGCCATTGAAAATAAACCATCAACAGCATGATGCCCAAACCGATCAAACCGAACGTGCCCGCCATGAACAACGCGAGCTGTTGCGTTTTGCGCGCGGCCTCGACTTCGCTGGCCCGCTGGTCGGCGATGGTTTGTTCGAGGGTCTGGATGCGCGCCGTCAGCAGGGCGGTATTGGTCGCGGCCTCCGCCTCGGCTTCCCGCCGACTGTTGTCAATGGCCAACAGCGTGGCATGAAGCTGTTCCTGGATCTGGAGATAACCGTTTACCACTGCCTGCGTCGAAGCCTCACTGGATGGCGGCGGAGAAACCGAATCAGTTTCGGCGGTGAAAGCCCGCGCACCCCCCAAAACGCCGACACAGACCAGCAGGATATTCAGGCGAGACACGATGTTCATACTGACTGCGTGCAGCGTGCGCCTTCCCGGTAAAGTTGTCAAGCGCGCGACCGGCAGACTTATTCTCAGTTTGCTCCCAATCTTATTCACTGGGTTTGCATCCAACCCGATTTTTAGAAGAGCAATGACTCACGGCGACTTCAGGTCCAGCTCCAGCCGCGTGCGTGAGCCGGTCTGGACATTGTCAATTTCCAGGCTCTGCGCCTGCCACGCGCCGTTCACTTTTTTGACGTCCTTCGGGAAAAACTCCTTGAGCAATTTGCCATTCGCGTCGTAGGCATTGGCCATCACGATGCCGAGGCTGTCCTCATCAATCCACGAAACCACGCGCGAATAGCCGTTGGTCGTCGGATTCGGATTCGTGCTTTCCAACACCATGCAACTGCAATTACGCCGGAATTCCTTCTTCAAAATTTTCTGCTCCGGCCAGTGAAAAAATTCCAGGCCCAGGTCGGCCAGCCAGAAATCGGAATTAGCGAAGGGAATCATCAATTCATTCCCGCTGAGCCGGCTTGTCTTGAAAAGCAATGATCGCCCTGCGGCTTTTGCCGGGGTGCGATAATAAGTGGTGAGGTCATAAGTGTTTGGGCCGTCAGACGCGTGAATAACTTCCAGAGTCACCCGATTGCTGTCCATGTCCGTAATTTCATAAATGCTCCGCCAGTTTGTCTCCGTGACGGACACGGCGCATTGAACCGGAATTTCGGGACGATTGCCTTTCGCCTCGCGGATTTTTAGGACACCGGTGTTGGTGGAGTTTTCCACAGACACGTCGCAGAGCTTCCGCGCCAATTGGCGGCCTTGAATTTCCGCGTCGGACAATGCGTTGGTCGTTCCCGCGTTAGCATCAAAACCGGCCAGCAGAATTGAAGCGAGCATGAACCGAGCGAAGTCCCGAAGGGACTTCCCGAAAATAGCCCGGCGTTTTAACGCTGGGTATGGATTGGTTGCCGGATAAGTCCCGCAGGGACGGCCGAATTCACGCCGACTGTCTTTCAACCGTCTCTCCGGGACTCGTCGCCTTTCGTCCTTGGTCCCGGCATTGAAATGCCGGGCTATGGTCAAAGGTTCCTTCGGAACACGGCCTTGCCCGACGCGCCGGAAGAGTTTCATTTCGGTTCCAGCGCGAGTTGCAGGACATCCGAAATGTGCCGGACGAAATGGACCTTGATTTTTGCCCGGG
>Ga0335081_10008738_pt1 | contig 16248 bp, 13 predicted proteins | sample Lox_Sample_35_FD_206713 | JGI IMG/M metagenome (GOLD analysis project Ga0335081, IMG submission 206713) | Soil microbial communities from Loxahatchee National Wildlife Refuge, Florida, United States - Lox_Sample_3.5 | ecosystem: Environmental > Terrestrial > Soil > Wetlands | place: USA... | reverse complement strand
GGACGGGTCGGAGAAGGCGTTGGCGTGCTCCGCGAGCGCGTCCAGAATTTCCAGGCCATGACGAGCCAGGATGGGGAGGGCGCACACGCTGCGCTCCTGCAGGTCGCGGTGCGGCGCCAGCGCTTCTCGGAGGATGCGTTCGTGCCGGTCCAGCAGTTCCGTGCGCCGGTCTGCGGCGCGTCCGGCGCGCGTGCGCAGCTTTTCGAGCTGGTACAGGATTTTCCGCTCGGAGAGGTCCAGAGCGCCGGAGAGTGTGGGGTCCAGTTTGCGAAGCGGTTTGCGGATGCGCGTGAGATAACGGCGGAGATTGCGTTCCCCGGTGGTCATCTGGCGGGAGAGGGCGCGCGGCACGGATTCGCGCTCCAGCCGGTGGCGCAGGTGCTGGCGGCCGCGGAGCACGTCGCGGACGGAAAGGCCGTATTTGGCCAGGATGCGCACCACGTGGGGCTCGAGCAGCGTGAAGCCGGCGCGGGGAAGCACGGCGGGCATGCGCCCCAGCAGGCGGCGGTAGACCACTTCCGACTGCGCGAAGTAGGCCAGTTCGGCCGGGCCGACGATGCACGCCGCGGTCGGAAGCAGCGCGTCCTGCACCACGGGACGCAGCAGCGCGCTCGGGGAGAGCCGGCCGGGCGGCAGCGCGAGCAATTCGTCCAGGGGGAACGGCCGCGAGCCGGCCTGGAAGGCCGAGTTGCGCACGCGCAGCGAAATTCGCCGGCCATCCAGTTTGACGAACATCAGCGTGGCGGATTCGCCGACCTTCACCTGGGCGTGGAAGCCGGCGTGTTCCAGGTCCTTTCCGCGGCGAACCAGCGCGGAGACCAGCGCGGAATTTTGGCGCAGGGCTTCCTGCATGACGGGCGCGGCGAGCGCGGCGATGGCCGGCTCATGCGGATCCAGCAGGATGAGCCCGCGGCCGGCCAACAGGCGCGCGAGCAATTTGCCGAACGCGGAAGCATAGGTGTCCGCGGGCGTGTAGGCGGCGCGAAGAGCGGCGGCGACCGTTTCCGCGGCGGGGCCGTCGAGCGCGGCCAGCGCCGAAGCCAGCGCAGTCTCGATCCCCGGGCCGAGCGCCACGTCGCCCACGGGCCGGAGGAGATCGTCGTCCGCGTGCGGCAGTTCGATGCGCTCCAGGCCCTCGCGGCCCGGCCAGTCGGCGTGGTCCACTTCCGCGAGGTCGTGGTCCTCGCTGGCCAGCCAGAAGACGGGAACGGCGTGGACCCCGTGTGCTGTCAGGTCAGCGGCAGCGCGGATGGCGGTGAGCGCTTTGTACAGCGTGTAGGCGGGACCGGAGAAGAGGCCGGTCTGCTGGCCGGCCACCACGGCCACGGCGCCCGCGGCCAGGCGGTCGAGACTGCCGGCGACGGAGGCGTCGCTTCCCAGCCGCGCGTTGATGGAGCGCAGCGCGGCGGCCAGCGCGTCGCGGGGAACGGTTCCCTTCCCCGCCTCGGCGGCGGCGGCGCGCGCTCCTTCCCGTGTCGGCGGGTGATGGAAGTAGGCATTCACGCGCGCGAAATCGGCGAAATAGGAAGTGGCGAGGCGGCTGAGGTGGGGAACGTCCCGGGGCGCCAGACACTCGAAGCGCATCGCGAGCATGGTACCACCGGCCGCAGGGCTCGGGGACGTCATGACGCGGATTGGATTCCCGAGCGCCGCCGGAGGGGACAAGCCGGGAGGCCCGCGAGCCGCCGGAGGGGCGTCCGGGCGAATCGCGCCACGCACCCCGGCAAGGAAAGCGGTAGCGAAGCCGCGGAACTGCGGCTAGTCTAGAGTGGCCCGGGGTAAAGGAACGGCGAACATGCCAAGACAGGTAAGACCGCATCGGCGGGCGCTGCTGGGTTTGATGGCGGCCCTGCTGGCGGCCGCCCAGCCGGGCGCGTCGCGCCAGGCGCCGCAGGGGAAGACGCCGGCCCCGGCGCCTCCCGCTGCTCCCGCACAGCGGGCCCCCCATCCGGCGGCGCAGGCACCCACCATGCACATGGTGACGCGTGTGGTGCAGGTGACCGTGGTGGCGCACCACAAAGGCCTTCCCGTCGAGGACCTGACGCAGCCGGACTTCCGCGTGTTCGATAACGGCCAGGAACAGCAGATCCAGTTTTTTGCCCAGGAGCGCGGGCACGTGATCAACGAAGCCGCCGTCGCGCTGCCCAAGAACACCTGGTCGAACCGCACGGACACGCGCAAAGGCATCCCCATCAACGTGACCCTGATCCTCTACGACGGCCTGAACACGCGCACCATGGATCAGGCCCATGCGCGCGAGCAGATTGTGCGCTTCCTCAGCCAGCTCCACCCGGAAGACCGCGTGGCCCTCTACGCGCTGGGGAAAGACCTGAAGGTGCTGCACGACTTTACCAGCGACGCGAGCGCGCTGCTGCGCGTGCTTTCCCGGTACAAAGGGTACAGCGGGCAGGAAATCCGCTCGGCCGAGTCCGAGCCCGGGTCGGAAGAGGATCCCAGCCTGACCGACGGCCTGCACGCGCTCTCCAACCCCAACGCCGAGGCCGTGGCCCAGTTTCTGGACAGCTCGGACGAGGCCTACACGCAGATGCAAACCGTGGACCGCGTGGCCACCACCATGAATGCGCTCGAAGCCATCGCCGCGCACGTGGCCGGCATCCCGGGAAGGAAGAACCTGATCTGGGTCTCCGGCGGTTTCCCCTTCACCATGGGGTTCGACAACCTGATGTCCGGCTCTCCGGCGAACCCGCTGCTGCAAAACAAGGATTTCTCCGCGGAGGTGCAGCGCGCCGCGCGCGCCCTCTCCGACGCCAACGTGGCCGTCTATCCCGTGGACGCGCACGGCCTGGTGGTGAATATGGGCAACATCCGCCAGATGACCCAGGCCTACCACCGCAACTACGGAGACCCGCTCCCGCCCATGAGCCAGCAGGATCTGATCATCCAGACCATGGAAACCCTGGCGGACCGCACCGGAGGGCGCGCCTTTTACCGGACGAACGATCTGAGCCACGCCATCCGCCGGGCCATCGAGGATTCCCAGGTCACCTACACGCTCGCTTACGCGCCCACCCACCGGGAGTGGAACGGCGAATTCCGCAAGATCAAAGTGACCACGCGCCGCCCGGGCGTGGAGCTGCGTTACCGTACCGGTTACTACGCCATGCCCGACAAACCGCTGGAACCGGCGCAGAGCGAGCAGATGGCCTATGCCGCGCAATGGAGCGCCCTCGACGCCACCGAACTCGGCCTGACCGTGGAGGCCATGCGCAGTTCTCTGAAGGGAAGGCCGGTGGTGGATTTCATCCTGGTGGTGGATTCGGCCGGCCTGCGCTTTACCGAAGCGGAAGGCCGCCACGATACGGACCTGCTGATGGTGGTGGCCCAGAAGGCCGAGGATGGCCGCGTGGTGAGCGGCGACTCCAAAACGCTGAAGCTGCGGCTGAAGGACGACACCTACCAGCACGCCATGATGCGCGGCCTCGGAATTACGGGAACGGTGATCCTCGATCCCGCGGCCACGCAGTTTCGCCTGGTCATGCTCGACGAAGCCACGGGACGCCTGGGCAGCGTGGACGTGCCCGTTGCCGGTCTGGCGGAGCAGCCGCCACCGGCGCAGCCGGCAATACCTCCGGCCGGCGGCGCGGCCAATCCACCTGAAAAACCGAAGCCCTAGCGGCGCACGCGAATCCGGCGGGCGGATTCCGCGCCGCGGACGGGCTAGCGTGCCGCCGCGAGCGCGGGGATGGCCGCGAGTACGGCGTTGATTTCTGCGGCGGCCTCGCTGCTCACCGGCAAGAGCGCGCCGCGCGGCGGGCCGCCGTAATATCCGCGCTGGTCCATGGCGTATTTCACGCCGGCGGGACCGTATTTCGACACGATCAATTTGGCCGGGGCGGCAATGGCCCGCTGCAGCTCGTCCACGCGCGCCCCGTCCCGCCGCAGGTGCGCTTCGTACAGTTCCACGCACAGCTCGGGAAGCACGCAGGCCAGCGCGAGCACGCCTCCGCGCGCGCCTGCGGCCAGCGACGCCGCGAAGTTCTGCGCCGAGCCCACCACGGTCTGAAATTCCGGCGGGGTCTGCCGCACGATTTCTCCCGAGCGGCGCGGATCGCCCGCGCTGTCCTTGATTCCGGCAATATTCGGATGCCGCGCCAGCCGCGCGGCCAGCTCCGCTTCCACGGTCACTCCGGTGAACATGGGCACCGAATAAATGAGCAGTGGGATGGGCGAAGCGTCGGCCACCCGGAAGTAATGCGCTTCCAGCGCGGCCGGCGTCATCTGGGACTTGTAGTAGTAAGGAGTTTTCACCAGCGCCAGCGGGTAGCCCAGTTCCGCCGCGCGGCGCGTGCGCGCGATGGTTTCCGCCGTCGAATCCACCCCCGTTCCGGCGATAAGAAGTTTCCCCGGCGCGGCGGCCTCCCGCGCGGCCGCCCACACGCGCTCGGTTTCCTCCCGCGTCAGATTCACCGCCTCGCCGGTCGAACCGCATACCACGTAGCCGGCCAGCGGAAGCCGGTTGTACAGCGCGACGTTCCCGGCCAGCCGGTCGAGCGCCACGGCGCCATCGGCGGCAAACGGAGTGGTGAGCGGGGCCATCACGCCCCGGAGTGCAATGGAAGTGCCCGTCGTCATTTTATCCTCGCGGTGTGGCCTCCGGGTCCGGCTGGCGTTCCGCGCCGGCTCCCGCGGCGCGCTCCGCGCGCGCGGCCGTGCCGTGCAGCGATTGTAGCGCGGCCACCGGATGCGTGCCTTCCTGCAGCGCGCGAATGCCGTGCGCGGCGGCGAACGCCGCGGCCATCGTGGTGATGCACGGCAGGTTGTAGCGCACCGCGGCGCGGCGGATGGCCTTTTCGTCGAACTGCGCTTCGATGCCCAGCGGCGTGTTGATCACCAGGTGCACGCGCCCCGTCTTGATCTGGTCCACGATGTTCGGCCGGCCCTCGTTGACCTTGAAGACGGGCTCGGCGGGAATTCCCGCGGCTTGCAGCGCGGCATTCGTTCCGCGCGTGGCCAGGATGTGGAAGCCCAGCTCGTGGAACTGTCGCGCCAGCGAGCCCACGCTGCGTTTGTCGTGGTCGCTCACGCTGATGAACACGGTGCCCGCGCGCGGCAGGCGCTGGCCGGCGGCCAGTTGCGCCTTGGCGAAGGCCTGGCCGAAGCTGTCCGCCACGCCCATCACTTCCCCGGTCGAACGCATCTCCGGGCCCAGAATCGTGTCCACCCCGCGGAATTTATTGAACGGGAACACCGGCGACTTGACGGAGAAGAACGGCCGGGGAACCAGTTCGGCCACTTCGCCGTGCCGCGAGACGGGCAGCGAGAGCTCGCGCAGTTTGCGGCCCACCATCAGCAGCGCCGCCACTTTCGCCACCGGCACCCCCGTGGATTTGCTCACGTAGGGCACCGTGCGCGAGGCCCGCGGGTTCACTTCCAGCACGTACACCGTGTCGCGCTGGATGGCGTACTGCACGTTCATCAACCCCACCACGTTCAGCGCGCGCACCAGCCGCGCCGTGTATTCCCGGATGCGCGACAGCACTTCCGCCTTCAGCGAGACCGGCGGAATCACGCACGAGGAATCGCCGGAGTGCACCCCGGCTTCCTCGATGTGCTCCATGATGCCGGCGATCACACAGTCTTCGCCGTCGCCCAGCGCGTCCACGTCCACTTCCGTGGCGTCTTCCAGAAACCGGTCGATCAGCACGGGCCGGTCCGGGCCCATCAGCGCGGCCTGCGCGGCGTACTGCCGCACCGTTTCCGTGTCGAAGGCCACCACCATGGCCCGCCCGCCCAGCACGTAGCTGGGCCGCACCAGCACGGGAAGCCCGATTTCACCGGCCACATGCGCGGCCTCGTCCGCCGAGAGCGCTGTGCCGTTGGCCGGCTGCGGGATGCCCAGCTCTTCCAGCAGCTTGCCGAATCGTTTGCGGTCTTCGGCCAGGTCAATGGATTCCGGAGCGGTGCCGATGATGGGCGCGCCGTTCCGCTTCAGGTCCAGCGCCAGATTCAGCGGCGTTTGCCCGCCGAACTGCACGATCACGCCCTGTGGCTTTTCGCGCGCGACCACGGCCAGAACGTCTTCCAGCGTGAGCGGCTCGAAATACAGCCGGTCGCTGGTGTCGTAATCGGTCGACACGGTCTCCGGGTTGCAGTTGACCATCACCGTCTCGTATCCGTGCTCGTGCAGCGCAAACGACGCGTGGCAGCAGCAGTAGTCGAACTCCACTCCCTGCCCGATGCGGTTCGGCCCGGAGCCGAGAATAATGATCTTCCGCTTCGCCGTCGTGTCGGCCTCGTCTTCCATCTCGTAGCTTGAATAGAGATACGGCGTGTAGGACTCGAATTCCGCGGCGCAGGTGTCCACGCGTTTGTACACGGGCAGCAGGCCCAGGTCGTTGCGCCGCGCGCGCACCGCGTCCGCGCTCGTCTTCCAGATGCGCGCCAGGTGCTCGTCGCTGGCCCCGTGCCGCTTCGCCTCGCGCAGCAGTTCCGGCGGGCACGACGCGATGGTGTGCGCCGCCACCTGCCGGTCCAGCTCCACGATTTCTTCCATCTGCCGCAGGAACCACGGATCGATCTTGGTCAGCTCGCTGATTTCCGCCGCGCTCATGCCCCGGGCCAGCGCCGTCAGCAGCCAGTAAATGCGGTCCGGCCGCGGCGTGGCCAGTTTTTCGCGCAGCAGCGCCACGGGCGTTTCCTGCGGCGCGCGCCACCGCGTGGAAGGCTCCAGCGAGCGGATACCTTTCATCAGCGATTCCTTGAACGTGCGCCCGATGGCCATCACTTCGCCCACGGACTTCATTTGCGTTCCCAGCGCCGTGTCCGCCCCCGGGAATTTCTCGAACTGCCACTTCGGAATCTTGGTCACCACGTAGTCGATGGTGGGCTCGAAGCAGGCCGGAGTTTTTCGCGTGATGTCGTTGGCGATTTCGTCCAGCGTCATTCCGATGGCCAGCTTCGCCGCGATTTTCGCGATGGGGAACCCGGTGGCTTTGCTGGCCAGCGCGGAGCTGCGCGAGACGCGCGGGTTCATCTCGATCACCACCATGCGGCCGGTCTGCGGATGCACGGCGAACTGGATATTCGACCCGCCGGTCTCCACGCCCACTTCGCGGATCACCCGCGCCGCGGCGTCCCTCATGCGCTGGTATTCGCGGTCGGTCAGCGTCTGCGCCGGCGCCACGGTAATGGAATCGCCCGTGTGCACGCCCATGGGATCGAAGTTCTCGATCGAACAGATCACCACGAAGTTGTCGCGGAAGTCGCGCATCACCTCCAGCTCGAATTCCTTCCAGCCCAGCACGGACTCCTCGATCAGGGCTTCGTGCACCGGGCTGCAATCGAGCGCGTAGGCCACGGCTTCGGCGAATTCCTCGCGGTTGTATGCGATGCCCCCGCCCGTGCCGCCCAGCGTGAACGACGGGCGAATGACCACGGGGTAGCCCAGCTCGTCCGCCACCTGCTGCGCCCGCGCCGAATCCTTCACCACCTCGGAGCGCGGCACGTCCAGGCCCACGCGCCGGCAGGCGTCCTTGAACTGCAGGCGGTCTTCGGCAATCTGGATGGCGCGCAGCGAGGCGCCGATGAGTTTGACGCCGTATTTGTCGAGGATTCCGGCTTGGGCCAGTTCGACGGCGAGGTTCAGCCCGGTCTGTCCGCCGACGGTGGGCAGCACGGCGTCGGGGTGCTCGGCCTTGATGATTTCCTCTAGGTATTCGCGGGAGAGCGGCTCGATGTACGTGCGCGTGGAAAATTCCGGGTCGGTCATGATGGTTGCGGGATTGGAGTTGACGAGAACGGTTTCGTAGCCCTCGTCGCGCAGCGACTTGCACGCCTGCGTCCCGGAGTAGTCGAACTCGCAGGCCTGCCCGATGATGATCGGCCCCGAGCCGATGATCAGGATGCGGTGGATGTCCGTGCGCTTCGGCATTACCTCCCTCGTCCCCTTACGGCCTCGACTGTATGACTGTTCTCCTGAACCCGCTCTCCGGAAGGGCGGGGCTTCAGCCCCGCCGTAGAAACAGCAAGCGAAGCAGGGGCTTTAGCCCCTGAAGCCAATGGCCACGCGTCCATCACCGGCTTGCCGGAGGCGGACGAGAAGCGGTATTCGCTAACGGCACTCACCAGCTTGGCCTTCACAGGGTTGCCGTCGATATACGACACGTGCTGGCGGAAATCCGCCTCATTTCGTATTTCATGCTTGGTGAAGCCGGGCTGCCAAACGGGAAACTTCATCGCCAGTTGCTTCCCAATGGCGCGGGCCGAACCGCCTTTGATGAGCTGAACCACTTTTTCCAGAGAGGCGGTAATGCCGGGCGTCAGAATGATGTGCAGGTGGTCCGGCATGATCACATAACTGTGGATCAGGAAGTCGCCCCGACTCCGGTACTGAACCAGCATCTCTTCCAAGATCTCCGCCGCCACCTCGGCACGAAACAGCGCACGACGCTGCCACGTGTTCGTCGTGACGAAATATGTCCCACCCGGCTGTGTTCGATGTTTCGGCGTCGCCATGTTTGGCTTCAGGGGCTAAAGCCCGGTGCTCCCCGCCTCAGTTTCGGCGGGGCTGAAGCCCCGCCCTTCCCTCTTCCCGGCCGGCCCGATGATTCCCCCGCACGCGCTCATCCGCGGAATTCTCCCATCATGTGCATGAAATCGTCGAACAGATAGTGCGAATCGTGCGGGCCGGGCGACGCCTCCGGGTGATACTGCACGCTGAAGAGCGGCAGCGAGCGATGGCGCAGTCCCTCATTCGTGTGGTCGTTCAGGTTCAGGTGCGTGATTTCGACGTCGCTTGAAGGCAGCGAATCCGGGTCCACGCAGAAGCCGTGGTTCTGCGCGGTGATCTCCACTTTCTCCGTGCGCAGATTCTTCACCGGATGATTCGAGCCGTGATGGCCGAATTTCAGCTTGTAGGTCTTGCCGCCCAGCGCCAGCCCGCAGAGCTGGTGGCCCAGGCAGATGCCGAAAATGGGCACGCGCCCGGCGAGCTTGCGGATGTTTTCAATCGCGTAGCCGATGGGCTCGGGATCTCCCGGGCCGTTGGAGAGAAACACGCCGCTGGGCTTCAGCGCCAGCACATCCTCCGCGCTCGTCTGCGCCGGCACAACCGTTACTTCGCAGCCGTGGTTCACCAGCAGGCGCAGGATGTTGCGCTTGATTCCGTAGTCGTAGGCCACCACGCGAAAGCGCGGCGCGGAATCGGGCGGGGACTGGCAGCGCGATGGCGGCGCGTCCACGCTTACCGCGCCATGCCGCCAGGCGTAGCGCTCGCCGCAGGTCACGCGGCTGGCCAGTTCCTGTCCGGCCATGCTGGGCAGGGCGCGGGCTTCGGCAACAAGAGTTTCCGCCGGCGTGCCGTCCGTCGCCACCACTCCGCGCAGCGCGCCCACGGCGCGCAGATGCCGCACCAGCGCCCGCGTGTCGATGTCCCAGATCACCGGAACCTTCCAGCGTTCCAGATACTGCTGCGCCGTCTCTCCCGACCGCCAATTCGAAGCGATTGCGGAAAATTCGCGCACCACCAGCGACTCGATGTATGGATGCGCGGACTCCTCATCGAGCCCGTTGGTCCCTACGTTGCCGATGTGCGGATAGGTGAGGCAGACGATCTGCCCGGCGTAGCTTGGATCGGTGAAAACTTCCTGGTAGCCGGTGAGAGAGGTATTGAAAACGACTTCGCCGCCCCGGCGCGTGCGGGCGCCGGCGGCGCGGCCCTTAAATACGCGCCCGTCTTCGAGCGCGAGGATGGCTTCTGTGAATGGCGGGATCAGTCGTTTGTCCTCCGTAATTCATTTGGAGCCGGCGTGCACGTGCCTCATGGTCTCCGGAATTACCCCGAAGCGGTCGAACGGCCAGTAGGCGAACACGGCCTTGCCGTAAATGGCCTCGCGCGGCACGGGGCCGAACACCCGCGAATCGTTGGAGCTCGAGCGGTGATCGCCCATCACAAAATACTGCTCGTCCGGAATCGTGTACGGGCCGAACGACGAGGAGTCCAGATACTCTTTGGGAACGAACTGTTCGGAGAGCAGCCGGCCGTTCACGTAGAGCTTCCCGTCGCGCATTTCCACCAGTTCTCCGGGCAGCGCCACCACGCGCTTGATGAACGATTTCGAGCGGTCCAGCGGGTACCAGAACACCACCACGTCGCCGCGCTGGATGGGCTCGAACCGGTACACGAACTTGTTGACGAAGATGCGCTCCTGGTCCGAGAGCAGCGGCACCATGCTGGTGCCTTCCACTTTTACCGGCTGGTAGAGGAAGACGATGATCACTGCGGCGAGGCCGACGGCAATCAGCAGATCGCGAGCCCAGGAGCGGAGCTCGTCGCGAAAGGCCGGGTGGGCGCGTCCCTTTTCCTCCCCCGCGGGGCCTTGCGAGTCCATAGTCTTATTTTTATAGCACAGATGCGTCCGAAAATCGAAAGGCGCGTGCGGAAATCTGGCCGGTCCTGCCGGCCGAACCGGCCGGCTGCGGGCCGGCTAGGGCTTGGGGCTGAGGGTGAAGAGTTTGATGTCACGGCTGACGCCCAGGGTGAATCCCGTGGAGGGGTCGCGGCGCGTCAGCCCGGCCACCCCCGCCACGTCCCACTGGAAGCCTCCCGCGAACACCTGCACGCCGAAGCGCGCCTGCGACCGGCTCTCCGTGCCCAACAGCGCCGCGTCGACTTTCCGGTCGTTGTACCGCCCGCTGATCTCCCCCACCAGCGTGATGCGCTGGGAAACCGGATAGGCCATGGCCACGCCGTAAATGAGCACATCGTTTTGCGAAAAATTGGCCAGAGGCGATTGCAGGATTCCCAGGCCGGCTTCGCCCCAGGTGTTCAGCTTTCCAAAGTGCTTCTGGGCGATGAAGCTGGCGAACACGTTGGTGGTGTTCAGGCCGATGCCGCGCGCCTGGTTGGAGTTGGGCATCTGGAAGCCGAAGCGGAAGGCGAAGGCGGGGCGGTGTTTCTGTTCGCTCACCAGCAGGATCTTCGTGTACAGCGCGAAATCCCCCACGTCGTGCGTGGAATCCGTGCCCGTCAGGTGCAGCGGGATCATGCTCGGCGATTGCTTCTTCACGTCCAGAAAATTCTGGATCACGCCTTCCAGGTCCACTTCCACGATGCGGCCCACACCCATGCGCATTTCCACGTTGCCCAGGCTGGTCAGGTCGCCGGACAGGCCGGAAGCGGGAAAATTCACGTCCTGCAGAAAATCGAAGCCGGCCTCGGCGCGCAGCGTCCCCGTGGGCACCGTTTCCGCGTCAGGGGTCTGGAGCGGCCGGTTCTGCGCGAATGCGGGAACGCACAGAAGCAACAGCAACCCTGCAATAACCGCGGGAAGCCGGTAGCGGCGGGCGGCGGACACTGGCCGTATGGTACAGCACAAAAAGTGAAACTCGAAAAACGAAATTCGAAGCCCGCCTCCGGCAAGCCACGCGTCTCAGGAATCGGCCAGAGCGTAGATGACCGCGCCGAGAGCGGCGGCCACGGCCGTCTCCGTGCGCAAAATCGTGGGCCCCAGACCGGCCTCCGCAAATCCGGCGGCCAGAGCCGCGGAGCGCTCCTCCTCCGTCCATCCGCCTTCCGGCCCGATGGCAATCACCGCGCCGCGGACGCCCGTACGATTGCCGAGTACGCTCCGCAGCGGCGGCGCTCCGGGAAATTCCGAGAAGAAGAGGAGCGCCGTGCCGCCGGCATCCGCTGCGCTCCGGGCAGCGCGAAACGCGTCATCGGCACGGGTTGCAGGGTGCAGCACGGGAGCGCGCATTTGCCGCGACTGCTGCGCGGCTTCGGTGAGAATCTTCTGCCAGCGCGCGGCGCGCTTTGCCGCGGCGGCCACCAGGGCTTTTTCCGAACGGGCCGCCGCGAGCGGAGTAATCTGTGCGGCGCCCAGTTCCGTGGCTTTTTCGAGCGCCCACTCGAACCGGTCGAACTTCACGATGGCGAGCAACAACGATATGGGCACGGCAGGCGGCTGCGCGGCAACCGGTTCGGCCAGTTCAAACTCCACGGCGCCGCCCCGCGCTGCGGTGACGCGCGCCAGCCACACGGCCCGCCCGTCGCTCAGCTCGTACATCTGGCCGGGAGCGGCCCGCAGGACGCGCGCGGCATGATGCGCGGCGTCGCCCTCCAGAACGGCGCGGCGCCCGTCGAATCGCTCCACAAAGAAGCGGCGGCGCATGACCGGATATTGAAACCGAAAAACCCCAAAACGAAAATAAAAAACAGGGGACCGGCTCCCGGCCCCAAAACGCGAGGGGGAACATGAAACACACAAGCAAATGGCGGCGATGGATTGCGCGTGCGGCGTTGTGCGCCGCGCTCGGCTGGACTGCCTCCGCGGCCGCCGGCGCGGGCCAGCAACCGCTCCCCGCGAAATCACCGGGAAGGCAGACGGCTGGCGTGCGGCACAGACCCGCGGCGATTCCCGCCGGCGACCGGGAAACCATCGAGCGCGCCTGGCAGACGTTCACCGATGCCGAAGCCGACAAAAATCTGGAGCGGCGAAGCGCCGCGCTGCTGGCGCTGGGAAATGCCGGCGACCGTCCCGCCGTCCTGCGCCTGCTCGGGCGCGCCATGGACGCTCCGCAGCCCGAGGTGCGCCGCGCCGCCGCCGCGGCTGCGGGCATGGCGCGCGCACGCGCCATGATTCCCCGGCTCCAAGCGGCGCTCGACGATCCCGCTCCCAGCGTGCGCGTGGCCGCCGCCCGTTCCCTGTGGCAGATGAAGGATTACGCCGGCAGCGCTCTGTTCGAGCGCATCCTCAAGCACCAGGCTCCCACGGACGAGAGCGGCCTTCGCGCCGAGTGGCACCAGGCCATGGGAAAAGCCACGGACACCTCCTATCTCTTTGTCCTGGGATTGCACGAAGGCGCGGGGACGCTGCTGGGCCCGTACGCATTTGTTTTCCCCGTCTACCGCTACCTCTCCACGGACCGTTCCGCGCCCGGCCGCGCGGCCGTCGCGGCGCTGCTCGGCGAACGCCCCACCGACGGTTCGATCGCCGCGCTGGAGCTGGCCTTGATCGACAAATCGGCGCTCGTCCGCGCGGCTGCGGCCATCTCTCTCGGAAAAAGCGAGCGGCCGGAAGAAATCAAGCAGCTCTCTCCGCTCCTGCACGACCGCAAACAGGTGGTGCGGCTCTCGGCTGCGGCGGCGGTAGTGCGGCTGAGCCCTGCGGCGAGCGCCGGCGCGAAGTGAGCGATGAAACGGCGGAGCGGTTGCGGCGCGGCCTGCGCCGCGCCCGTCCCGTCCGTGCCCGCGGCGCTACCCGAAGATATCCTTCACCTTCGAGAAGAAGGAAGAGTTGCGTTCCGCCGGGCGATTGTCGTGCTCGAACGTCGCGGCCAGCTCGTCGAGCAGGCGCTTCTGCTCGCGCGTCAGCCGCGTGGGCGTAATCACTCCCACGCGCACGTGCAGATCGCCCTTCCCGTGCCCGTGCGGGCTGGGCAGCCCCTTCCCTTTCAGCTTGAAGATGTGTCCGCTCTGCGTGCCCTCCGGAATCTTCAGTTTTTCCTCGCCGCTCATCGTGGGCACGCGGATTTCCGTCCCCAGCGCCGCCTGCGTGATGGTGATGGGAATCGTGCAGAACAGATCCGAACCTTTGCGGTCGAAGAAGGGATGTTCCCGCACCTGGATGAACACGTACAGGTCGCCGCGCGGGCCGCCCCGCGCGCCCGCCTCGCCCTCTCCCGGCAGGCGCACTTGCATGCCGGAATCGACCCCGGCGGGAATTTCCACGTCCAGGCTGTGCTGGCGTTCCACGCGCCCCGCCCCGCGGCACTCCGGACAGAATTCGTGCAGCACGCGTCCCGATCCCTCGCACTGCGGGCACGTCCGTGAAAACAGCACAAAGCCGTGTTGCGAGCTCACCTGGCCGCGCCCCGCGCACTGCGGGCAGGTGATGGGCGACGTGCCGGGTTTCGCCCCGGAGCCGTCGCAGGCCTCGCACCGCTCCGTCCGCGGCACGCGGATTCGCAGCTTTTTGCCATCGGCCGCTTCCTCGAACGACAGCGTCACGTCGTAGCGCAGGTCCGCTCCGCGCAGCGATCGCCGCCCTCCCCGTCCCCGCCGTCCTCCGCCGATTCCGAACACGTCGTCCACCTGGAAGAAATCCCCCAGGATGTCCTGCAGCCCCTCGAAAATCGAGAAGTCCACGGACTGGAATCCGCCTCCGCCCGCCCCGGAGACGCCGGCGTGCCCGTACGTGTCGTAGAGCTGCCGCTTCTGCGCGTCGGAGAGGATGCTGTAAGCCTCCGTGGCCTCGCGGAATTTTTCCTCGGCTTCGTGCTTGTTGTCGGGATTGCGGTCGGGATGCCAGCGCAGCGCGGCCTTGCGGTAGGCGCTCTTGATTTCCTCGCCGGAGGCGGAGCGGGTCACGCTCAGTACTTCGTAATAATCGCGTTTGGCGGTGGCCATTTGCGGTGCGGCCTCAGGCCTCGTCGCGCGGTGCCGCGGGATGGACGGCCACGCGCACCATGGCCGGACGCAGCACGCGCTCGTGGAACTGGTAGCCCGGCGCCAGCTCCCCCAGCACCGCCCCGTCCGCATGCTCGCGCGTTTCCACGCGCTCCACGGCCTGATGCAGGTGCGGGTCGAACGCCTTCCCCGCCGCCTCGATGCGCCGCAGTCCCAGTTTGTGCAGCGCCGCCCACAGCCGCCGGTAAATCAGGTCGAATCCCTGCCGGAATTTCTCGTAGCCGGGGTCCCGATGCGTCTCCAGCGCCCGCTCAAAATCATCCAGCACCGGCAGTATCGGCTCGATGGCGGAAGCCACCGCGCGGTGATGCTCCGCGGCGCGGTCCCGCTCAATGCGCTTCCGGTAATTTTCAAAGTCGGCCTGCAGCCGCACCAGCGAATTCAGCAGCTCATCCCGCTCCGCCCGCAGCGCGTCGAACTCCGCGCGAGCCACCGGCGGCGCCGCGGCCTCCGCGGCCGGAGCAGCCTCGCCCGCCGCACCGGCGGTCGGTGCGGGCGCGTCGTCCTCCGCAGGAGCGCCGTGCCGCGCCTTTTCCGTCAGATCGCTCATGACGACCGGCTCCCCGATAGATAGGTATTGAAGTACTGCGCCACGCACGCCACCGTGGTGATGGCGCGCTCGTAGTGCATCCGCATGGGCCCCAGAATTCCCAGCGAGCCCTGCAGCGGTTCGCTCCACGCGTAGGGAGCGGTCACCAGCGCCAGCCGCTGCCCCGCGCGGTCCATTCCCGGAACGCCCACCTCCACGTGCACCGGTTCCGGCGCTTCGATGCAGGTGGTCAGCAGCTCCACCAGCCGCGTGCGCTCCTCGATGGCCTCCAGCAGCTCGCGCACCTCGTCCGGAGCGGCCAGCCCCGGCGCTGTGGCGATCTGCGCCGCGCCTTCCAGATAGAGTTCCCGCGGCGCGTCCTCCCCCAGCAGCTTCGGGTCGCACAGCAGCAGCGCGTTGGAGGAAAGCTGGTCGTAGCGCTCGCGGTCCTGCGCCAGCCGCGCGCGCAGGTGTGCCCGGATGGCCGCCAGCGTCCAGCCGCGGAATTCCGCGTTCACCATCGCCGCCGTGCGGTCCAGTTCGTCGGCCGTCAGCGTGCGCGCCACCCTCACCACCTTGTCCCTCGTAATCCCCCCCGCGCTCAGCAGCACCACCACGATTCGTCCGTCCGGCAGCGGGATGAACCGCACGTGCTCCACCGCCATGTGCGAAAGCGACGGCGAAATCACGATCCCCAGCCCCTGCGTCACCGACGCCAGGATGTGGCTGGCCCGCTCCATCACTTCCTCCGGCGTGCGCGCCGCGGAGAGTTCGCGGTGGATGCGCTCGCGGTCCTTTTCCGAGAGCCGCGAGGGCTGGTCGGCGATGTGCTGCACGAAAAACCGGAAGCCCGCCGTGGTCGGCACGCGCCCGGCCGAGGTGTGCGGCTGCGCCAGGTAGCCTTCCTCCTCCAGATCCGCCATCACGTTCCGCACCGTCGCCGGGCTCAGTTGTTCCGCGTGCCGCCGCGAAATCGATCGCGAGGAGACAGGCTCCCCCGTCTCGATGTAGGTGCGGACCACATCGGCGAGAATTTCCGTGTGCCGGCGGTCAATCATGTTGAATGAGGCTTGGGACGCGTTCGAAACGCCATCACTTCAATTTTAGGGGCGCAGACGGGGGGCGTCAACTTCCCCTAGAGCGCCGCTTCCATGGCTTCCACCAGCGTCTTCAGTACGAACACGCGCGCGAAGCACTTGTCGTTGGCCGGCACAATCGTCCACGGCGCCCCCGGTGTGCCCGTCCGCGCGAACATTTCCTCCGCCGCGGCTGTGTACGGCTCCCACTTCTG
>Ga0335081_10008737_pt1 | contig 16248 bp, 15 predicted proteins | sample Lox_Sample_35_FD_206713 | JGI IMG/M metagenome (GOLD analysis project Ga0335081, IMG submission 206713) | Soil microbial communities from Loxahatchee National Wildlife Refuge, Florida, United States - Lox_Sample_3.5 | ecosystem: Environmental > Terrestrial > Soil > Wetlands | place: USA... | reverse complement strand
CAGCCAGCTCCAAGCTTCCATGCCGATATGGCCGAAAATGCTCCGGATATCAATGTAGCCCTGGCCCGTGGTCAGCAACGCCGAGCGGACGGGGCCGATCATCATTTGCCACGGAGATGCTTGCGCCCAAGCGGCGGCGAAGAAGGTCAGGCCAAGATCGATCCCCGCGGCCAGCAACACAATCCGCCACTGCCGTCTTACGAGGAAGAAAGGAAGTAACGGCAGCGTCACCGTATATTTAAACAAAGATGCGGCCAGACAAATCGCCGAGAGCAGGTCTTTTTCTTCCTCCGCAAAGATGATCGACAAGACAAAAAGACCCAGGCTAAACAATGCCTGCTGGCCATTACCGATCTGAACCCGAAAAGGGGTACCCGTCATTAACATCCCCGTTACCAGGATTAAGGTCCATTTCGGCTTGGAGGACAGAAACAAATGAAAGAGCCCACCCACAATGAGTCCTGTAAAGAAAACGTTGAGAACAGCCCAAACTACTTTGGCCAGCGGCCACGGCAACGAAGCATAGGGCCACAACATGACCAGCCCGAAGGCCGGATAGTTCGGGTCCTGCGACAATGGGAACGGCGCGGGTCGGCTTGGATGCTCGTGCTGTTCCAGAACCAACCGATAAGGATCCTGATGAGACAACAGCGCCCGGCTGGGGCCCCATTGATTGTCCTGACTTCCGAGGGGGCCCAGCGCATTGCGCAATCCGGCCCATAGCGAAATCAAAGCCGTGATGGCCAGAATCGCCAATCCGATCCTGAGCGCCAACCTCATGCCCCGGGTCATGGCTTCATCGAATCGGCTGTTTGGGTGCGCATGAGATGCGTCAGTTTGCATATTTCGTTCATTAGCGTGCAAGAATCGTGCTCGCGTTTTGCCGCGACTGTCCTTGAGGAGAAGGGCTTTCCAAAATCATCCGAGGCGGCGGACGATCCTACTCTTGCTCCTTGGTCATCTCCTCCAGCGCCAGATACAGAGCCTGTGTGCCCTTGCGTCCGTGACCAAGCGTCTGCGCATGATGGTAGAGATTATGGGCAAGTTCCAAACCGGGCAGTTTCAGTTTCATGCGTTTCGCTTCTTCCAGGGCAAGGCCCAGATCCTTGACGAAGTGATCGACAAAGAACCCGGGATCGAAATTGTTCTTCAAAATGCGCGGCGCAAGGTTGTCGAGTGTCCAACACGCCGCCGCACCGCCGCGGATGGATTCGAGCATTGTTTCGAGGTTCAAGCCGGCTTTATAGCCATACAACAAACTTTCGCACACGCCGATCATCGTCCCAGCGATCACGATCTGGTTGCAGAGCTTCGCGTGTTGACCCGCTCCCGCGCCACCTTGATAAACAATGGTTTTGCCCAACGCCTGCAGCAACGGCATCACCGCATCGGCGGCCGCCTTGTCACCGCCGACCATGACGGACAACGTCGCATTGCGCGCGCCGACATCGCCACCGGAAACGGGAGCATCAATGGCCTGCGCTCCCCTCCCTTTTGCCGCCGCATAGATCTCTTGCGCCAGACTCGGCGCGGTGGTTGTCATGTCCACCAGAATCTTTCCCTGAACACTCCGACACTCCATAACTCCGTCGATTCCCAAGTAGACGTCGCGGACATCCTGGGGAAAGCCGACCATGGTGAACGTAACGTCGGACGGCTCGACGACCGCCCGTGGCGAATCGGCCCACACGGCGCCTTTATCCAGCAACGGTTGCACCTTGGCTTTGGTGCGATTGAAGACGGTGATCTTATGTCCTTTGTTCAACAGATGACCGCACATCGACACACCCATCACGCCCGTGCCGATCCAGCCGATGCGAGAATTGCCTGCCATTCCCAAAGGTTAATCAGCCGTACCGCGAAACACAAGCGCGCGGCTCACCGCTGCGCGAAATTCTGCCACAACAACCGCGCACTCATGGCGATGGCCACCGCGATGAAAATCGGACGGATGAACCGGGCACCGCGACGAATCACCATCTTCGCGCCAATCCGTGCCCCGACGAGTTGGCCGGCTCCCATTGTCAACCCGACCAACAGGTGCGCCTGGCCGCCGATCACGAACATGGCCAGCGACGCAGCGTTGCTGGTGAAATTCATGAGCTTGGTGTGCGCCGTGGCTTTCGTCAGGTTGAAACCAAGAAGAAGGACGTACGCCATGGCCCAAAACGTGCCTGTGCCGGGTCCAAAGAACCCGTCGTAGAAACCGAGCGCCAAGCCGAACACGAAATGAAACAGCCCGGCTGAGAGATGGGGTCGCACATCGATGTCGCCGAGTTGTGGACGAAACAGAAAGAAGACCGCAATGGCAATCAGCAGAAACGGGATGATTGTTCGTAGAAAGTCTGGTCGAATGTGTTGCACTGCCAAGGCTCCGCTAACCGCGCCGAGAGCCGTAAAGACAACGCCGAAAATGGCCGCGCGGAAATTGATGAGGCCCGCCCGCCCGTAGTGCCACGTAGCGCTGCTGGAACCGAAGACCGCTTGTAGCTTGTTCGTCCCCAGAGCTTCGGCAGGCGGCAGCCCGATGCTGAGCAATACCGGCACCGTGATCAATCCGCCACCGCCGGCGATGGAATCAATCCAACCCGCAGCGGATCCGACAACAAACAACAGGGGCAAAAGCCAAAAGGTTTCGTAATTCATACCGAGTTGCGCCGATAATGCCGTGGGCTCGGAGTTACGCGCAAGATTTGACTTCCCACAATCAGCGACTACCAAGCCCCGAGTGCTGCGACGCTGTTCATTGGGAGGCCACGCTCCGTCGTGGCCGCTTTTGCCAGCCGGACGCGACCGAGCACGTCCCTCCAAACAACCCCCACTGTGCTCGCACCTCAGCCGGCACCATTCACTACATATTCCGCCTATCGGCGTACACCAGCACCTCATTGCTCAGTTGGACTACGGGAGTGGCGTCGGCACTGCGGTCTTCGAGAATCCAGTTGTTGTTGCTGTCTTTTGCGAAGCCGCCGCCGGGTTTGATGCAGACGTAGACGCCCCAAAGGCAGAGTCCCGACCCGGTGCGAACAGGAACGCGAACCGACATATAGGGCGCACTGGCCCCACGTCTATGGACTACGACATCAGGCCCGAGGCTGTACTTGACTCCCGAGCCTGACACCGGCTGCAAGCCACGGGCGACCGGAGCTTCCGCCGTCTTGGGCATATAGAAATGTTCGTCGGCGGGTTGATCGGCTGCATGGGAGATGCACGACGACGCCTCGCGAACCAGCTTGCTCAGGACATCCTGATTGAGTTGCGGCAACATCGCCTGCATGGCGATCTGTCCCCGGTCCTCGCATCGCTGGCGCTGGCATCCAAGGAAAGAGACCGCTATAAGGATCGTCGCCAGAGCGCCAAGAGCAGATCTTGCGAGGTGCCGCATGGTCTTCCCGTTCAGGCCCCGTGCAGCCACCGGTTCCAAGACCTGTGAAACACATCGATGTCTTGCTCGATCTCGCGCATAAAGTTGGGCCGATTTTGGATGACCCAATCGATTTGCTCCTTGGAAGGCTGCTCGCTCGCCGGCAGGTCGATCATCGCCAGATCCAAGTGGCCGCGCACTTCATCCACTTCCTTGACGAGCAATAATCTGCCGGCAACGGAAGTCTTCCCATAATTGCTGATGGGCGTCAGTATTCCCTTCGTCAGCATTCCGACAACAGTGGGATGGTCGATGGGCAGCCAAATTGTGTCTCTCCCTTGTATGAGGAATTCTCTCAAGACCGCCTTCTCCTCCAAATCGAGATTTTGAAGCGCTGTGAAACGCGCCCTTTTCAACTTCAGATGACGACGTTTGCGATCAATAAAATGCGAAAAGGGAGTCAGCGTATTCACACAGGCCAGGGAGAGGAACAGTATGAAGACTACCCCGATGCACACCCCATAATTCTGCACGAACTGGAGAACGTTCAGTGATTTGAGTGCGGACTTGGGAAGAAACAGGAAAAGCGCCGATGAAACGACCACCGCCCAGAGGTAGTTCCGGGGCAATTTGCCAAATTCGCGAACTTTGACGAACCAGCGCATGACGTATCTTTGGAAAAAGGCTGCGACGCCCGGCCACTGTAAAAAGCAGCCTTTGGCGGATGTTTACTTCAACTCGTTGTCCTTTTCAACCTTGAAATACCCGGAGCATCTGATTGTTCGGGCATTGAAGGACTTCCGCAATCGTGGAATCGCGCGCAAGATTTGACTTCGCCGGACCCGGCGGCTAAGCTGGTTGCGATCCACCCGGTTCCCGGAGAGGTGCTAGAGTGGTTGAATAGGCCGGTCTCGAAAACCGGTATGGGCCTCTGGTCCATCGAGGGTTCGAATCCCTCCCTCTCCGCCAGCGTCACTAAATCGGCTACGAGTCATCACTTGGTCCCGAAAATCGACGATGCCGGCATGCACCTGATCTGATGGGAAGAGCGTTCATCCGCGGGGAAGATCATCCCTATGCGCCTCAGTATGCAGATAGCGGTAGGGTTCACTGCAACCCAGCCAGTTTTTCCCGCAGCATGTTGTCGGCGGGAAACAGTGACACACCACGCCGCCAAGCCTCTCTTGCATCGTCGGTGTAGCCGACCTTGAGATACTGCTCGCCGAGCAACAAATACGTTTGCGCAAACTGCGGGTGCGGCGATTGGCTCTCCTGCTGCTCGACCAAGGTGACGAGATTATCAATGACCGCCCCCGTTTTGTTCAACGCATCGGGCCAGTAAGACAAGGAAAGCGCTTTCCAGTAACGCGCTTCCCAACTGGACGGATTGAGCTTCAGGGCTTGATCGAAACTTTGGTCAGCCTTTATAGCCAGAATGGATTGCTCACGAAAATCTTGCAGCGTTCTTAATTTCTGTACGTAGGCTTCTCCCAGCGCAGCGGAATATTCGGCCACTGAGGAATCGACCTTGACGGCCCGCTCCAAGTCTGAGATTGCCTGATCCAACTGATGGGTGTCCTGAAGTTCCTTCCACGCCGCTTGCTTCTGCGCGTAATTGGATTGCGGTGAGAGCAGCGTTTGCAGCGGCTGACTGAAATCCGCGGTAATCGACGGCTTGGTTGCCGATGGCTCCGGAGCGGTCGCGCTCGAGGGCGCTGTGATGGAGGGGGTCACGGTATTCCCCGCTGCTTTCGGGACATTCGGATCGGACGGCACCGGTTCAGGAGCTGGTACGTCTGCCGGAACGGAAGAGTCGTTCGCACTCGGCGCAGCAGTGACCGCGGACGAAGCGGCCGTTTTCGCCGAAGAAGGGAGATGGTTTTGCCATTTGACAACCACCATTGTGGCGCATGCCGCCGTGCTGATGCCGACCAATGCCAAGATGGGCGTCTTCACATGCTTTTCCTTTCCATGATCCTGGTGGATGAACGCAATTTGGGTGTCTTAAACCTCCGGTCCGGAAGATTACGGGGTACCGGATGATTTCCTGGCGCGGGCCACGAGTCGCAACTGGATCAAACAGGGCGCGACCCAGAGCAGATTCAGCCAGGCGAAATACTTCATCAACGTTTGGGCGAAGCGGAAAAAGACGCTGGATTGGATAAATGTTTGGGCCGCTTGGACGCTGGCGCTTCCATGGACGATGAACCCGAGTGCGAACTCACGTGCCAGCGCAATCCAGCCGTTCGCTGCCTTCCACGCGATGGCGCAAGCGCCGTATGCCTGCCAGCCCAATGCCAATCCGCCGAACGTCCACACGCCGAGACTGCAGGCGCCGATCGTGAGCAGGCCAAGCGCGAGGCCGCCGAAGGGAACCAAACCGAGGGCACACCACCCGATACTGGCCGGCGCGATGGCGAATTCGCCAAAAGCAAACAGTGCGCCGACGGCGTATTTGCCGCCCACGGCTACCCAAGCGGTGACCGGCTTCTTGATAACATCAAATCGATCGCCAATGCGGATGTGAACGAGCGGCAGCCCCAAAAAAGATAATTGGCTGCGGTATTCCCAAGCCGGCGCTGGAAACTGGCCGGCGTATTCCTGCGCCAAAACACGAGAGTAATAGGGGCGTTGCCATCGAATACGAGCCGCGGCGAACACGAATCTCGTCAGCACGAAAATGACGAACAATTCTGACACCAACAACGAGATCATCACCGAGGGCTCAAGCCGGTCTCGGAACACCCAAAACATCGAGGCGGCAAACGCGACGAAGATTCCCGAAACAAACGCAACAATTCTACGATAGAAGGACTTGAGGCGCCGTCGCTCTTCGTCGGTTCGGATTTCTTCAAGACACAGGCGATACTCAGCGTAACTTCCCACGAAAAACAACGCGGCGATTGCCCCGAGCAGTCCCGTCACCCCGGCGGCGTTGACGGTTGTGCCGCCTTTGGCCGCCGTTGCCCCCACTGTCGCGGCCTTCGTCGACACCGCAATTCCTGGCAATGCGGCCAGCACGCCCAGCGTGAACGCCTTGCCCGGTGTCGTACGCTCCAGTGTGCCTTCGACAAACGCCGCCACCCGTTCGGTCAACATCGCGCGTCCGCGCGACAAGCGCTGCTTCGCGGCGTCCTGGCTCAATTCCAATTCCTGGGCGACCCGTTCGATAGACTGATGTTCGCGGTAGAAAAGAATCAACGGCTCGCGGTAAGCGTCAGGAATCTGTTCCAGCGCGCGCCAAAGAATCGCTTCTTCCTCGTGGCTGACAGCCTGCGCTGATGGAGACGGCTCCCCCGAAATCGGTTCGTGAATTGTATCCAGTGGTTCTGCCTCCAGGACCGGCTCGCGTTGTCCACTCCGCAGGGAACTCCTGGTGAGGTTACGCGCGATGCCACACAGCCACGCGCGGACTTTTGTGGCGTCAGCCAATCCCGTTAGCTTCCGCCATGCGGTGAGGAAGGTTTCTTGTGCGAGGTCTTCGCTTAACATCAGGCTGCCGGTCCCGCCGTACGTGATCGAGCACACCAACGCTTGATACCGTTGGACAATGAGACCAAACGCGTCACGGTCGCCTGTTAGACTCCATGCGACCAGTTGTTCGTCGCTTACTGATTCTGGTGCCATCGTTGTTTTCATGGTCACCGTATCAGTTGTCAAACCTACGAAAAGGTGACAAAGAAAACGAGACTTTCCGGCCGCCGATTTCTGTAGGGATGGCATCGGCGATTACGATGGGCTAGGTTGACGACAAGCCATTGCGACAACCGTCGTGCTGTCTTTTCCTGTCCAACAGGCTGATCTGGCAACGGATAAGTGCCTGATTGTCAAAAGGGAAACAGCCAATCTGCCACGGTCGCAAGTTTTAACATGCGGCAATTTTCGGCCGTGTAAACCTAAGTTCGCGCCGTTGCGTCTCAGCTCGCACCTGTTGGGCGCACCACATCGGAGAACGCACAAATCGCTTTCTGGACCATGCCGCTGACGCACAGGATTCAGCTTGCTCGATTTCACCACTCCCTCCCCCTTTTGTGTTGGCGCCCGGGGTTGGGCCATCTCCCTGGTGGGGAGTAAAGCAGCCAAGGTAACGAAGCAAGTGCGCAGTTGACGGGCAGGATGGTTGGTTTTAGTCTTGGCGGTTGGCGTAAGGCGCCGGGGCGGGCAGAGCGAGCCGTCGCCAGCGACTTCAGACAATGAACAAGAAAGTCTCCATCTATGACACGACGTTGCGCGACGGCGCGCAGGGCGAGGGCATCTCTTTTTCGAGTACGGACAAGATCCGCATTGCCGAGCGCCTCGATGCGTTCGGCGTGCATTACGTCGAGGGCGGCTGGCCGGGATCGAATCCCAAGGATATGGATTTCTTCACGGAGGCCGCCAAACACAAATTCAAGCACGCCAAGATCGCCGCTTTTGGCAGCACGCGCCGGGCGAATACGAAGTGCAAGGACGATCCGCAGATCGACATGTTGGTCAAGGCCAACACGCCGGTGGTGACGCTCGTCGGCAAGACGTGGTCCTTACATGTGGCGGAAGTCATCCGTACGACGCCCGAGGAAAACCTGGCGATGATCGGCGACTCGGTCCGCTTCTTCAAGGAGCACGGCAAAGAAGTCGTTTACGACGCCGAGCATTTCTTCGACGGGTACAAAGATGATCCGCGTTATGCGCTAGCCACCTTGAAGGCGGCGCAGGATGCCGGGGTCAATATTATCGTGTTGTGCGATACGAACGGCGGCACGATGCCCAGCGAAGTCAGACGGGCCACTGGCGAAGTCGTGAAACAGATGAAGTGTGCCGTGGGGATTCACACTCACAACGACAGCGGCGTGGGCGTCGCCAACGCGCTGGCCGCCGTCGAAGCTGGCGCGGTACAGGTGCAGGGAACCATCAACGGATACGGTGAACGCACGGGGAACTGCAACATGACCAGTGTTATTCCCTGTCTCGTGTTGAAGATGGGGATCGACTGCATCTCGAAGGAGAATGTTCGGCGGTTGCGCGATTTGTCGATGTTTGTAGACGACCTGGCCAATGTTCGGCACGACATTCGACAGCCGTTTGTCGGCGCGACGGCGTTTGCCCACAAAGGCGGCATTCACGTAAACGCCATCGAGAAGGTGGCCCGCAGTTACGAGCACATCGAGCCGGAAACTGTCGGGAATCATCGCCGCGTGCTGGTGAGTGAACTCAGCGGTCGCAGTAACATTTTGATGAAGGCGCACGAGATGGGAATGGACCTCGACAAGGATACGTCCGAGGTCCGGGAGATTCTGCAGCAACTCAAACAACTCGAACATGCTGGTTACGAATACGAAGCCGCCGATGCCAGTTTTCATATCCTCGTGCACAAGCTACTGAAAAAGCACAAGCCGTTCTTCAAACTGCAGGCGTATCGCGTCATTATGGACAAACATGGCGAGGATGGACATCAAATCGTCGAAGCCAGCGTCAAGCTCGAAATCAGCGGTGGGGTGGTCCACACGGTGGCAGAAGGCGACGGTCCGGTGAACGCGCTCGACAACGCGTTGCGTGCGGCACTGACCGGTTATTACCCCGCAATCGCGAAGGTGCAACTGGTGGATTACAAGGTTCGTATCCTCGACAGCCAGAGCGGCACGGCCGCCAAGACACGGGTCATCATCGAAAGCACCGACGGCAAAGAGACCTGGGGCACGGTCGGCGTGCACGACAACATCATTGAGGCTAGTTGGGAAGCGCTCGTCGATTCCGTTGAGTACAAGCTGTTCAAGGATGAGACTGGAAGATAAGCATTGTGTTGTTGTGGCTGCGCTTCTGCGAAGCGCAGAAGAACCTCAGTAACGGCGCTTCACGGAAGCATCTCCATAATATGCAAGATACTCTCCAAGTCCTCAACGCAGTCAAAGCCAGCCCGAAGGACGTGGGGACGCTGAAGCTGATTGTCTTGCGGTTGCCTGGTGAACAACGCAGGACGCCGACGCAAGCTGCCCTCAGCACGCAGAATGGTGTCGAAGGTGACCGGTGGAGTTTGAAGTCGGAACCCAATCCGCTTTCTCAAGTGTCGGTGATGAATGCGCGGTTTCTCGAAGCCATCGCGGGCGACGCGGAACGGATGAATCTGGCCGGCGACAACCTGATCGTTGACCTGGATCTCAGCGAGTCGAATCTGCCAGTGGGGACGCGGCTGCGAATTGGAGAAACGGTGATTGAGGTCACAAGTCTGCCTCACACGGCCTGCAAAAAGTTCCACGGGCGTTACGGAAGAGAGGCGATGGAGTTGGCGAATTCGACCAAGGGACGGGCGCTTCGTTTGCGGGGGTTGTACGCCCGCGTTGCACGTGGGGGCGAAGTTCACGTGGGCGACAGCGTGTGCAAGGAAGCGCTGCCTCATGTGCGCTAAAGACGGCCGATCCCTCACCCGTCCAGGTCTCCGCCACACTACAGGCTACGACATGGCCGGCCTCTCTCCCAAGGGGCGAGGCGTTCCAGCGGCAATCCCCTCTCCCGGCCTGGGGAGCGGGTTAGCGTGAGGGGTTCACGCTTTTCTTTGGGGGATGTTGCAGCTACTGTTGACGTGTGAATACGCCGCGAATATTGGTGGTTCGTGGGGGCGCGATTGGGGATTTCATCATGACGCTGCCCGCCGTCAGGGCCTTGCGGGAGCGTTGGCCGGAAGCGCACATTGAAATTCTCGGGTACTCACACGTCATCGAACTGGCTCACGAGCGGTATTATGCGAACGGAACGCGGTCGATTGAGGCCAAGCCGATGGCTGGCTTTTTCGTCCCCAACAGCATCTTGGAACCGCGGTTGATGGATTATTTTGGCAGCTTCAACGTTGTGATTTCCTACCTCTTCGATCCCGACAGCATTTTTGCGAACAATGTCCGCCGCTGCGGCGTGAAGCAGGTGATTGAAGCGTCGCCGCGGCCCAGCTCGGCTCATGCCGCCGAGCATTACTGCAAGCCGCTCGAATCGTTGGCGATTTATGTGGAGAGGCCTCAGCCGCGTTTGTTTCCCAGCGAACCTGATCGTGCGGCGGCATCGCGATTTTTGAAAATGGCCGGTCGCGAGCCGATTGTGGCCGTGCATCCCGGCAGCGGCAGCGAGAAGAAGAATTGGCCGTCCGAGAAATTCGCTGCCGTCGCGCGCTGGTTGGTGGATGAACTGGCTGCGCAATTGCTGGTCGTGCAGGGCGAAGCAGACGAGCGCGCGGTGGGACAGCTGAAAGGTTTGTTGGAACATCGCAGGTTCACGGTCGCACAAGGTCTCAAACTCGTTGAGTTGGCGGCGGTGTTCGAGCGCTGTGCCCTGTTTTTGGGGAACGATTCCGGCATTACCCACCTCGCTGCGGCTGCCGGCGCGCCCGTCGTGGCGGTCTTTGGGAAATCGTCTCCGGCGATTTGGGAACCCCGAGGTGAGCGCGTTCGCATCGTTCGTTTTGGCGAGCGCGACGTGCTGGAAGTACGTCGGGCCATCGAGTTGCTTTGGAGTGCCGGGCGGGGTTGATTGCTGAAGTCGTTGATAGACAAGGCCATTTGGCTTGACGCAAACGGACCCTCTCGTTACATTCGCCGCCATTCGGTTTCAATGCCCGATTCGACAGGAGCCCTGAAGGAAACGACAGATCGATGCGCGACCGCAATTTGGAAAGAAACATTCAGCGGATTGAACAATTTGTGGAGCGCTGGAAAGAGTTGAGTCAATTTCTGGATCGCGGGTTCAAGGGGGACCAGTTTACGGGCCAAGAGGAGGCGGCCTTTCTGGAATTGAAGAGCCGCATCGCCCAGGAACATGAGTTGTTAATGGTCACGCTCGGGTCGGAGGCAGAACGGGATGATCGGGCGCTGCGGCTGTTGAACAGCGTGCCGAGTTTATCGTCGTTCAAGGATTTGCCCGAGGGCATGTCGAAAAAGATTGCGAACGAATGGCACAACGCGTATTTGGCAAAGCAGGCGCTGCTGGGACGCTTGCGCGGACGACAGGTGCAGTTGCGGGGTATCAGCACCTTTCGCATGGCTTTTCAACGCGTGTTCGGCAACCCGTTGGTGATTTTATTCGTGATGGCAGCCGCCGCCTATGGAGTGTACCGGTTTGCCGAAGATTGGATTCCCAAACTGTCGCAACTCAAGGAACAAATGGAGAAACGATAATGACGAAGCGAGACCTGGTAATTCGGATCAGCAACGACACGAACCTGATTCAGCAGGACGTTCTCACCGTTGTGCAGAAAACGCTGGATTACATCACGGAGGCACTCATCAAGGGTGAGACGGTCGAGCTGCGCAATTTCGGCGTCTTCGAGGTCAAACTGCGCAAGCCGCGCGTGGGCCGCAACCCGAACGATCCCGGCAAGGACGTACAGATTCCGGCCCGCGCTGTGGTGAAGTTCAAGCCCGGTAAGGAAATGCGCGAACAAGTGTTGCAGCTCACGACCAAGTATAATCCGGGTGCCCCACAGCCGCCGGCCACGCCCTCATGATGGATGATGGTTAATGGTTGACGGTTGGGGAGATCACGGACGGAGCGCCAGGGCCTCCCCCAACAGCCATGAGCCATTGCCCAGTCATCGGCAAACGTGCTGCCCATGAATCCTCTTCCCGGTTTCCGCGATTTTTATCCCGAAGCGCTCGCTGTGCGCCGCTACATTTTTGAAAAATGGCGTGACGCCGCACGGCGTTACGGCTTTCGCGAATACGACGGCCCGCCTCTGGAACCACTGGAACTGTTCACGCAGAAGTCGGGCGAGGAGATTGTTGGTCAACTGTTCAACTTTGTGGACAAAGGTGAACGGGCCGTGGCCTTGCGGCCGGAGATGACGCCGACGTTGGCGCGGATGGTCGGCGCCCATCACCGCGACTACAAAAAGCCGATCAAATGGTTTGCCATCCCGCAACTGTTCCGCTACGAGAAGCAGCAACGCGGCCGGCTCCGCGAGCATTTTCAATTCAATGCGGACATCATTGGCGAAATCGAGGGTAATTTTGCCGCCGACGCTGAGTTGGTTTCGCTCGCAATTGATACATTGCGTGCATTCGGATTGACCAAAGACGATTTTGTCGTACGTATTTCGGATCGTCGCGCATGGCAGCGGCACCTCGGATTCATAGGGGTTACCTCCGAGCAACGGGATTTGGTGCTTCAGGCAATCGATAAATTCGAGCGAGAACCAATCGATAAGACCCGCGAAAAACTGACTGCCGCTGGGCTATCCTCGACCAATATCGATAAGACGTTAGATGTCGCACGAGGTGGTACTGTTGCCATTGCCACGGAAGTGGACACATTGCTGCTAAGGCTTGGGCCCTTGGCGGAATACTGTCGGGTGGACTTCAAGATTGTCCGCGGACTGGCGTACTATACGGGGATCGTATGGGAAATCCATGTTCGCCAAAGCACAACGGACGGCCAAAGATGGCGCGCGATTGCTGGCGGCGGGCGATATGATAATCTGCTGAAAACTGTGGGAGGCGTGGATTTACCGGCGCTTGGTTTCGGCATGGGCGATGTTGTACTGATGGAATTGCTGAAGGATCGTGGCCTGTTGCCAGAAGTGGACTGGATGTTGGATTGCTACATCGTGATTGCAGAAGAATCAGTGCGTCCGAATGCAATGGCGCTCATTGGCGAATTGAGAAGCGATGGATTCGCGGTGGACTACAGTTTTACGGAAGCAAGAGTTGGTAAGCAGTTCCAAATGGCAGATGCCCTAGGAGCCCGTTTCGCTCTCACAATAGGTCCCGACGAGAGTAAGTCTCAGAAGTACAAACTGAAGAAGATGGCCACCAGTGAGGAGAAGGTGTTAGACTTGGCAAGTGTGAAGGAACTCTTGCGAAAGGCTTAATGAAACGGACTCATCATTGCGGAGAGTTACGCGCCGCCCACATCGGACAGAAGGTCTGCCTGATGGGGTGGGTGCATGTGTACCGCGATCACGGCGGCATTATTTTCATCGATCTGCGAGACCGAGAAGGGATTACGCAGGTGGTATTCGATCCGCAGCATAACCAAGTATCGGCCGACCTTGCCCACGAACTTCGCTCGGAGTATGTGATCAGCATTGAGGGCGTCGTCCGCAACCGTCCGGCCGGCACGGAAAATCCAAAGTTGCCTACGGGTGAAATCGAAGTGTTGGCGCATGAATTGGACATTCTAAACCCGAGCGACACGCCTCCGTTTCAACTCGACGAGACAGGAAGTTCCCCGGCGGGAGAAGATTTGCGACTCCAATATCGCTATGTTGACCTGCGCCGCCCGGCAATGGCCCGCAACCTGGCATTGCGCCATCGGGTCGCCAAAGCCACGCGGGATTATTTCGACGCACACGGTTTTCTTGAAGTGGAAACGCCGATTCTGTTCAAGAGCACGCCGGAAGGCGCGCGCGAATACCTGGTGCCATCGCGGGTGAACCCCGGCAAATTCTACGCGCTGCCGCAGTCGCCACAGCAATTCAAACAGATGCTCATGGTCGGCGGCGTCGAGAGGTATTTCCAAATTGCCAAATGCTTCCGCGATGAGGATCTGCGAGCTGACCGGCAACCGGAATTTACGCAAATCGACGTCGAGATGAGCTTCATCACCCGCGAAGACATGTACGCGATGATCGAAGGCTTGCTGGCCGCCATCTGGCAGACCGCGCGTGGCGAAAAGATTCCCACACCATTCCCGCGGATGAAGTTTATCGAGGCGATGGAACGATTCGGCAGCGACAAACCGGATACGCGCTTCGGAATTGAATTGGTCGATCTCACGAAAGATTTTGCGCAAAGTCAGTTCAAAGTATTCCGCGGGGCGGTGGATTCGGGTGGGGTCGTAAAAGCGATCAATGCCAGAGGATTGGCCAGCGCGACGCAGGGTCAGGTCGATGCATTGACCGCGACCGCGAAGGGCTTTGGCGCGAAGGGATTGGCTTTCATCAAGGTTGAGGGTGGCCAATGGAAATCACCGATCGTGAAGTTTTTCAGCGATGCGGAAAAGGCGGCGCTTACGGACAAGCTCAAGATCGAAGAACGCGATCTCATTCTGTTCGGGGCGGACAAGCGCGAGGTCGTCTGGGAAGTGCTGGGACGCCTGCGATTGATCGTCGCAGAAATGCTCAAGAAAGAGGGCAAACTCAACGTGCCTGATGACCAGTGGAACTTTTTGTGGGTCGTGGACTTTCCCTTGATCACGTTCAATCCCGAGGTCAAACGGCACGTCGCAACGCATCATCCGTTCACGGCGCCCGTGGCGGAAGATATCGCACTGCTCGACTCGGAGCCGACAAAGGTACGCGGGCAGCATTACGATATCGTGTTGAACGGCGTGGAACTGGGCGGCGGCTCGATTCGTATTCATCGGCCTGACGTGCAGAAGAAGATCTTCGAGCAAGTGCTGCAGATTCCGCCGGAGATTGCGCAGTCCCGATTTGGTTACATGCTGCAGGCGTTTCGATACGGAGCGCCGCCGCACGGCGGCATCGCGCTGGGACTCGATCGACTGTGTGCCATTCTCTGTGGTTCGACCAATATCCGCGACGTTATCGCATTTCCGAAAACGGCCAAAGCGGTGGACCTGATGACGAATTCCCCGAGCGAGGTCGAACCGAAACAGCTTCGCGATCTCCACATCAAATTGGATACTGAGGACTGACCTCGGCTATTTACGATTCGACCATCTCTGACTGGTGATTCTGGGACAGTCTCCGAAGCAATTTTCCCCTATCGCTTCGAACGGATGTCCACTTCAAGCTGCCAGACGAGGCTTGGGCTCTTCATTGCTGGCAAAGGGATTGGATGGCAGTCGGTAAACTCGGTAACCGGCGGACGTGAGGGTTTCCTCCTGTGACGCGTCGATATTCGTCTTCAAAAGCACGGCGACAATGTTTCTGAAGCGGCCCCGGCTGAGTCGGCGGCTCGACTGCCGGTCTTGCTGGCGAATTTCTTTTCTAATTTGTTGGTAAATCGGACCGGCCGCGGCGAGCGGTTCACTTTCGCCGCCTTCGACGTAATGATCGTTGACGCCGCTGAACGCGACGACGGGCAGGCCCAAGCCGCCAGCGACCTTTTCGATTTCGCGTTGCGAGAGGCAGTACACATAGTTGCCCATGGCTTCGTGGGTGTCGCTGCCGGAATCAATGATGCTCAACGATTGGCTTTCGAAACGCTTTCCCAGACCCAGTTTGAGCAACGCGTATTTAATGGTCTGCTTGGCGATCCGCGAAGGACGATGGAGAATCGGCGTATCGTTCGGCTCGATCAGAACAACCCCGAGGCGCGCGACGCGGAGCATCTCATAGACCGCCAACCACGGGCGCGGGAAATGATGGTAGGCTTCCTTGCACAACGCGAAATCAAAGCTGTCATCGGCGAAGCTCAATGCCTCGGCGTTTTCCTGTTGGAACCGTTGAATGTAACCTTCGCGCTGAGCGGCCTCCAGCAAGTTGGCCGAAAGATCGGTCGCAGTCACCGTCACGCCTTTGCTTTCGAGGTAATGAGCGTCGTTACCGAAGCGACCGTCGCCGATCGTCACCCAAACGGAATGCGGGAAGAGTTGAAGGAGAGGGTCCAGCCGTTGGTACATGCGTAGATGGCGCCAGGCATCGACGGTGTCGAGGTGTTTCCACAATTCGTGGTGTTTGATGGTTTTGTATTTTTCCTGTTGGATCTCGTAACTGCGTTTGCAGTACTCACGCAGGGCGGCGATGCGCATCGAGCCAAGCAGCGCGAGCCAACGTGTGATTGACCCGGGCGCGGTATACAGCGCAGGGTGACTCATCAATCTCCAATTAGCTCTGGCCCGCCTTTTCTGTCAAGGAGTTGGTGGCGTGTTGCCTCATAAAGAAATGACACCGAGCGAAGCGACGGTGTCAGGGTCGTTGCCTCAAAAGGAAATGACACCGGGGCGACGTTGGATTTTGCGCG
>Ga0335081_10008736_pt1 | contig 16249 bp, 11 predicted proteins | sample Lox_Sample_35_FD_206713 | JGI IMG/M metagenome (GOLD analysis project Ga0335081, IMG submission 206713) | Soil microbial communities from Loxahatchee National Wildlife Refuge, Florida, United States - Lox_Sample_3.5 | ecosystem: Environmental > Terrestrial > Soil > Wetlands | place: USA... | reverse complement strand
GGCGAGCCTCGGCGCAAACCTCTCGAACCCACACGGAGAGGAGCGAAGCATGAGGACCACGATCAGCCAGCATCCATCGAGCTTCCGCCGCGCAGCGCTTGCTTCTGCGGTCGCGGGCGCGCTGTCTCTGACGGCGGCGATCGGCTTCGCCGGCGAATGTCCCGCCGACAAGCGCGTCTCCGACGGCCAGGGGCAGAAGATGAGTACCGCCGCGGCGAAGGGCGTGTCCGACGTCCTCCGCGCGACGACCGATCTATCCAAGGAGCCCGCCGCGATTCCCGGACGCCAGTTCCGGCTGCGGCAGCTCGACCTCTAGCCGGGCGGCATCGTGCCATGGCACAGTCATGGCAACCGGCCGGCGTGATCTACATGGTGTCGGGCGAAATCGTCGCGTACGCGAGCAACTGCGGCGTGCCGATCGTGGCACAAGGCGGGCGACGTCGCGCCGGAGAAGGCCGGCATCGCGCACGGGTGGCAGAACACGGGCAACGTGCCCGCGGTACTCATCTCCGTGGATCTGTTCCCGGTCGAGAACATGAAGGACGGGTACATGATGTGAGGATCGAGCGATGACGACTACTTCCCGTCCTACCGAGGACTCTCCGACCAGGTCTTGAGCGCCTGCAGCGTCTTCTCGACGTGCTTGGCCGGGTTGAGACTCATGTACTCGTAGACGATCTTGCCGTCGGGCGCGATGACGTAGGTGATGCGGTTGGCATATTCGGGCCGCGTCTGCAGCACGGCGTCGAACGATTTCATGACCGACTGGTCAGGATCGGAAGCGACGGGGAACCTGCTCTGGCAGGCCTGCTTGGAGAATTTCGACAGGGTGTCGATGTCGTCGCCGGAGACGCCCACGACGGAGGCGCCGAGCGCCTTGAATTCGCCGACGGCATCGGCGAACAGATGCGCCTCGGTCGAGCAGCCCTCGGAGAAGGCGGCCGGGAAGAAGTACAGCACCACCGGGCCTTTTCTAAGAGAATCGGCGAGCGAGTAACGGTACACTGAGCCGCCCAGCGCGGCCTCCGTGGTGAAGTCGGGTGCACGCTCGCCGATGTCGAGCGCGGCGCGCGCCGGGAAGGACAGGACGAGACCGATGAGCGCAAAGGCCAGGAGCCGCTGCATGACCACCTCCCGTTCGACGCTGCGGGGCATTCTAACCGGAACGCTGGCGTTCCTGACAACAATGCTCGCCGGTTGCGGCATGCTCCCGCAGCGGGCCGACACGCCCTACTCCGCGGCGCTCGCGCCCGCGCCCGACAGTACGCTCGTGCGCATCGCGCAGGCCTCCGTCCCCTCCCCGGATCTCTCCGGCTTCCGCCTCATGCCGATCGGCGTGTACGCACTCGACGCCCGCATCCAGCTCGCGCAGCGCGCGCGGCACTCGATCGACGCCCAGTACTACCAGCTCAACAACGACGACACGGGGCGGCTGTTCCTGCGCAATCTGCGCGATGCCGCCCGCCGCGGCGTGCGCGTGCGCCTTCTCGTCGACGATCTCTACACCACCGGCGGCGATCCGCTGTTCATCGGCCTCGGGTCCTTTCCCAACGTCGAGGTGCGCCTGTTCAATCCGTTCTGTTGCGGCCGGGAGAGCCTGCTCGGGAAATACACGACCTCGCTCGTCGACTTCGGCCGGCTCAACCACCGCATGCACAACAAGCTGTTCATCGCCGACGGGGCGATGGTGGTCGCGGGCGGCCGCAACATCGGCGACGAGTACTTCATGCGCAGCATGACCGACAACTTCGTCGACATGGACGCCTTCATCGTCGGCGCGGTCGTGCCGCAGCTCCAGGCGATCTTCGACCGCTACTGGAACAGCCCGCAGGTCTATCCGGTCGAGCAGATCATCCATTCGGGTCTCGACCGCGCGGCGCAGCAGCGCGACTTCGACCGGCGGGTCGACGAAGGCGAGCAGATGATGTCGCTCAGCCTGCCTCCGGTGGACATCCTCGGCTACGGCCCCATCCGCGAGGACCTCGACGCCGGGCGCCTGGGCCTCGTCTGGGGGAAAGCTACCGCGTTCGCCGATTCGCCCGCCAAGGTCACCGCCATGACCGACGAGGCCGCGCGCTCGATGAGCGTGTCGATGAACGTGATGGATCTGGTGATGAAGTCCAAGAGCGAGGTGATCCTCTCATCGCCCTACTTCATTCCCGGCCCCATGGGTGTGCACGCCTTCGGCGAGCTCACCGAGCGCCACGTCAAGGTGACGATCCTCACCAACTCGCTCGCCTCCAACGACGAGCCGCTGGTGCACACCGGGTACGCGCGCTATCGATCGGAGCTGCTCAAGGACGGCGTCGACCTCTACGAGCTGAGTCCGACGCGCATCCACCGGGCGAAGCGGCTGATGTTCCCCGGCATGTCCCTGGGACGGCTGCACGCCAAGACCGCGGTGATCGACCGCTCGACGGTGTTCATCGGCTCGATGAATCTCGATCCGCGCTCGGCGAGCAAGAACACCGAGCTGGGGATTATCGTCGAGGCGCCGCAGCTCGCGAAGGAAGTCGCGCGCGTGATCCACATCAGCAAGCTGCAGAGCGCGTATCGACTGCGCTTCGGTCCCGACGGACACACCCTCGAGTGGCTGGCGATGGACGAGGATCGTGAGATCGTGCTCACCGAGGAGCCGGATGTGACGCCGCTGATGCGGTTCCAGAACATGCTGCTCGCGCCGTTCGTCCCAGAGCAGGAGCTGTAGGTGCGAATTCATTCGCACGCGCCGCCGGCCGGATGAATCCGGCCCTACAATATCGATATTCCCATGTTGGATGCTATCCGCCCCGTCGCCGTCATCGGCAGCGCGCGCATCCCGTTTGCCCGCGCCAACGGCGCCTACGTCGATGCGAGCAATCAGGACATGCTCACCGCGGCGTTGACGGCGCTCGTCGACAAGTTCGCACTGCGCGGCGAGACCCTCGGCGAGGTCGCCGCCGGCGCGGTCATCAAGCATTCGCGCGACTGGAACCTCACGCGGGAGGCGGCTCAGGGTGCGGGGCTCGATCCGCACACGCCCGCCTACGATGTCCAGCGCGCGTGCGGGACGAGTCTCACCACGACGATCCAGATCGCGCAGCGCATCGCTCGCGGAGAAATCGACGCCGGCATCGCGGGCGGCGTGGATACGGTGAGCGACGCGCCCATCGTCTACGGTGGGAAGCTGCGCCGCATCGTGCTCGACAGCGCGCGCGCCAAGTCCTTCGGCGGGCGGCTGGCGCCTTGGCTGCGGCTTAAGGCCCACGATCTCAAGCCCGCCGCGCCCGCGGTCACCGAGCCCCGGACCGGGCTGTCGATGGGCGAGCACTGCGAGTCGATGGCGAAGGAATGGAGGATCGCGCGCGAGGACCAGGACGCGCTGGCGCACGCAAGTCACATGAAGGCCGCGGCGGCCTGGCGCGAAGGCTTCTATTCCGATCTCGTGACGCCGTTCGCCGGGCTCGCGAGCGACAACAACGTGCGCGCCGACACGAGCCGGGAGAAGCTCGCGGCGCTCAAGCCCGTCTACGACCGAAGCGGCTCAGGCACGCTCACCGCCGGGAACAGCACGCCGCTCACCGACGGCGCCGCGTGCGTGCTGCTCGCCTCGGAGGAATGGGCAAAGAGCCGCAATCTTCCCGTCCAGGCGTACGTCACGCACTCCGCGGTGGCGGCGGTGGATTACGCGGGGATCAAGGGGCCGCGCGAAGGCCTGCTCATGGCACCGACGTACGCGGTTCCGGCGATGCTCGATCGTGCCCGTATCACCCTGCAGGATTTCGACGTCTACGAGATCCACGAGGCGTTCGCCGCGCAGGTGTTGTGCACGCTCAAGGCGTGGGAATCGGAGGATTATTGCCGGGGACGGCTCACGCGCCCGCCGCTCGGCTCGATCGATCGGACTAAGTTGAATCCGCGCGGCGGCAGCGTCGCGCTGGGCCATCCTTTCGCCGCCACCGGCGCGCGCATCGTCGGCACGCTCGCCAAGGAGCTGCACTCGCGAGGCTCGGGTCGCGGGTTGATCTCGATCTGCACTGCGGGCGGCATGGGCGTGACGGCCATCCTCGAACGCTAACCGGCACGAACATTGCGTCATCGGCTGCTGGACGGACTTAGGTCGAGGAGAAGGCGCCTGTTTTCCGTCGTGCCGGCGCAAAGAAAGCACTCCCTCGGCCTGTCGGCGAGCCGCCTGAGCTTGTAGAATTTACCGGTCGGTTACGCAAGCGCCGCGCCCTCTGTCCCTGGAGGCCCGTGGCGGGCCGACGAAAATCGAACCGATGAGCGCCCAGGACCGACTCCGCTCCATCCGCCTGAGCCTGCGCTTCATCGCGCCGCTGGTGATCGCGCTCGCGATCCTGGGCTACGCGCTGGTTCCGCTCGTCGACCGGCTCACCCTGCGCTGGTGGGTGAACGACCTCGACATCCGCTCGCAGCTGATCGCCAACAACATGGACGAGCAGCTCGCCAACCTGGTCACGCAAGGGTCGACCTCGAAGATCCACGCGTTGTTCACGCGCGCGTTACAGGATCAGCGCCTGTACGCGCTCGCCTTCTGCGACGAAGGCGACAAACTGCGCTATCGCACCGCCTCGTTTCCAGCCTCCCTCGACTGCAAGCCGCCGGTCGGCGCCGATGACGGCCACGGCGCGGTCGTGCGGCTGCCGCAGGGGCCGGTGCACGTGGTGGAGCACCCGGTCTACCAGGGCAACGACCGCGTGGGCTCACTGGTGCTGGTGCACGACATGAGCTTCGTCGAGCGGCGCAGCGCCGATACGCGCCAGTACCTGATCGCGCTCTTCGTCGTGCTCGGCTTCGTGGTTTCGCTGGTCACAGTGTTCATCGCTCACCTGTCGTGGCGCGGCTGGGTCGCGGGCACGCGCGCGCTCCTGCGCGGCGAAGGGATCCTGCAGCCGTTCGCCCAGCAGCCGGCGCGCGACGAGCTGCACCCGCTCGCGAGCGACCTGCGCGCGCTGCTTCACGACCTGGAGCTCGCGCGCCGCAATCCGGACCGCAGCGCCATCTGGAGCCCGGAGATGCTGCGCGGCGTGTTGCGCGAGAAGCTGCTGGGCGATGAGATCCTGGTGGTCTCGAACCGCGAGCCGTTCCTGCACGTGCGCACCGAGGAGGGCATCGTCGTGCAGCGGCCAGCGAGCGGGCTCGTTACCGCGCTCGAGCCGGTGATGCGCGCCTGCTCCGGCACGTGGATCGCGCACGGCAGCGGCAGCGCCGACCGCGAGACGGTCGACGGGCGCGATCGCGTGCGGGTGCCTCCGGAGCGGCCGAGCTATACGTTGCGCCGGGTGTGGCTCACCAGGGAGGAGGAGCAAGGCTACTACTTCGGCTTCGCCAACGAGGGACTGTGGCCCCTGTGCCACATCGCCCACGTGCGACCGGTATTCCGCACGCCCGACTGGGATCAGTACGTGCGCGTGAACCGGCGCTTCGCCGACGCGGTGAAGGCCGAGGCGCGCACCGATGACCCGGTCGTGCTGGTCCAGGACTACCACTTCGCGCTGCTGCCCCGGCTGGTGCGCGAGCGGCTGCCCAAGGCCACCATCATTACCTTCTGGCACATCCCGTGGCCGAATCCCGAGTCATTCGGGATCTGCCCGTGGCGCGAGGAAATCCTCGACGGGCTCCTGGGCAGCACGATATTGGGCTTCCACACCCGCTTCCATTCCCAGAACTTCGTCGAAACGGTCGATCGCTACCTCGAGGCGCGCATCGAGCGCGAATCCAACACCATCTCGCACGGCGGACTGCTCACCCAGGTCGAGACCTATCCCATCTCGATTCAGTGGCCGCCGGAATGGGCCGAGACGCAGCTCTCGGTGCCGCTGTGCCGCGCCAAGGTGCTGCGGGTCGAACAGCTCAAGGACGACATGCTCCTGGGCGTCGGCGTGGATCGGATGGACTACACCAAGGGCATCCTCGAGCGCTTCGTCGCCGTGGAGCGCATGCTGGAGCTGCATCCGGAATACATCGGCCGCTTCGTGTTCATCCAGATCGCGGCGCCGTCGCGCTCCTCGCTCGACGAATACCAGAACTTCGAAGGCCGGGTGCGCGCGCTCGCCGGTCGGGTCAACGCCCGCTTCGGCCGCGGCGGCTGGGAGCCGATCCGGCTCAAGGTCGAGCACCACGAGCCGCCGGTAGTCAACGAATACTACCGCGCGGCCGACGTGTGCGTGGTCACGAGCCTGCACGACGGCATGAACCTGGTGGCGAAGGAGTTCATCGCCGCCCGCGACGACGAGCAGGGGGTGCTCGTCCTCTCCCAGTTCACGGGCGCGGCGCGTGAACTGCACGACGCGTTGCTGGTCAACCCTTATCATAACGAGCAATGCGCGCACGCCCTGTACCGCGCGCTGACCATGCCCGCGGACGAGCAGCGGGTGCGCATGCGGAGCATGCGCAGGCTGGTGCAGGAATTCAACGTCTACCGGTGGGCGGGAGCGATGCTGCTCGACGCGGCGCGGCTGCGCCAGCGTCAGCGCGTCACCGAGCGCATCTACGCGCACCAGCGCACCGCCGACGTCGAGGTGAAGTGAAGTACGCCCTATCCACAGCCGGACTCTCCCGCCTGCGCGCGTTTCTCTCGCGCGATACGCTGATCGCCTTCGACATCGACGGCACGCTCGCGCCCATCGTCGATCGCCCCTGGGAGGCCCGCGTGCCGCCCGAGGTGCAGCGCGGCATGGCGGCAATCGCCGCCCACGCTCCGGTCGCGATCCTCACCGGGCGCGCGATGGAGGACGCGCGGCCGATGCTGGGGTTCGCGCCGCGCTATCTCATCGGCAATCATGGCGCGGAGGGCGTGCCGGGACAGGAGCACGTCTCCGAGGAATGCGCGCGGGTGTGCCGCGCCTGGGTCGACGAGCTCTCCTCGGGGAGCGAATCGTGGCGCGACGTGGAAGGCATCGTCCTCGAGGACAAGACGTACTCGCTCACGTTCCATTTCCGCCATGCGCGCGACCACGGCGCGGCGCTGCGCGTGCTGGTCGCCCGCACCGCGACGCTGCTGCCGCTGCCGAAGCTGGTCAACGGCAAGAAGGTGCTCAACCTGCTGCCGCCGACCGCGCCCGACAAGGGCGAGGCGCTCACCGCGCTGCTCGCCGCGACGCATTGCAAGCGCGCGCTCTACGTCGGCGACGATGCCTCCGACGAGCGGGTGTTCCGCCTGCGCTCGCCGGCGATCCTGTCGGTGCGCGTCGAGCACGACGAGGGGAGCGCCGCCAACCTGTTCCTGAACGGTCAGTCGGACGTGCCGCGGCTGGTGCTCGAGCTCGGGCGCATCATTGCGCCTACGAGTCCGCCCCGCTCGCCCGAGCCGCGCCGCGACGCCGCGGCATGACCGAGCGCTTCGACGCGATCGTCATCGGCGCCGGCCAGGCGGGCCCGTCGCTCGCCGTGCGTCTCGCGCAGTCCGGCCGGAAGACGGCGGTTATCGAGCGCACGCGCATCGGCGGCACCTGCGTCAACAACGGCTGCATCCCGACCAAGACGCTGATCGCGAGCGCACGCGCGGCGCACGTCGCCCGGCGCGGCGGCGACTACGGCGTGCGCATCGACTCGGCGGTCCGCGTCGACATGGCGGCGGTCAAGGCGCGCAAGGACGGCGTCGTGAAGGCTTCCGTCGATAGTCTCACGCGCTGGCTCGGCGGCACGCGGGGCCTTGCCTACATCGAAGGCCATGCGCGCTTCGAGAGCCCGCGCACGGTGCGCGTCGGCGAGCGGTTGCTCGAAGCCGAGCAGTTCTTCCTCAATGTCGGCGGACGCGCCTCGATTCCCGACATGCCGGGCATCCACGACGTGCCTTACCTCGACAATTCGAGCATGATGGGCGTCGACTTCCTGCCCGAGCACCTGCTGGTCGTCGGGGGCAGCTACATCGGACTCGAATTCGCGCAGATGTACCGCCGCTTCGGCAGCCGGGTGACCGTGGTCGAGATGGGACCTCGGCTCATCGGCCGCGAGGACGACGAGGTCTCGAAAGCGATCCAGGAGATCCTCGAGGTCGAAGGCATCGCCTTCCGGCTCAACGCCGAGTGCGTCGCGCTCGCGCGCCGCGGCGGCGGCGTCGAGATGAAGGTCTCGTGCGACGAAGAGCCGCGCGAAATTGCAGGCTCCCATGTCCTGCTCGCAGTCGGCCGGGTTCCCAACACGTCCGACCTCGGGCTTGACAAGGCCGGCGTAACGACCGACAAGCGCGGCTTCGTCCAGGTCGACGACGAGCTGCGCACCGAGGTCCCGCACATCTGGGCGCTGGGCGACGCCAACGGCCGCGGCGCCTTCACGCACACCTCCTACAACGACTACGAGATCGTCGCCGCGAATCTCCTCGACGGCGAGAAGCGCAAAGTCACCGACCGCATCCCCACCTACGCGCTGTTCATCGATCCGCCCCTTGGCCGCGCGGGTCTGACCGAGCGCGAGGTGCGCGCCGCAGGTCGCAAGGCGCTGGTCGCGACGATGCCGATGAAGCGCGTCGGTCGCGCTCGCGAGCGCGGCGAGACCCAGGGCTTCATGAAGGTCCTGGTGGACGCACAGACCGAGCGCATCCTCGGCGCGGCGCTCCTTGGCATCGAGGGCGACGAGATCGTGCATACCCTGCTCGACGCCATGTACGCCGGCGCACGCTACACGGTGATCCAGCGAGCGATGCACATCCACCCGACGGTGGCCGAGCTGATCCCTACCCTCCTCAGCGGGCTGAAGCCGCTCGAGTAGCAGGCTAGTGCAGCTCTCCCGCGAGACGCGGCGGCGCCGACCAGTCCGGCGGCCACGCACACCACGGCGAATCGACGCTGCGGCCGCGCATGTGCACCCGGTACAGCAGCGCCTCGACCGGCCGGCGCATCGGCTCGCCGTAGCTCGATAGCATGTCCCACCCGTACACGCAGATGCGCTCGATGTTCGCCGACAGGGCGAGCGTCACGTAGAGCGCGTTGCGCGCGTCGGCCTCGTGGCCCGACAGCGCACTCGCCACCGCGAAGGTCTGCCAGTCCTCGAGCCGCGTCGTCGCGAACGTCGGCGAGCGCGCGGTGAGGGCGACCAGCGCGAGCTGTCGCGCTCGCTCGGGCTGCGACGGCGTGTCCTTGAGATACAAAGCCGCGAGCCCGCCGGCGATTTCCGGATCGCGCGGATCGGCGGCGAACGCGCGCAGCTCGAGGTCTAGCGCGCGGCGCACGTTGCGGTTCGACGCCAGCGCGGAGCGCGCCTGGCCGTGGAGGCGGCGCGCCTCCTCCGGCGCGCTCGAGCGACTCGACAGAACGGTCTCGTCGCGGATACGGGCGAGCCGCGCCGCGTCGGCGAGGCTCTTGTCCTGCGCCGGACGGTAGGCGCTGGCTGCGATCAGCAGCACGCGGGAGACTTCCGTTTCGCCCTGTCGAGCGACGCGGGGCACCGCGTCCGAGAGCATGCGCTGCGCCTCGGCGGTTCGGTCGCCTGGAGGCGGATCCGCCGAAGAACGTACGGAGGCCTCGGCTGGCCGACCGGGAAGGACACTGCGATCCTCCACCGGCGCCGCCGAACGCGAGGCGAGCCACGATCGATCGAACAGAGACAGTGGATCGGGCCGCCGCTCCTCGTTTGCGGAGATCTGGGACGCCGGTTGTGTCTTGTGTGTCGGCTCCGTTGCAGGCTCGGCCGCCGCGACTTGCGCAGCCGCGCGGACGATCGGCGCCGCAGCCGCGGGGGCGATCTGCGTCGCCGCCTGCGGCTCGGAAAGGGTCTCCTTGCTCGCGAGCGATGGCATCGCGATCGGCGCTTCGTGCTCCGGGGCCTTGTAGCCGGGCGGGTAGCCTGGTGAATGCGCGCGCGAGGTTACCCACGACGGCGGCTGCAAGCTCGCCCACGGGGCGTGCGGCCGCGGCGCCGGTTGCACGCTTGCTGCAACGCGAGCGCTTGTCGCGCTCGCCGACATGCGTGGATTCGATTTCAGCGGCTTCTCCGGCGACTTCATCGACCCACGATACGACGGCGGACGAGCGGCAGCGCGTTCCTGCGCCGGCACGGTTGGCGCGGGCACCAACGGAGCGGCCGTGCTGAGCGCCGATGAGTCGGGCAATACATGCGATGGCGCCGTCGCGCGATCTTGTCGCGCATCGCGGCGAGCCGACTCCGCGGCTGCGTTCTGCGTCGCGCTCGCGTTCGCTTGCCGTGGCGGTGCCGCCGACGCTTGCGCCACCGGAACCGGACTTGCCGAACGCTCGTCGGCAGCGGCGACTCGACGAGCGTCGCGATGCGCGAGACGGGTCGCGGTGTCGATGGCACTCTCCGTCGCGCCGCGCACCGGCGCAACCAACTTTTCGACCGCATCCTTGGAAGCGTCCTCGTTCGCATACCACAGGGTCGCGCCGATCGCGACCAGCGCGCCGACCGGGAATGCCGCGACGAGCGCGCGCGCTCGGCGCGGCGGCGCGGCCCGCCCCGCAGGCTGTGTGGCGGCAACGATCCGAGGCGCCTCGGCGATCACGGGCGATGCGATCACCGGCGGCGCGATCACCGTGACCGCCGTACGGCCGGAGCGCGTCACCTGGATCGGCGTGGCGATGCGCGTGACCGGCGCGACCTGCGTGACCGGCGTGAGCGGCGCGCCGTACGCCGCCGAGCCGTTGAGCTCGCGCGCGAGGCTCCAGCCGCGCTCGAGCGAGCTCGAGAGCTCGCCTTCATCGAGCCGCGCACCCGTCGCTTCGATGAGCTCCGCGTGGGGCCGTGGCAGCGCCGGATCGGTGTCGTGTGCTTCGCGAATGCGCAGGATGAGGCTCTTCGCGGCGTCGTAGCGCTCGGCGGTCCACCCTGCCCCGCGCGCGACCGGCTCGACCGCGTCGGGCAGATAGCGCTTGAGCATCGCCGCGAGGCTGTACATGTCGCAGCGCCAGTCGAGCTCGCGGGTCGGCTGCAGATCGCCCTCGCGCCCGCGCTCGAGCGCCGCCAGGAGCCGCGGCGACTGGTAGTCGTATTCCTTCTGCCAGCCGATCGGCAGCGGTGTGGTGAGGCTCTCCTTCGACACCAGCGCGAACGCGAAGTCGATCAGCGCGAAATGCGCGAACACCGGCTTGAGCTCCGGATCCGGCGTCTCGGGGTCGAAATTCGCCGGCGCGTACGGAATGCAGACGTTGTCGCCCTTGACGTCGAGGTGCACGAGCTCGAGCCGATGGATCTCGTCGAGCGCGCGCAGGCAATGGTGCGCGAGGGCCCACCAGTGCGCGCAATCCTCGAACACGTGGCGGTGCACGCGATCGTCGCGGATCACCGGCAGCAGCGTGGCCCACTGGTCCACGGTCACGCCGGCGTCGTAGGTCTGGACGATGCGCATGCCGCCGATGCGGCCGCGGTCGAACTGCACGACCTCGGGCACACAGGTGATCCCGTGGCCGATCAACCGGGCGAGGATGCGCCATTCGCGCTCGGTCCACTGGCCGAAGTCGCCCTCGCGCGTGTTGAGGAAGCGCTTGGTGTAGCGCCGCCGCTCGCCGGGCGCCACCGCCTCGCGAAACACCTCGACATGCTCGCCGGTCACCATCTTGAGGCGGCCGCGGCCGAAAACGCGATCGATCTGTTCTGGAGTCATTGCATCACCATCAGCGCCGCCGCCAGCGCGGCGATCGCTCCTGCGAATGCGAGCAGTCCGAGCGCGACGCTCGCGAAAAGCGGCGGCCGGCGCGCGCGATGCACCACCAGAACGGTGGCGTCGTCGGTGCTGCCGCGGGCGCGGGCGAGCGCGACGACGCGCCAGCAGCGCCGCGCGAGCGGCGCCGAACCGCGGAGCACGCGCGCGAGCTCCTCCGGGCCGACGTGCTTGTGCACCCCGTCGCTGCACAGCGCCAGCATCTCGCCGCGGCCGAGTGCGATCGCCTTCACGTTCGGGTCGAGTACCGCGCCGTTGCCGACCATGCGTGCCGGGTCGTCGGACGATCCGCCTGGCGGCGGGACTTCGCGCAGCGCTCGATAGGTATCGTCGACGGTGAGGAGCTCGGCCGACGCGTCGAACGCGACGCCGATCCGGTACACGCGACAGTCGCCCACCCAGCCGATGAGCCAGCGCTCGAGCGAGCGGCCGAGACCGGCGCACAGGGCCACCGTGGCGGCGCCCGAAGCTTGCGTGTGATGGGCGATGCTGCGGCCGACTTCGCGATCGGCGTCGAGCAGCGCGCCGCGAATTGCCTCCGCATCGATCCGCCGATGCTCGAGCGCGGCGTGCACCTGCGCCACCAGCTCGCGGCTCGCGCGCGCGGCCATCGCGCCGCCGCCCACCCCGTCGGCGACGACGAACAGCGGCAGCCGGCCGCCGAGCGGGCTGTGCCAGTCTTCGTTGGTGCGGCGACGCTGGCCGCGCGCGCTCGCGACGGCAGCCTCGAGCCGCACCCAGGGCGTCGAGCGAACAGCGTGCTCGGCCAGCGATTCGACGCTCGAGTGCCGGCGTACCGCGATCGGATCGTGCGGCGTCGCGCCGTTCGCGGGCACGGGCGTCGAAGCTTCGCGGTCGTCGGGCATCGCCTGCTTTAACGCAGCCGCTCGAGCGTGAGCTGACACTCGGGCTCGTTGCCGATCGTGCGACCCAGCGTCATCGGCTCGCCCGGCTTCCACCGCAACTGCGCCCCCTGCGGGTACGTCTTCCCCGCGACGCTCACGCCGTTGTCGCCGTAGACCTCCACCGTGACGCCGTGCTCGTCGATCGCGCTGATGGCGAGATGGCGTCCCGAGACACCTTCGTGCGCCCAGTCGACGACCAGCGTCTGGCTGCGCGAGCGCCCAACTGAAACCGGCAGGCCAGCGCCGCGAACCTCGACCACGTGCTGCCCGCCCGCCATCCGGGCGTTGAGCGTGAACGCAGTCTCTCGCGCGCCCAATATGGGCGTCGCCGGGGTGGCGCGCAGCGCGCCGGGGGCGATCGGCGTGCGCTCGCCCGACGCGTCGCGCTTCGCCTCGAGCACGAGGCGCGGATACTGCGCAGGGCCTCCTTCGGCGTGCGCCGAGAGCACGATGCACACGCCGGGAGTGAGCTCGAGCGCTGTCGGCGCCGCGCCGGCCCCGTCGCCGCCGCTGCGGCCCAGCACGCTCGCGCCGCGCTCGACCCGCACGCCGTTGGTCGATCCCGCGTCGGCGATCCACCACGCGCCGCGGTCGAGCCAGATCTCGCAGTGCCGCCGGCTCACGTAGCGGCCGTTGACGACGACGTCGCAGCCCGCGTCCTTGCCGATCGCGTAGCGCAGCCCGGGGACCGGCGAGGCGAGGCTCAACTGATGCGTCCCGTCGGCGTCGTCGATCGTGAGCGCTACGCCGGCGAGCGGCGTGCGCGCAACGTCGCCGCGCGCATACGCGGCGATCGGCGCAGCGGCGCCCATTTCCGACCAGCGGCCGACGAGCCTCACCTCGAACGGTTTCACGCTGGCGGCCGGCTCGGCGCTCTTGAGCTCCGCCAGCAACTCCGAGTAGTCGTGGGCGTCGTCTTCGTCGGTGTCGTCGACGACGCCCGCATCGAGTCCGGCGAACTGCGACAGATCGAGTGCGCTCGCGTTGGGCAGCCCCGCGATCACTTCCTTGGCGAGATAGCGCTTGATCTGCTCGGGCTTGAATTCGCGCACGAACCGCCGCAGCAGCTCGGCATCGTCCGCCGCGGTCGCATGCACCTCAATGGAGGTGAGGAGATACCGGTCGCGCTCGGCGATGACGAGATGCAGGCCGAGATAACTGAGCACGAACTGCTCCAGCTCTTCGCGAATCGCGCCGATGAGCGGCGCGTACGGTCCCAGATGCTGTAGCGGAGCGGCGAGCGTGTCCGAGGGCTCGCGTCGCCGCGAGCCGCGCCGCAGCACCGACGGCGGCTCGCCCGGCATCGTCAGCACCGGGCTGCGCGGCAAGTCCGCGCGCCCGGCAACACCGCTCACCTTGCTCATGATCCAGTTCTTGATCGACATGTTGGGTCAGCTCCGATAGGCGATCACCAGCGTCGCGAGCGGCGCGGGTGTCTTGAGATAGCGGATGCGCGGCGCGGCCGGCAGGCCGTAGCGGGCGGTGATCGCCTCGAGGAAGCGCGACCACGCCGGCTGGATCGCCTCCCCGCGCTGGAGGCGCGCCGCGAGCGCGGGCAGGCAAAGCTCGATCATCACCACGATGCGAGCCACGTCGCCGGCCTGGACCAGCGCGCGGCGGAACGTGTCCTCGAGGTCCGCGAGACAGGTAGCGAAGGCGCCGTCGAACGTCCAGACGAGCGGACCGCGCGCGCTCTCACGCTCGCGTACAGTGACGCGCTTCGTCGTCGTCGGGCGACTTGTCTGATCCCCCCATGCTTGTGGCCTCGCCGCGGCGCCGGCCCCCGCGGGGATGCGATTCGACGCTGGGGACGGCCCTGCGCGTCTCATGGCGCGGTCACCGGCAGAGCGCCGACTTCGCGGCCGGCGATCTGCAGCGCGATCTCGGCGGCGGGATTCGGACCGTGATCGCCGGCGCCGTGGATGCGCCCCGTGTCGCGCAGCCAGTTGCGCTCGGTGAGCACGGCGATCACCTTGGTCCAGCGCGGAGCGTCGCGCGGCAGCCGATAGGCGGCGACGTACCACTTGTAGGGGCGAAGCGGTCCGCATGCCGCCACTTCGGCTTTGGTTCGCGCCATGCCGCGCCCGCACAGGCGCCACAGCTCGTCGAGCGAGCGGTCGTCGTTCGGAAAGGTCGGCGTGCCCGTCTTCCCGGCGAGCCAGTCGATGCCTTTGCACGTCTTCGCGTCGAACACCTCCTCGCAGGCGAGGCGTGCGGTGCCGGCGCGGTGGCTGTAGGAGAGCCCGCTCATGATCACTTCGGCGGCGTCGTGCGAAAGCCGCGTGGCCTGCGGGTCGGTGAGGCCGAAGCGCTCGATCGCCGATTCGAGCCGCGCCGATCCGTTCCCGCCGACCCCGCGGATGCCGGAGACCAGATGCGGCTCGCGATAGCTCGCATCTCCGTTGGCCGCGGCGGCGAGCGCCTGCAGCATGCCGGCCACGCCGAGCGCGCTCGCGCGCGCGTGTCCCTGCCCCCAGCCTTCCGCGACCACGTCGACGACCACGCCGCCCCTGCACTTCTCCCATTTCGCGGCGGCGCAGTTGCGCACCCGCTCGGGATCGAGCGCGATCGCGGGCCGGAGCCGGAACGGCGCGTCCATCCTCCCGCCCAGCGGCTCGGCCAGCAGCCGCCCGAACGGAACGATGGTCGCGAGGGGCGCAACCTTGCCGTCCCCGGCGCCGGCATCGACCCCGCGACCGAACAAAAGATCGCGCTTGCCGCAGTCCTCGTTCGGCGTCGCGCAACCGCCGTTCCAGCCAAAGGAGGCCGCCATCGCCTGCACCTCCCACGGCCGAGCGCAGGCTGATGCGAAGTCCTTGTCGGCGCAGAACATCCGATCGAGGAAGCGCGCCGAGGCCGAGCGCATCAGCTCGCCGCGCAGGCTGTCGAACGCGGGCGTTCCCGTGGCGCGCATCTTCGCGCGCTCCGCGGCCAGCCAGCGCGCGCCGACCGCGGGGTCGGTAAGGAACGCCTCGGCCATGATCGGCTTGATGACGCTCGCCGGCATCGCGTCGAAGAAGACCGCCGGGTTGAGGAGCGCGTCGGGACGGTAGCGCGGGACGTACGGCAGGCGCTTATCGCAGCGCGTGCTCCGTCCCGGACCGTCGTACTCCTCGCGCGTGCACGGGCTGAGCGCGCCCGCGAGCGCCTCGATGCGGCCGCTCTCGACGTCGAGGACCGCGATCGCCGCCATGCGCACCATCGCCTGCTCGAGCAGCTTGTGCCCCAGCGGATGGCCCGCGTCCTCGGCCCGCGACATGCCGAGCGCGCGGCAGACGTCCTGGCGGCCGGTGTAGCAGGCGGCGGTCCTCTGCGCCAGCGCCTGCAGCGAAGGATCGATGGTGAGATCGACCGAGAAGCCCACGTCGACCGGCGTGCCGCGGACCTCGACGCGGTTCGGCCCGTAGCGATAACTCGCGGGCGTGAGATCGGCCTCCGCGCCCGGATCGGTGTAGAGCCGATACAGCGCGCCCGAAGGACGACGCAGCGTCGAGAGCGACTGCAGCATCGCCTCCAGCGACGGCGGGACCTTCCAGCGCGGATCGTCGACCGCGAGATCGGGCGTGGGCCCCCCGGCGATGCCGATCGGCGGCGGTTCGCCGTGAACCGGAGCGCCGGCGTACAGCTCCCGACGCGTGCACAGCGACGCTTCGGGCAGGCGCGATTCGGTCACGAAATATTTCGGCACGGACGCTTCGCCGGCCGGCGCCGAATCGCCCATGAAAACGCAACC
>Ga0335081_10008734_pt1 | contig 16250 bp, 12 predicted proteins | sample Lox_Sample_35_FD_206713 | JGI IMG/M metagenome (GOLD analysis project Ga0335081, IMG submission 206713) | Soil microbial communities from Loxahatchee National Wildlife Refuge, Florida, United States - Lox_Sample_3.5 | ecosystem: Environmental > Terrestrial > Soil > Wetlands | place: USA... | reverse complement strand
GAAGGCGATCCACACCCCGGAGTTCCCCGCCAGGCCGCCGAGCCCGGCCGCGCTCGGCAGGCCGAACAGGGTCATGACCGGCAGGTACGGGTTGTAGGACAGCCAGGAGGTGACCTGATCGGCGGCCAGGTACGGCGAGCCGTGGTGCAGCAGCAGCCTGGCGGCCCGGTCGATGACCATCATCCCGTCCTCGAGCGGATAGGCGACCGAGAGCCAGAGCAGCGGCGCGAGCACGGCCAGCGTCCCCGAGACCACGACAGCCGTCATCCGGGCCCGGTGATCTCGCCAGCGCCACAGCACGAGCAGGGCGACGGCGTAACCGCAGGCCGCCCAGATGGCCCAGACCTGGTCCCGGCCGCCGGAGAAGACGGCGGCGGCAATCGCGTAGGCGCCGAACGCGGCGTAGGCGGCCATGAGGCGGCGCCGGGCAAGCCAGGGACGGTCCGGCAGATGGGCGTCCTGAGCGCGGCCGCCCGCCGCCGGCCGGCCCGCGTCGTCCGCGTGCTGCGTGTGCTGAATCAGCTGGCCCCCGATGCCAGAGCTGGAAGTGCCTTGTGTCCGGCACCAAAACGCTATGAGCAGACGCGAGGACGCGTCAAGCCGACGGCGCGGGCGCTGGCCCCGGGCACCCGTGCCGCACGCGACCGGTACCCTCCGGGCCCGGCGGGGATGCGGGGTAGGCTGCCCAGTGAAATTTCCTCCAGACGAGCCGGCGAGCAACGGAGAGAGCATGGAACCTAGCCCGGGCCCGTGGATCAGCGCGCTGCGGCACTCGCACGACCGCCTGCGAGCCAGCGTCGAGCCCCTCGGCCGCGCTCAGCTGGAACAGCGTTCGTACGCCAGCGAGTGGTCGATCGCCCAGGTGCTCTCCCACCTGGGATCGCAGGCCGAGATCTTCGGCCTGTTCCTGGAGGCGGGGCTGACCGGGCAGGACCCGCCGGGACGCGAGGAGTTCGTGCCGATCTGGGACAGCTGGAACGCCAAGGACCCGCAGGCCCAGGCGTCGGATGCGCTGCGCGCCGACCAGGCCGCCCTGGAGCGGTTCGAGTCCCTGGACGCGGAGCAGCAGGCCCGGTTGCACCTGAAGGTGTTCGGGATGGAGCTCGGCATTACCGGGCTGGCGCGGATGCGGGCCGGCGAGCACGCCATCCACACCTGGGATGTCGTGGTCGCGCTCGATCCGGCGGCCACGGTCGCCCCGGATGCCGTGGCCCTGCTCATCGACACGCTCGACCAGCTCGCGGCCAGGGCAGGCAAGCCCGATGGCAAGCAGCGCAGGGTGCGCGTGTCCACCACCGACCCGGACCGCCGGTTCATCCTGGAGACGGGCGAGGCGGTCACGCTCACCCCGTCAGGCGGCGAGGCCGCATCGGAGCCGGGCCAGCCCGGGCTGCGGCTGCCCGCCGAGGCGTTCGTCCGGCTGATCTACGGGCGGATGGACGAGGCGCACACCCCGCCGGTGGAGAGCGCCGGGGTCGAGCTCGACGAGCTGCGGCATATCTTCCCTGGTTTCTAGCCGGCCCGTCAGGCGCCCGCGGAGTCCCGCGCGCCGCGGACCGTGATCGCGATCATTCCCGCGGCGAAGACGCAGGCGGCACACAGCGCGCCGCCGACGTCGTGCGGCGGCCGGGCGGGCCAGATCCACGGCATGCTCAGCGTCGGCGGGTGCCAGTCGGTGTAGAGCCCGTACACGCCGGCCAGCAGGTACACGAGCGGGCCGGTCCAGGCCAGCGGGCCGCCGAACGCGACCGCGCAGAGCAGGCCGATGCCGGTCAGCCCGGCCACGTTACGCAGCACGTCCAGGAAGCCGCCGGACAGATGGGTGCCTATGGCGGCGGCGGACAGCACGCCGACGGCCAGCGCGGTGAGCGCGACCATGGACCCCAGCCGCAGGAACGGCAGCCACCGGCCGGTGGCGCGCTCCGGCTCCCCGAACGGGCTGCCCGCCGTCACCGCGATGACGGCCGCGCACCCGGCCTCGAACACCAGCGGCAGCTGCAGCGCGCCGTAGGCGTCCCAGGGCCCGAACAGCGCGGCCCGCAGCCCGGCTGCGCAGGCCGCCAGCAGGGCCACGGCCGTCGGCAGTCGGCGGCTCGCCGCGTGCAGCCGCACCAGGCGCAGGGCTGACGGCGGCGCCTGACGTACCGCGCCGGCCGTCATGGCAGCTGCGCCGGGGGTATCCGGCCTGCCCGCAGCGCGGCCAGGTGCTGCGCGAGCCAGGCGTGCTTCGCGTCTGGCGGCAGGGCCGCGAACCGGTGGGCCGCACGAGCGGCCGGGCTGCTGAGGGCCAGCAACGGGCGGCCGGACAGCTCCGGCGCATTGGCGTCGGCGGCGGATGGCCCGAGCCACACCGAACCGGGCCGCACCGAGGCTGCGATGACGGCCAGCTGGGCCTGGCTGGGCCTGGCGGCGACCGCCGAGGCGTTCTCGCCCAGGATGACGTCGCGTATCAGCTGCAGGCCCAGGGTGTCTTCTAGGTCACCGGCGAACTGGGCGCTGGTGGCGCCCGGCTCACCCGGTACCTGGTCGGGGAGGATGAACGTCGACCCGCCGGGTACCCCCGCGAGGGAGACGATGCCGTTCTGCGGTTCCTGCTGGTAGACCTCGGCGACCTGGCTGATCCGGGCGGGCGCGCCGGGCAGGCCGGCGATCTCGGTGAGCTCGGGCCCGACGGCGGCGGTCATGGCCGGCAGGAAGACCGCGAAGGCGGGATGCACGCAGACCGGGATCGCGGTGCGGCTGCAGGCGGGCGTGTAGCGGACCGGCTGGTTGCTGGCCGCGTCGTGCAGCGCCGGGATGACGATCATGCCGTGCGGGTCCAGCCGGCCGGTGCCGGCCAGCGCCACGGCGGTTCCCGCGGCCGCCAGGCCGGCCGCGGCGATCACGGCGGCCAGCCGCCGCAGCCGCGGCCCGTTCAGGGCGCTGGACACGCCGAGCACCCCGAGGATGCCGAATGTGATCCCGGTCGTGAACATCACCTGGGCGATCGACAGGTCGGGCAGATAGTGGTAGAAGGTGGCCACCCCGGGCGCGGCGCCGATGTCGAAGGCACCCGCGGTCAGCGGCGAGATCTGCCAGTACGAATGGTCTCCCGAGGCCGCCTGGGTGCCGAACCCGAGCCCGAAGAACGCCACGATCGTGACCAGCGGGGTGACGAACCGGCCGGGGAACCAGGCTCCGGCGGCGAACCCGATGGCGGTCAGGGCCGGGATGCCCGCCGCGCTGACCACGGCCGGCCACCACAGCGGGCCGCCCCAGGACGCCTGCCGCGCGGTCATGACGTACACCGCCGCGATGCAGGCCAGGCAGGCGACCTCGGCCCAGGCCGTGGTGGCGGCCCAGGTGGCCAGCTGGCGGGCCCAGCGCGGCCGGGCGGTGCCGGCCACCAGGTCGGCGACGTTCCTGCGGCCTTCGCGCGAGCCCATCCACGCGGCCGCGGCGGTCACCGGGATGGTGAGGTCGAGCAGCAGCCGGTTCTGCAGGGTCATGGCGCGCAGGTTCCACATCGGCGGCAGCGCCATGATCTCCCGGTAGCCGTTGAACCAGAACAGCGCGCCGGCCACGGGAAGCAGCCACAGCATGGCGTTGTGCCGCAGCTCGAGCCGCAGCAGCCGGGCCAGGCCGGGGACGGCGACCCCGGCCCGGGGCGCGACCGGGAGCGGGCCGGGGGCGACCGGCGTCGCGGCGGTCATGACCGGGCCGCGGCGAGCACCGCGGTGTAGCCGCGTTCCAGCGGGGCGTCTCCGGTGCCGTGCTCGGTTCCCCGGGCGGTCAGTTCAGCCGGGGTGCCCTGGAAGACGATCTTGCCCTGGTCCATCAGCGCCACCTCGGAGCAGGCCGCGCCGACGTCCTCGACCAGGTGGGTGGACACCACCACGGTGGCCCGCTGGCCGAGGTCGCGAAGCAGGGCGCGGAACTGGACCCGCTGCTCGGGATCGAGCCCGGCCGTGGGCTCGTCGAGCAGCAGCAGTTCCGGCTCGTTGACGATGGCCTGGGCGATGCCGACCCGGCGCAGCATCCCGCCGGACAGGGTGCGCAGCTTCGCCCGGGCCTTGCCGCCCAGGTCGACTCGCTCGATCGCGGTGGCCACCGCGGCGGGCACCCGCGCGGCGGGCGTCTCCTTCAGCAGCGCGAAGTACTCCACGAACTCCACCACGGTGAATCCCGGGTAGTAGCCGAGGTTCTGCGGCAGGTAGCCGAGCCTGCGCCGGATCTCACGCCGCGGCCCGTAGGCACCGGGATCGCGGCCGAGCAGCCGCAGCCGGCCCGCGGTCGGCGGGATCACGGTGGCCATCATGCGCAGCAGCGTCGTCTTGCCCGCCCCGTTCGGGCCGAGCAGCCCGAACACCCCGGGACCGGCCTGCAGGTCCACCCCGGCCACCGCCAGATTCCGGCCGAACCTCCTGGTCAGCTCCGTGATCTCGACGTTCATCGGTAACTTCCTCTCGGGATCCGCGTCGCGAACAGGGTGACCGCGGCGCAGGTCACGCCGATCGCCAGGTAGGGCAGGAACAGGACGGTATCGGTGACGGCAGCCGCGAAATGCCCGCTGGCCACCCGGCCGGACAGCACCGTGATCAGCCAGGCGGCCACGCCGGCGGCCGCGCCGGCATTCGCCGACCGCGCCAGCGTCGCCACCGCCAGGGCGAAGGCACAGACCGCGGTCATCGGGATCAGCCAGCCGAAGGTGACCGCGGCCGCGGCACCGGCCGCCGCGGCGGCGCCCGACCGGGCCGGGCCGCCGAGGGCGGCCGAGGCGGCCAGCCCGAGCACGGCGTTCACCGCGAAGACCGCGAGCGCCCGGACCAGGAGCACCATCCGGTCGCTGACCGCCATGCTGCAGGACAGTTCCCAGGCCGGGTCGACGCCGGGCCCGTAGGAGTAGGCGATGGCCGCGGCGGCCACGGCCGGCGCCAGCAGCGCCACCACCGGCTGGCCGCTGTTCAGCGTCGCGGCTGCCCCCGCGGCGAGCACCACGATGCTGGCGATCAGCCAGGGCAGCAGCAGCGACGGCGTGGTCAGCAGGGCCCGGGCCAGGCCAGGCGAGCGCAGGAGCCGGCCCGTGGTCCGCTCCAGCCAGCCCGGCCGGCGGCGCCACACCTGCGCGGCCACCGCCGTCCACACCCGGCCCAGGTCGACGTCGGGCGGGGCCTGCTGGCCCTGCGGGAGGCCCGGGTCCGTATCTCTCATCTGGCGCCTCCTTCCGCGGCCGTGCCGTCCCGCAGGACGGCGCGCAGCAGCCGCCGGGCCCGGTGGGCACGGCTCTTCACCGTGCCCGGCGGGACGCCCAGCAACTCGGCCACCTCGGCCACCGGCCGGTCCTGTTCGTACATCAGCCGCCACACCTCGCGTTCCGGGCTCCCGTCCGGCCCCAGGGCCGCGACCGCGTCCGCCAGCTCGGCCCGGGCCAGCGCGGTCTCGGCGGGATCGGGCGCGTCCCGCCGAGCCGTCAGATCGGCGGGCAGCGCGGTCCCGGCCTGCTCCGCGGGCCCCCGCCGGCGGAGCAGGAGCGCGGCCTGGCGGCGGGCGATGCCCCACAGCCAGCCGCCGCAGGCGCCCTGCGGCCGGTAGCCGCCCGCGCCGCGCCAGGCCGCGAGGAACGTCTCCTGCAGCACGTCCTCCACGTCGGCGACGGGCAGCATCGACCGCAGCCGCACCGCCAGCCAGGAGGCGTGCCTGCCGAACAGCTCGCGGAGCGCCGTGTCGTCGCCGGCCGCCATCCGGGCGACCAGGTCGTCGTCGTCCATCGTCTCTTTATTGCACCGCGGAGGCGGGCCGGTTCACGACGGGCGGCGCCCGATGACCACGGCGATGTCCAGGTCGGCCGAGCGGGCCACCCGCGCGGCTAGGCCGCTGGCGGTGAAGGCCGCCGCGGCCCGCGGGATCTGGCGCTCGCTGGTCTCGATGAGCAGGTGCCCGCCGGGTGCCAGCCAGCCGGGAGCCCCGGCGGCGATCCGGCGCAGGATGTCGAGCCCGTCCGCCCCGCCGTCGAGCGCCGCCCTCGGCTCGTGCTCCCGGGCTTCGGGCGGGAGGAAGCCGATCTCGCCGGTCGGCACGTAGGGCACGTTGGCGGCCAGCACGGTCACCCGGCCGCGCAGCGAGACGGGCAGCGGCTCGTACAAGTCTCCCTGGTAGACGTGGCCTTCCGGGAGGTTCAGCCGGGCGCAGCGCACCGCGGCCGGGTCGATGTCGGCCGCGTGCACCTCGGCCCGGTCCAGGACCGCAGCCAGCGCGGCGCCGACCGCGCCCGCGCCGCAGCACAGGTCCACGATCACGTCTGCGGTCCTGGCCAGCGCCGCGGCCTGCCGGACGAGGAACTCGGTACGCCGCCGCGGAACGAACACGCCTGGTGCCACGGCGATCCGCAGGCCGCAGAACTCAGCCCAGCCGAGCACCTGCTCCAGCGGCAGGCCGCCGGCGCGCCGGGCCACCATGGCGTCGAGCTCGGCCGGCGTCCGGGCGGCGGACATGAGCAGCCGCGCCTCGTCCTCGGCGAAAACACAGCCCGCGGCGCGGAGCCTGGTGACGATGTCGGCAAGGGCCAATGACTATCGCCGCTGCCCGGCCTGCCGGCTCGCTGCCTTGTAGGCGGACTTCCGGGCCGCCTTGGCGATCTTCTTGTCCGGGTGGTGCCTGCCGATCACCGTCAGGACGTTCGCCGCGTCCGGGTGCGGTGTCCGCGCCATCACCTCGAACACCGCCGGTTCCTGGCCGGCCGGGATCGCCTCCCGTAGCTGCTGCGCCAGGTCCGCCGGGTCATGTCCGGCGTCCTCGTCCAGGTCGTCCCAGCCTGCCATCACGAGCCCGTCAACGAGCATCCAGGTCAGGTCCTCAGGGGTAAGCTCCAGGCCCGCGGGCATGTCCGCCGCCGGATCGCCGCCCGCCAGCATGGCCAGGTTGAGCTTGGCGTAACCGCGTAGCTCTGGCTGGCTGAGCATGTCACGCCACGCGGGCTCGGCGGCAGCGCCGAGCTCGGCGACGACGGCGACCGCGAGCATACGGGAATCCGCGCCGGACTGCGCGGCGGCGGACAGCAGGTCCGCCGCGGCTGATTCCGGTGTGCGGCGGGCCAGCCAGTCCGCGGTCTCGGCCTGGAATTCGTCCTCGCTGGCACCGCCCGCCATCGCGAGCAGATCCGCCGCGGTCATCTGGCCGGGGGGCGGGAGCAGCGGGATCTCCACTTCCGATTCGATCAGCTGGGTGCGGACGGCCGCGAGGCCCAGCGGGGTCAGCCGCGCCACGTCGCCGTCTTCGCCCTCCGATACCCGCACGGCCCCCGTGCCCGCCATCTGGTCGAGCAGCAGCCTGGCCGGGTCGCCGTGCGCGCGGACCCATGACCGCCATGCCTTCGCCGCCCGGGCCGGCGGCAGCTCGTCGGTCGAGACGCTCTGGATCACCTCGCTGATCTCGGCGACCGACAGGCCCTCCGACCTGGCCAGGAAGAGCATCACCGCGAGCGCCGCCCCGTGCCCGGTGAAGTCGAGCTCGGAGGACCGGCGCCGGTCAAGCGACGCGGCGACGTCCAGCGTGGTGCCGATGACCAGCGCGAACACCACGTCCCAGATGTCCAGCGCCTCGTCGTCGTCGCTGTCGCCGAAGGCCGCGGCGGTGTCGCCGGGAACCGCATGAGTCTCGTCCTCGTCCAGCTCGACGAACCCCGCGTCGAGGGCCAGCGGCCACAGGTAATCCAGGCCGGCGCCGATCGCGGCCGCGGCGTCGGCGGCGTCGGCGGCGGCCAGCTCGGCGTTCTCGGTCACCGGGCGCCCCGGTCCCAGCCACTCGGCGAGGAGCCGCAGCTGACCCATCATCGGGGCGCCGCGGGCCATCCCGGCCAGCTCCGCCTCAGCCGGCAGCCGCATCGGCGGCAGCCGGTCGGGCAACCCGAAGGCATCTTTGAGGGAGATGTCCTCCTCGTCATCCTCGTCGTCGTCATCCCAGGGCCCGGCTATCTCATCCCAGGGCCCGGGCAGGCCGCCGGCCGGTTCCGCCCGGTCGTTGTACGCGGCGATCCAGCGGTCCACGGCCGCCTGGTCACCGAAGTCGACGCCGTCGGCTGCCATCGCCTGGACCAGCGAACGTGCCATCCCCCAGTTCGACGGGTCCATCACGGCGTCGGTGAACCGCGGCGCGATGCGGTCGAGCTCGCGTTCCAGCGCGTCGGCCGTTCTCTTCGGCATGTCGCCGCGTTCGGCCAGGTAGGCAAGGAAGTCACGGATCGCGGGGATCGTGTTCCCGGTGTCCTCGGGGTCGAGCACGGTGATCTTGCGCGGATAGATCCGCAGCAGCAGTTCCTCGAGGTCACCGCGGCTGAGATCGGCGGGGCGGTCGATGCCGAGGTAGTCCCGCATCAGGTCGAGCAGGGTCTGCATCTCGTCGGCGACCGCGCCGGGATCGTCGCTGAGCTTCCGTTCCGTCGTCTTGGCCCACCGCCGGAAACCGGCCAGCGCCGCATCGAACGCGTCTTTCGCCATGGGGCACCACCCTAGCGGTGTGCACGCGGCCGGCGGCTGCGCTTACCGCATACCGTTACCGTAGCGACCGGAGCACGTACTGCATGATGCCGCCGTGCCGGTAGTAATCCGCCTCACCCGGGGTGTCGATCCTCACCACAGCGCGGAATTCCTTTCCGTCAGCGGAAATCGCCACCTCGTTCGGCATATTTCCCGAATTTATCTGCTCGATGCCACGGATATCGAAGGTCTCGTTCCCGGTGAGGCCCAGCGAGGCGGCCGACTCCCCCGGCCGGTACTGCAGCGGCAGGACGCCCATGCCGATGAGGTTGGACCGGTGGATGCGCTCGAAGGACTCGACGAGCACCGCGCGCACGCCGAGCAGCAGCGTGCCCTTGGCGGCCCAGTCGCGGGACGAGCCCGAGCCGTACTCCTTGCCGCCGAGCACGATCAGCGGGGTGCCCTCGGCGATGTACCGGCGGGACGCGTCGTAGATGGACATCTGCTCGCCATCGAAGGTGGTGACGCCGCCCTCGGTGCCCGGCGCGAGCTGGTTGCGCAGCCTGATATTGGCGAACGTGCCGCGGATCATCACCTCGTGGTTGCCGCGGCGGGAGCCGTAGGAGTTGAAGTCCTTCCGCTGGACGCCGTGCCCGGTCAGGTAGGCGCCCGCCGGGCTGTCGGTCTTGATCGCGCCGGCCGGCGAGATGTGGTCGGTGGTGACCGAGTCGCCCAGCTTGGCCAGCACCTTCGCGCCGATGATGTCGGTGACCGGGTCCGGCTCGGCCGGCATCCCGTCGAAGTACGGCGGGCGGCGGACGTAGGTGGACGCCTCGTCCCAGGCGAAGGTGTCGCCCGACGGGATGTCCAGGCCGCGCCAGTTGTCGTCGCCCTTGAACACGTCGGCGTAGTCGCGGGTGAACATCTCCTGCGCCACCGCGTTCTGCACGACGTCGGCGACCTCCTCCGGGGACGGCCAGATGTCCGCCAGGTAGACCGGCTTGCCCTCGGCGTCGGAACCGAGCGGCTCGCGGGCCAGGTCGATGTCCATCGTCCCCGCCAGCGCGTAGGCGACGACCAGCGGCGGTGAGGCCAGGTAGTTCATCTTCACGTCCGGGTTGATCCGGCCCTCGAAGTTCCGGTTCCCGGACAGCACGGCCGCCACGGCCAGGTCGTTGTCGTTGACCGCCTCGCTGATCGCGGACGGCAGCGGCCCGGAGTTGCCGATGCAGGTGGTGCAGCCGTAGCCGACCAGGTTGAAGCCGAGCTTGTCCAGGTAGGGCAGCAGCCCGGCACGCTCGTAGTAGTCCATGACCACCTTGGAGCCCGGCGCGAGCGTGGTCTTGACCCAGGGCTTGCGGGCCAGGCCGCGGTCGACCGCGTTCTTGGCCAGCAGCGCGGCACCGACCATGACCGAGGGATTCGACGTGTTCGTGCACGAGGTGATCGCGGCGATGACCACGGAGCCGTGGTCGACTTCGGTGTCGGTGCCGTCGTCCAGGGTGACCCGGATGGGGTTCGAGGCTCGCGTGCCGTCCCCCGAAGCCACCGGGTCCGAGGCCGGGAAGGTGCCGGCCAGGCCGTTGTCCAGGGTGACCTCGGGCACGTAGTCCGGCAGCGCGTCACGGAAGGCCGTCTTGGCATCGGCCAGCGTGATCCGGTCCTGCGGGCGCTTCGGGCCCGCGATCGACGGGACCACGGTGGACAGGTCGAGGCTGAGCTCCTCGGAATACCGCGCCGGGCGGTCCGGGTCGTGCCACAGGCCCTGCTCCCTGGCGTACGCCTCGACCAGTCCGACCTGCGCGGGCGGGCGGCCGGTGAGCGTGAGGTAGTCCAGGGTGTTCTGGTCGATCGGGAAGATCGCGCAGGTCGAGCCGAACTCCGGCGACATGTTGCCGATCGTCGCGCGGTTGGCCACCGGGACCGCGGCCACGCCCTCACCGTGGAACTCGACGAACTTGCCCACGACGCCGTGCTTGCGGAGCAGTTCGGTGATGGTGAGCACGAGGTCGGTGGCGGTCGCGCCGCTGGGCAGCTCGCCGGCCAGCCGGAATCCGACGACCTTCGGGATGAGCATGGAGATGGGCTGGCCGAGCATGGCGGCCTCGGCCTCGATGCCGCCCACGCCCCAGCCGAGCACGCCGAGCCCGTTCTGCATCGTGGTGTGCGAGTCGGTGCCCACGCAGGTGTCGGGGTAGGCCGTCTCGTCCCGGGTCATGACCACCCGGGCCAGGTACTCGATGTTCACCTGGTGCACGATGCCGGTGCCCGGCGGGACGACCTTGAACTGGCTGAACGCCTCCTGGCCCCAGCGCAGGAACTGGAACCGCTCCCGGTTGCGCTGGAACTCGATCTCCACGTTCCGCCTGAACGCGTCCGGGCGGCCGAACACGTCCGCCACCACGGAGTGGTCGATGACCAGCTCGGCGGGGATGAGCGGGTTGATCTTCGTCGGGTCACCGCCCAGGGCCCGCATGGCCTCGCGCATCGCGGCCAGGTCCACCACGGCCGGCACGCCGGTCAGGTCCTGCAGGATGACCCGGGCCGGGGTGAACTGGATCTCGGTGCCGGGCTCCCTGGCCGGGTCCCACTGCGCGAGCGCGGTTATGTGGCTGGCGGTGATATTGACGCCGTCCTCGTGGCGGAGCAGGTTCTCGAGGAGGATCTTCAGGCTGTAGGGGAGGTCCTGCGATCCTTCCACGGCGTCCAGCCGGTAGATCTGGTACCGCCCGCCGGCGGCCTGAAGGACTGCCCGGCTGCCGAAGCTGTTCGCCGTCATCGTTACTGAGCCTCCTCGCTCGTACCATGCCGTCCCGCGCTCACGTCCAACCTACAGTATCTCGATATCAAGCTACTTGGGGAGGGCCGGGGAAAAAATCTTGATATCGAGCTACTTTCCGGCCGTCGCCGCCGTCCGGAAGACGACCTCACCCGGGGTGAGGGCCGGAAGGATTGCGGCCCGGGAACCCCTCCCATCCGCGGGCCGCACGGCTCATTAGGATGCGCTGTAGCGGCCCGGCATCCGGCCAGCTGTGACCATCCGGCATCCGGCCAGGAAAGGACGTCACCGGAATGCGCTTCGCGATCAAGACCCGGCCCGAGCACCAGACCTGGGAAGAGATCCGTGACGTGTGGATCGCGGCGGACGAGTTCCCCCTCTTCGAGTCGGCGTGGAACTGGGATCACTTCTACCCGCTGACCGGCGACCTGACCGGGCCCAACTTCGAGGCCTGGACGATGCTGGCCGCGATGGCCCAGGCCACCAGGCGGATCCGGCTCGGCTGCCAGGTGACCGGCATGGTCTACCGGCACCCGGCGGTGCTGGCCAACATGGCCGCCACCGTGGACATCATCTCCGGCGGGCGCCTGGAAATCGGCCTGGGCGCCGCGTGGAACCAGATGGAGTGCGACGCCTACGGCATCGACCTGCCGCCGCTGCGCGAGCGGTTCGACCGCTTCGACGAGGGCGTCGAGGCCATCGTCAGGCTGCTGAGCCAGGCCACCACCACATTCGCCGGACGATACGTCAAGCTCACCGACGCCAGATGCGAGCCGAAGCCGGTGCAGCGGCCCCATCCGCCGGTGACCATCGGCGGCCGCGGCCGGCAGCGGACGCTGCGCGCGGCGGCACGCTGGGCCCAGCAGTGGAACGTCATCGCCCAGAGCCCGCAGGACTGGCTGGAGCTGAAGGACGTGCTGGCCGGGCACTGCGCCGCCATCGGGAGAGACGTTGACGAGATCACCTGTTCGGTCAACGTGCGCGTCGACCCGGAGGCGGGCCTGGAACCCTTGCTGACCACGGCGGCCGCCTACCGAGACGCGGGCGCCGACCTGATCATCGTGAACCTCCCGCACCACGCCAGGCCCGATTCGCTCAAGCCGCTGGCCGAGGCGCTCGCTCCGCTGGCGTAATTCGCTGTTGTCGCCGGCCAGCCGGTCGTGCACGGCGCGGCTGGCGGCGGCCATCAGGGGCGGCACGCCGAGTTCAGCAAGCATGTCCGCGGCGGCTTCCATCTCGGCGGCGCGGCGCACGGCGTGCTTGCGGGTGCCGCCGGTGATCCGTTCCAGGGTGGCGGCGTCCATGGCGGCCAGCTCGGCGGCGATGTGCTCTCGCAGCCACCGCTCGTCGCCCGCGGCCCGGGCCGCGTCCAGGGCCTCCACGATCGAGGCGGCCAGCCCCTTGTAGAACACGCTGCGCAGGAGCTTCTTGCTGGCGGCGAGCCCGGCCGGGCCGTCGAGCAGCGTGATATCGGCGCCAAGGGGCCCGAGCAGGGCGGCATAGCGGACGGCGCCGGTTCCGCTGGCCAGCATCGGGACGCGCAGGCCGCGCCCGGGCACCGGGGCCATCATCGCGACGTCGGCGAACCGGACGCCTGCTTTCCCCGCGATGTCCGCCAGCTGGCGTTTGGTCCCTGGCGAGGCGGTGTTCAGATCGGCCCACAAGACGTCCCGGCGCGGGCCTTCCCGGTGTGCCTGGTATGCGTCTTCCTGGCTCAGGCCGGGCAGCCCGGCCTCGAGCGCCCCTATCGCGGCCTTCGCGCTGTTGACGCTCAGGACCAGGTGCGCTCCCCGCGCCGCCTCGGCTTCGCTGGCGGTGCCGAGGACGGGTTCGGCCGCGGCTACCGCCGGATCGTAGCCGCGGACACGCACTCCCGCCGCCGCCAGGTCGCGCGCGATGACCGAACCGGCCTCCCCCAGGCCGAGCACCGCGATGACCAGCGTCTGTCGGTCCCGGGTCACCATGCGCGGGGCTGATCGGCGGCGACGCGGGCGCTCTGCGGCCCGCCCGCCGGGCCGGCCGCATCCCCGGAGCCGCCGGAGCTGGCTGGCTCGGCTTCCGGCTCGCCCGGATGGCCTGCGGCCGGCCGGCCCGCACTCGACTGCTTGAAGTATTCGCTGATCAGCTCGCGTTGCTGGGTCAGGAGCTGGTCGAAATGCTTGTCGACGTTCGCCTCGCCGATGGCTTCCGCGGTCAGGTACAGATCCTTGATCTGCTCGAGCTTGCGCGCCTGGGCGTGGGCCGTGTCCTCGTTCTGGTCGTCCGGCCCGCCTGGCGCCTCGGCCGGGCGGGCGTTGTCCTGGGCGGCGCCGGGGCTGGCGGAATCCGGGCTGGCGGTAAGGCGGGGCGTCGTCCCAGGCGGGCCGGCGGAAGAAAGCAGCGGCTCGAACGGGCCGCGGGTCTCCTCGACCACGTGCGAAGCGCCTCCCCCGGAGCCGGTCCCGGGGCCGGTCCCGGGCAGGTCATACCAGTAGGAGGCGTCCTGCTCGGCCGGCCGGGATGCGGCCGTGCCGGGATCCTCGGCCTGGCCATCGGTGTCCCGGTAGACGTACACGTCCGCGGGCGCCTCGCCGGCCAAGGTGGCCGGGCGGGTGGGGCCTTGCCCCTGCGGCCAGGCGGAGCCCGCGGCCCGGCCGAAGCCCGGCGGGCGCGCGGGGCCGGCGGGCCGGACCGGGTTATCCGACGCGCGGATGACGTACGCGTACCCGCCGTCGAACTGCCCGGAAGGCTCGGCAGGTCCGGTGGGTCCCGGAGGTCCCGCGTGCCCCGGCCTGCGGCCGCCTGAAGCGGCGTAGCCGGGACCAGTCGCGTGCCGTCCGGCTCCGCCGCGCTGACCCTGACCCTGACCTTGACCCGGGACCTGGCCCGGCGGAGGCGGGTAGGCGGGATCGCGAGGCGGCACGGGGCCGCCCGGGCGGTTCGGTCCGCCTGGGCCCGTACCAGGGCCCATGCCGTCCCGCGGCATGCCCTCACGAGGCGGGCCGGCGTCGCGGAGCAGGCCGCTGGCGCGGAGCGGGCCCGCGTGGCCCTGGGCGGCTCCGCGCGGCGGCACCGGGTGGCCGGTACGGGGCGCCTCCCGGGGGCGCATGCGATCACGGGGCGGCATCGGAGGCGGCGGCCCGCCGGGAGGATACGGCGCCCGGCCGGGACCGCCCGGGCCCATCCCCGGCTGGTAACCGGGCCGAGGCGGGGCTCCGGCCCGGCCAGGCGGCGGCCGGTCCTGGCTCCGCCCGCCGGCCGGCGCTCCCGCGGGCGGCGCTCCCGCGGCTGGCGTAGGCCCGGCGGTCCGCAGGATTTCCGGGATGTCCTGGCCTCCCGGCGCACGCCCATCCCTGGGCACGTCGATCAGGCCGCCCGGTGAGTACACGTTCGTCGGCTTCAGCACGGGCGGACGGGCCGGACGAGTTCCGCCGTCGCGCCCGGCGTGGCCGCTGCCCGCGGGCGGCGCGCCCGCCCGGAGCCGGTCCTTTCCGTGGCTCTGACCCTGGGACCTGCCGTGCCCCGGTGACCTGCCATGCCCGCCGGACGCCGGCGCGGGATGCGGGCGGGCGGCGCCCTTCCGGTGATCCGCCCGGCCCGGGGACGGCCGGGACCTTCCCGGCCCCCCGATCCGCGCGATGGCGAACCCCACCAGGACCACCAGGCCGAACCCGATGCCCGCCGCGACCACGTCCAGCCCCAGCCGGGCCATGTGGGCAGGCTGATGCCTGGTCAGAAGCCGCATGACCACGCTCGCGGCCACCAGGATGGCGCCGAGCATGACCGTCACGGCAGCCGCGACCGACAGGACGGTGACGAGCCGCACCCTCCTGGTGGTGGCGGAGTTGGAGCGCACTGCTCAACGATCGCATCGCGGTTACCGCCTCGCAAGCCAAATGACCAGCTGTAACCATTTCCGAATGCCATTGGCGGACGGCCCTGGCCACGCCAGGGAGCTGAATTGGCCGCGCGGCACCGCCAACGTCACTGACCTGCCATTTTCCATTTGCGGAGCCACTCGGCCCAGCCGCCGCCGTGGCTGGCGATACGTTATCCGCATGACCACTCAGGCGGACAAAGCACAGCGGTTCCTGGCCTTGCACCGGCCGGGCGTGCCGCTCCTGATGCCGAACCCGTGGGACCTCGGCTCGGCCAAGTTGCTCGCGTCTTTCGGGTTCGAGGCCCTGGCCACCACGAGTTCGGGTTTCGCGGCCACCCTGGGCCGCCTGGACGGCGCCGTGAGCAGGGACGAAGCCATGGTCCACGCCGCGGTGATCGTCGCGGCGACGGACCTGCCGGTCTCGGCCGACCTGGAGGACGCCTACGCGGACTCCCCGGCGGGCGTGGCCGAGACGATCGGGCTGGCAATCCAGGTCGGCCTCGCGGGCGCCTCGGTCGAGGACTTCACCCGCCGGGACGACGACCCCATCTACGACCTCCGGCCGGCCGCCGAACGCGTCGCGGCGGCCGCGGAGACCGCCCACGCGGGCCCGGTCCGCCTGGTGCTCACCGCCCGCGCGGAGAACTTCCTGCACAGCCGTCCCGATCTGGCGGACACGATCGCCAGGCTGCAGGCCTACCAGGAAGCGGGCGCCGACGTGCTCTACGCCCCGGGCCTGCGCCGCATGGAGGACATCCGGCAGGTAATCCGCGAGGTGGACCGGCCGGTCAACGTGCTGGCCATAGACGGGGCGCCGACCGTAGCCGAACTGGCCGAGGCCGGGGTGAGCCGGATCTCAGTGGGCGGCTCGTTCGCGTTCGCCGCCCTGGGGGCGCTCGTCAGCGCCGCCACCGAACTGCGCGAGCAGGGAACCTACGGCTTCCGTGCGGGCAGCACGACCGGTGCCGCCGCTGCCCGCCGTGCCTTCGGCTGAATTTCTCCCGAACGGCCGAGGTGCGTGCCGCCCGGCCGGCACGGCGCGTCACCGGGTCCGCGCTACACCTGCGGCACCACGTCCGAGGCGATCAGCGCCAGGTGGTCGAGGTCGCTCAGGTCGAGCACCTGCAGGTACACGCGTTCCGCCCCGATCTCGGCGTACTCG
>Ga0335081_10008733_pt1 | contig 16250 bp, 13 predicted proteins | sample Lox_Sample_35_FD_206713 | JGI IMG/M metagenome (GOLD analysis project Ga0335081, IMG submission 206713) | Soil microbial communities from Loxahatchee National Wildlife Refuge, Florida, United States - Lox_Sample_3.5 | ecosystem: Environmental > Terrestrial > Soil > Wetlands | place: USA... | reverse complement strand
CGCGCTGGCGCGCGCCCCCCCCCGCCGTCCACGGTTTGGCAACAATGAGGAGGGCACCCGCCAAGCCATCCGTCACCTGCTTGCTGGCTCGAGGTTTCGCACGTGCCGTCGCATCGAATACCGTTCAATTCGGGCACGCCGAACTCTAAATATAGCCGCTAGCGTGACCACGATTGTTCCTCCCAGGAATATGGCGGCGAACACGAGGAACCCTACGGAAAACATATCCATAATGCACCACCGTCAATCGTCTGTAGAAATTGGAAGTAGCTACCACGTATACACCCTCGCGCTGCTGAACGCAACGACAGAATGCGGCCCTCCGCGTCACGATAACCCTGACGAACCGCAAGAACCAGGAGGCCGTTCCGTTGAGGTCGGCGCAAAATTCTGCATTTAGCACACTCCCCCCTTTCCCTGAACCTCCGAATCTGCTACGCTTCCAGACAATTAGGAACTGGGCTTCGCGCCATGTGCCGCGCGAAGTCGCAGGCCAAAGACAATTTGGGCCGCTTACAACATTAGGAGGGGAAATGAGTACTGTCCTCGGCGGCGCATCTTTGAAACACGAGCCGGTTCCGACGGAGCCGGAAGCCAAACCTTCCTATCCAGGCATACCCACCACCTCCGATGGTGCGGGTATGGTCGTCTGGGTGGAGACCCACATCACGCAGGGCGCTTGCGCGTATCCGATTACTTCTTCCACTACCATGGGTGGCGGCTACCAGGTGGAAGTAGCCAACGGCCGGCGCAATCTGTGGGATGAGGAACTCGCCTTCATCGAGCCCGAGTCCGAACATAGCGCCGCCAGCACCTGCGAAGGATTTGCGGTAGCGGGCGGCCGTGTTACCAACTTCACTTCGGGCCAGGGCCTCATCCTGATGAAGGAGGTTCTGTACACTATTTCCGGCAAGCGCCTCCCCATCGTCTTTCATATCGGCGCGCGCGCTCTCACTTCGCATGCCTTGAACGTTCATGCGGGGCACGACGACGTTGTGGGGGTGGCCGACTGTGGCTGGGGCGTGCTCTATGCCCGCAACGCCCAGGAGGCCGGCGATTTCGCGCTGATCGCCCGCCGCGTCGCCGAGGAAACCGAAACCCCCTTCCTCAATGTCCAGGACGGATTTCTCACTACCCACACCATCGAGAACGTGCGCCTCCTCGAACCGGACCTGATGAAGCAGTTCGTCGGACCCCCGTCCGATCGCGTCCGCAATCTCATGGACCCGCGCATTCCGCTGATGTCCGGCGTAGTGCAGAACCAGGACAGCTACATGAAGGGCAAAGTGGCCCAGCGCCGCTATTACGATCGGGTATTACCTGTGCTCAAGGACGTGATGCGCGAGTTTGGCGACCTTACGGGCCGCCGTTATGACGTGGTCATTCCATATCGCCTGGCCGATGCCGATTACGCCCTGGTCGGGTCTGGCTGCATGATGGAGACCGCGCAGGCCGCCGTCGATTATATGCGAGAGAAGTTGGGCATCAAGGCCGGTGCGCTGCATATCACTTGCTTCCGTCCATTCCCTTCGCTGGAAATCGTCCAGGCGCTCGAGCACGTGAAGGCCGTCTCCGTGCTGGAACGGCTCGATATCCCGATGATGCAGTCCAATCCTCAACTTTGCGAGATTAAAGCCGCTTTCGCCGACGCGCTCACCGGCGCGCCGGGGTATCCGCCAGTTTTCCGTATGCCGAAATTCACCGGTGGTTCGGCAGGCCTCGGCAGCCGCGATGTGCGCGCGGGCGATTTCATTGCCGTCGTGGAAAACATGCGCAGCGCGCATCCGCGGCAGTATTATTCGGTCGGCATCAAGCATGAGACGGCGCTCGACGTGACTCTCGATCCCGATGTCCGCGATCACGGTTCGTTCTCCATGCGCGGCCACTCAGTGGGTGGTTATGGTTCGGTCACTACCAACAAGGTCATCGCTACCATTGCCGGCGAAGTCTTCGGAATGGACGTCCAGGCCTATCCCAAGTACGGTTCGGAGAAAAAAGGCCTGCCCACGACGTATTACCTGACCATAGCGCGGCAGCACATCCGTGTGCATTCCGAGTTGGAGCACGTGGAGTTCGTCGCGCTCAACGACGTCAATGCGTTTAATTTGGAAAATCCGCTGGCCGGCCTTTCGACGGGAGGACTGCTCTTCGCCCAGAGCCAGCATACCGACCCGGCTGAAATCTGGCGGTCCATTCCGGCCTGGGCGCGCAAGACGCTGACCGGGAAGAACGCCAGGGTATTCGCGCTCGACACGGTCGCGATCGCCCGCGAAGTTTCTTCCCGCGCCGACCTCCAGCAGCGCATGCAGGGTATCGTGCTGCTCGGAGTCTTCCTGCGGGTCACGCCTTTCCAGCAGGAGTTGGCGCTCAGCGATGAAGAGGTGTTCCGAGGCGTAGAAAAATCGCTGCGCAAGTATTTTGGCAAGCGCGGCGACCGCGTGGTGCAGGACAACCTGCTCGCGGTCCGCCGGGGCTACCAGGAGGTGATCGAGGTGCCGCGCGCGGTAATGCTGGCGACCGCCGTTTCCGACAACGGCAACGCCGCGCTGCGCGTCATGCAGGGAGGCATGTCATGACCGAAGCATTAGCCTTAGAGGAGCGTTTGGCCGATATCGCGGCGCATGTCGTGGATGTGGCCGACTTCAACGAACGCGTGGTGGGCGCGTACAACAGCGGACTGGCCGAACGGGGCTTGCCGGCTGACACGATGGCGGCCCGCAGCGTAGTCCCCGCGGGTACGGGGGCCCTGCGTGATTTCAGTTACATCGCTCCCGATATTCCCGAATTCCTGGCGGAAAACTGCGTCGGGTGCATGGAGTGCGTCACCGAGTGTCCCGACACCGCCATCCTGGGCAAGGTTGCCGAGCCCGCCGTACTGGAAGACAAGCTGGCGGGAATTCAGGACGAATCGATGCGGCAGCAGATGGCCGCGCAATGGGTGAATACCAATAAGTATTTCACCGTACTCGAAAAGAAGGGACTCGGCGGAGGCAAGTTTGGTATCTTCATCGATGCCACCAAGTGCAAGGGCTGCGCGGAATGCGTCGACGCCTGTGGCGACCATGACGCTTTGCGCATGATTCGCAAAAATGACGGCAACATGCACCAGATCCGCGAGTCGTTCCGCTTCTACAAATCGATGCCCGAAACGCCGGCCCGGTTCATCAATGAGAAGGCCCTGGCGGACATGATGCTGGCTGAGCGCTCGCTGCTATACGTGGGCGGCGCCGGCTCCTGCATGGGCTGCGGCGAGGCAACCGCGCTCCGTATGATGCTGGCCGCCACGGGTTTCCTCTATGGGCAGGAGAACATTGGAATCGTGGCCGCCACCGGCTGCAACACGGTCTATACGTCCACCTATCCATACAATCCTTACCTGGTTTCATGGACCAACTCGCTGTTCGAAAACGCGCCCGCCGATGCTATGGGGGTGCGCGCCCGCTGGGACCAGCAGGGCTGGCAAAGCAAGCGCCTGTGGATCGTGGGCGGCGATGGCGCCATGCTCGACATCGGATTCCAGTCTCTTTCGCGCATGCTGGCTTCCGGAGCTGACGTCAAAGTGCTGGTCCTGGATACCCAGGTATATTCCAACACGGGCGGTCAGAGCTCCACCAGCTCGTTCAAGGGACAGGATGCCAAGATGAGCTATCACGGCTCCGTCATCCAGGGGAAAAAAGAGAACCGCAAGGAGCTGGGCAACATCTGCATGATGCATAAGGACGTGTACGTCGCCCAGACGACCTGCGCGCACATGAATCACTTTTACAAGGCGATCATGGAGGCTAACCAGTTTTCCGGTCCGGCCATCGTGAATGTGTTCACCACTTGCCAACCCGAGCACGGCGTCGGAGACAACATGGCGGAACACCAGGCTAAGCTGGCCGCCGATTCGCGCGCTTTTCCTCTGTTCATTTACGATCCGCGAAAAGGCTCGCGCTTCAAGGAGCGCCTCAGCCTTATCGGCAATCCCAACGTCAAGGAAGACTGGTACAACCATCCCAAGACCGGCGAGCCGGTCGATTTCATTACCTTCGCCCGCTCCGAAGGGCGGTTCGCGAAACACTTCGACAAGGACGGGAACCCGTCCACGACCCTGCTGGCCACCAACCAGGAAAGGCTGGAGAATTGGCGCATCCTGCAGGAGCTGGCCGGCATCCGTTAGCGGAGGACAGCATGATTTCCCTGGATGACCTCGCCCAAGTCGCCGAGGAGTTCCGGAAGCGCGGAATCGATGCGCGCTACGAATTTCTGTACGGTATGCGCGGATGTATCGAAGGACTGAATGTCGATGAGGACTTCTTTCCACTCTGGGAATTGAGCCTCACGAACAACCTGGAGTCGCTGGAAAAAGCGGACTTCGCTGCGATCAAGCTCCGGCGTGGGGTAGACTGGACGGTCGAACCTCCGCGGCCGCTGCGAGCCACCGGACGATAACTGTGCTGAACTGCCGGCAATTCCTGGAGGAGCTGTGTGACTATCTGGACAGCACTGCTGACGCGCGTCGCTTTGTGGAAACGGAGCGCCACCTTGCCCGGTGCCGCAAATGCCGCATTGTCTGTGAAACCACGCGACAGACGATTGCTATCTATCGCCGTACTTGGTCTGTCTGTACTTTGCCAGCCGATGTCGAACGGCGCCTGATGGCCGCCCTGGCGAAGCATATTGGAAAGTGACGCCGAGGAGCGGATACCTGCAGCATGTCGATCATGGCGCGCTGGTCGCGGCCAGGCTCCGAGGTGGCGCTCGCGGGTGCGTGAACAATGGGCGGTAAAGCTTCATTCGAAACCGTGCGAAGGCTCGGCCTCCAGTTTCCTCACGTGGAGGAGAGTACCATGTACGGCAAGCCGGCCCTTAAGATTCATGGCAAGGCGTTTGTGTGTATGGCCTCGCATAGATCGGCCGAGCCGGATTCGCTGGTGGTCCGCGCCGACTTCGAGCAGCGCGCGGAACTGCTTGCTGCGGACCCAGATGTCTACTACATCACCGATCATTACAAAGGGTATCCGGCGGTGCTGGTCCGTTTGCCGCGTGTCGCGCCGGGCGTGCTCCGGGATCTGATCGGCATGGCATACCGCCTTGTCGCCCGCGAGGCCTCGCGCGGCTCGAAAAAGAAGAAGGCGCCGTAATGCCGACGGGCTACTGGGCCGGCACGCGACGCCGAAAACCCGCCGACGGCCCCCATGGCTGCCAGATTTAGGAGCGCGCGAGGCGCTGCGTTTGCTCATCGCCCGTTGTGAACGTGGAGTCACTCGGCGTCGACACTTCGTAGACTAAAATGGAACATGTTTCCGTACGACATCACCCTGCTCACTGCTGTCCAGGCCAGGCCACAATCTATCTCCAACGTTCTCCAAACTCTCCAGACCATCAGCACAACTTGCGTCGACGCAGATGGTCTGAAATGGTTCAATTGGCTGTACCTGCAGGTGACGCAGGCCGTCGAGGCGCGAGTCGCCGGCGGCGGATTCACCGATGCCGCATGGCTGGCCCAACTCGACGTACAATTCGCATGTCTCTATTTTTCTGCCCTCAAATCCTCGCTCTCCGGTGAGGCAACGCCAACTTGCTGGCAAGTTTTGTTCGACAGCCGCAACCACGATACGATCGCACGAATCCAGTTTGCGCTTGCTGGCATTAACGCCCATATCAATAACGATCTGTCTGAAGCCATCGTCGCCACCTGTCAGGTCACTGGCACAACTCCGGATTCCTTTGGCGCGCACTTTAGCGACTACACCGCACTCAATTCCACGCTTGACGGCCTTATCGAATCCGCCAAACTCACACTGAATGTCCGCCTCCCCGGCGGGGCGCTCCCGCCGATCTCTCACCTGGAAGATACAATTGCCGCCTGGAACGTGAGCGCGGCTCGGGAGTCGGCGTGGCAAAACGCTGAACATCTTTGGCAGCTGCGCACGACTCCTTTGCTTACTGCAAGCTACATGGATATGTTGGACGGCTTGACCACTGTGATCAGCAAGGCGTTGCTGGTGCCAGTGCCATGAACGGGAAGAGGACGAGCACGGCAGCGACATATCTACCAGGTCGTTCAAAGCCTGTCATGAATAGAACTCTTCCTCAGCGACGGCTGGTCCGGCTGTCGCCTCACCTGATAATCCTGCTCTTTTGCGCGCCGAGAACATAGGGCCCTTCGCCGGCTCGACCTGCGCGAAGGCGGCCAGGCCTATGCGTGCTTCCATATCCACGTAGACGGCTTCGATCCCACCACGCCGGAAGTAGGATTCATGCCAAAAACCGGTGCCGCCACTATTACGCAAAAATGCCTGCCACCAATTCCGATGTGGCTCAGAGCGGGACCAAGCCTCCAGAGACTCGAAATCGCGCCAATATTGCCTCATGCCGAAATGCCGAAGCGAGTACAGCAGGTTCTCATGCAGCAGAAGACCGTCGGGTTTACCACTTACGGCTCGGGAGATTTTGGGGCCGAACCCCAGGAGCGTCTTTATTCCGGTCAGCGCATTCACTCGCATCCCGAGATAAATCACAACAAGATCGGGGTATTCCGAAAGATTGACGGTTTCACGCTTGGGTCGCTGAGCCATCACCCCTCCTGATTCGATCATACTGCCTGCCGAGCAGGCCCGGATGCAACTGTGCTTCGTGACGAGCCGAAAAATGGCTCCCCACATGGGAACTGCAATTCGGAAATCGCGGGACACCGGCTGGGTGTATACTGACCGGCAGCCGGAGACCCAAATGGAAACTCAGGATCATGCCCGAAGAGATTCGCGCCGATAACGATCCAATGGTGGTGCAGGTGGAGGATGCCCGATTGGAGACAGTGCGAGGGTGAACTTGCCGGTGGGGAGTACCTGCTTGAGCGGTATCTCGGCGGCAGTGAAGGGAGGGCAGTCTTCCTCACACGGTCTGCCTCGGGCAGGGCTGCCATCAAGCTCGCAGTTACTGGCCAGGGGCAAGCTGGGGAACTTGTGGAGCGCTGGAATCGTGCCGCCACCCTCTACCATCCGCACCTGGTCCGCATTTTTGCGGCCGGAACTTGGACGCTGGGAGGTGTGCCGCTGGCCTATCTCGTCATGGAATACGCCGAGGAGAACCTCGCGGAGGTTCTCCGCGAACGGCCGCTCACCACGGACGAAACCCGCGAAATGCTTGAGCCGGTCGCGGATGCACTGGCTTACTTGCACCGCCAAGGCCTGGTTCATGGCGATCTGAAGCCCTCGAATATTCTTGCGGTCGAAGACACCGTGAAGATCTCCAGCGATGCGGTGTCGGCTGGCGATCCGGGCGCAGACATCCCGGCGCTGGGTGTAACGCTGGTAGAGGCTTTAACGCAAACGGCGTCGACCGTTACGCAAGGCAGCCAGGGTCCCGCAGTTGACGCGTTACCCTTTCCCTTCGGGGAGATGGCGCGGAACTGCCTGCACCCTGATCCGCGGCTTCGATGGTCCGCTGACAAGATCAGGGCCTGGATCCGTTCCTCCGAGCGGCCAGCCTCGACCATCCCGGCCCTTACGGCGCCGGTCGCGAAACCCGCAGGGAAGCCGAGGCCCTGGTATTATGCTGCAGCCGTCACCCTGGTCGTCGTGGGGGCGGCGATTGCCGGCCTGGTGATGCGTCGGACAGCCGCTCCCGTGCCACCGGCCGCCACGCAGGTGCGGCCGGCACCCGGCTCCGTCGCCCCTGGGCCGGCCCGAACCGGGCAGACGTCTGCGACGAAGGCCGCCCCGCCTGTCGGCTCGGATCGCGAAGCCGAGCGGCCGCGTGGCGCCGCTCCTGCACAGGATGGAATCACGCGCCGCGTTCTCCCGGACATCCCCGCCAAAGCCCTGTATACGGTTCACGGGAAAGCGAGGGTGGTTGTCAGAATTGCAGTGGATCGATCAGGGAATGTAACCCAGGCCACGCTGCAGCCCGGTGGCTCGCCTTATTTTGGCAGGCTGGCGCTGGAGGCTGCCCGACATTGGCAATTCGACCCGGTGGAGAGTGCTAGCCCGCGAAACTGGATCCTGCGTTTTGAGATCACGCGAACCGCGACCGAGGTCATCCCTCTCAGGGCGGGCCCGGAATAGCTCAGACACCCGTGCGGCGTTGTTCCAGTCTGGCGTTGTCCGGCCCATCGGAGGTGTCGGACTCGTCGCTACACGAAGCCACTGGCTTGCCTTCGCGGAATCCAACGACTTCGGCTCCTGCTTCTGTCTGTTCTGATATAGTGACGGTTTCATGCTGACGCGCAGAACCTTTCCGGGGATAGCCGCTGCGGGCGCCACGGGAGTTTTGCCGGCCGATGGGGATAGATGAGGGCGCGATTCCTACCACTGGTGGCTCTCTCAACCGCCGCTTTGGCCGGCGACTGGCTTACCTTTGGACACGACCCGCAGCGAACCGGTTGGGCCTTTGAGGAGACGAAGCTCAATCCCCAAAACGTGTCGCAAATGGCGCTCGCCTGGAAGACGAAGCTCAAGAACGAGCCGTATAGCTTATCGGCTCTGACCGCCCCGGTCGTGGCCAGTGGAATCTCTACCGTTAAGGGTGTTCGCAGCGTCGTCTACGTTGCCGGAATCGCCGGAACCGTCTTCGCGCTCGATGCCGAGTCTGGCGAAGAGCTGTGGAACCACACGTTCAAGTACGTCGTGCTGCCGGGGAAGGGAGGGTACCAGGGGACGTTTCTCTGTCCTAATGGCATTACCGCGACCCCTGTTATTGATAAGGGCACGAATACGCTCTTTGTGATTGCCGGAAACGGAGCTCTTTACGGGCTCGATCTCGGGAGCGGTTTGGTGCGGTATGGCCCTGTGCAGTTTGTAGCGCCGTATTCCAAAAACTGGAGCCTGAATCTGGTGGACGGCGTGGTCTACACTGTGCTGGCGCAAGGGTGCGGGGATGGCCTCTCCGGCTTCTATGCTATCGATGTGCGGGACCGCCACCATCCGGTGATTCACCAGATGCTGCTCTCAAATACGAATACCGCGGGAATCTGGGGGCGCGGCGGCCCCATCATCGGCGCCAATGGCCGCATTTATGGTGGTACCGCCGATGGGGTCTTCGACCCGGCCGCCGGTGACTATTCCAATACGGAGGTTGCCGTCTCACTGAAGGATCTGACCTTGCTCGACTATTATCTGCCGCTGAACTGGCAATACATCCGCCGGAAGGATTTCGATTTGGGGTCGGCGAGCCCCGTGTTTTTCGCATGGAAGAATCGCAATCTACTGGCGGCGGGAGCTAAGGAGGGCGTCATCTACCTCTTGGACGCCGACAATCTGGGCGGCAACGATCATCAGACTACCCTATATACCAGCCCCCGGTTCGGCAATGACCCCCAGATGTGCTGTGCGGGGCTCGGCATATGGGGAGGCATTTCGACCGCGCGCGACTTGGACGGCCAAACCTGGTTGATCGTACCGATGGGTGGCCCACCCGCCGCCGATGGACCGAAATTCCCCTTCACCAACGGCGCGGCTCCGCACGGAAGTTTGATGGCGTTCAAAGTGGATGCCGAAGAAAAGACGGGTAGGCCACTTCTCCAGCCGGTCTGGATGTCGGCCGATTTCGACATGCCCGATCCGGCGGTGATTGCCAACGGTATAGTTTTCGCGCTCGCCACCGGCTCGAACGAGGTGCAGAGAGGCGGGGAGGCCGCGCGCGTTCAAACCAACCATCCGGCCGTCCTTAAGGCGCTGGATCTGAAAACAGGCAAGGAACTGTTCAACAGCGGTAACGCCATCGAATCCTGGGTTCACTTCAGCGGCCTGGCGGTGTCTGACGGCCGCGTCTTTGCGGTGGATCATGAGTCCAACGTGTACGCCTTTGCGCTGCCTTCACCGCAAAGATAATTGAGGTAGCTCGGTTGATGCCGGATGGCGCCCCGCGCTTTCGCCCGGGCGGCGGGGGCAATAGCGAACGCGGTTACCGGCGCGGCCACGATTTGCGGCGGGCCCGATAGATCCCTTTCTTCTTAGGGCCGCGGCCGCTGGTTGTGGACGAAGCTCGCCTTCGCGCGCCCGCCGCGGCGGTGACATGCCCGTTGCCCGCGATGGCCCTCGAAACGGAGGCCTTGGAAGCGACCTTCCTGTGCGTGCGCGTCCGGGCCGGCTTCGCTGCGGCTGTTGCGGCCTTGGGCCGCCGCGTTTCCAATTTGCCGAAGAAGGCTTGGAGGGAGCTTCGCATCTTGGTCAGTGCGCCACGGACGGCCGTCTCGACCGTTGCGGCGCCGTTGGTGGTAGTCAGCGGGCGGTGGCGGGCAGGCCGGGCTTCGACCAGGCAACGTTTGTCGCGCACCCCGCGCTCGTGGCTGTTCACGTCGCTCAGGTGAACCTCCACGCGAGTCAGTTTGCTGCCAAACGGCTTCATGGCGCGATTGACTTGCGCCCCTATGGACCGGGTAAGTTTAGTATTTACCGCGATGTTCTTATCACTATTTACTTGAATCCGCACGTTTTCCTCTGGTTCTTCCGCGCCGTAAGGGTCTGGAGGCCGTTCGATGGGCGCGGGTATTCAGGGCCTCTTCGACTCCTGATTCGCATCCGGGCGGCGGGAGGTATTTTTTTGCGAAGCGCGGCTGCGGACGGCGGACCCGGTGGCGCCGGACGCTCCACGTGGTTATCATCGGGCCTCCTGATCCAGTCGTTCCAAGGCCCGGCACACCTCCGCCGGATTGCGAAGCCGAAAATTGGCGTGGGTCTGTCGCGCCGGACCGACGCGGGCAGTGATGCCCTGCGAAAGGGCTGCAAATGCCGGCTCGTCAGCAGTGTCATCGCCAATGTAGACCGGCAGTGCGTAGTGGGAGATGCGGTGCCAGTACCGGCGGACCGCATGGCCTTTTCCCCGCAGTTCGCACGGCAAGACTTCCCAGACGTGATCTCCTTCAGCGACACTCAACCAGCGGTTGAAACTATCGTGCACTTTCTCTAACGCGGCGCGGGCCCGCTGCACAGCGGCTGCCGGCGCCCCGCGGTAGTGCAGCGCGAAAGCCGCACCCTTGTCTTCGATCCAGAGATCGACTGTCTGGTCCAGCCCATGCGCCAACTCGCTGCGGGCTTCCGCCAACATCCGCAAGGTCGCCGCATCCACCTTCGGCCGGCTTCCATCCTCCCAGCCATACAACCCTAAGCAACGTATGCCACGCAATGCGACGCGCTCGCGAACGTCCGCCTGCCGCCGCCCACTGATCACCCAGACTCGTAGCCGCTCCCGGCGAGACAGCCGCCGGAGTACGCTCCGCGTCGCGGGAGGCAACTGCACTTCCTCCGGGCGCGCTTGAAGGGGCGCCAGCGTGCCATCGAAATCCAGGAACAGTGCAATGACCTCCGCGCTCTGCAGCCGCAACCGCACGGCCTTCCAGCTCTCCAGCAGGTTTCGCATAGGTGAAGCCTTAGCGCCCCGCACTCAACGACGCCAACTCCGACTCCACCTGCTTGCCGGTGCCGCTATCTTCCGTCGTTTTCACCCGGATGGCCGCGAGCTCGGCGATCAGCGTGCCCGCCCAACGGTAGATGTTGTGCTCGCGCACGTAGCTGCGCATGCGCGCCATGCGTGCGCGGCGCTCTTCAGGCGCCATCGTCAGTGCCCGGTGAATCGCATCTGCCAGCCCTCCCGCGTCATAAGGGTTCACCAGCAGGGCGTCTGTCAACTCGAGGCTGGCGCCCGCGAAGCGGCTAAGGATTAGCACACCCTGCCCCTCGCTGCGTACGGCCACGTACTCTTTCGCTACCAGGTTCATGCCGTCGTGCAGGGAAGTTACCAGGCACAGGTCGGCGGCGCGATAGTACGCCTGGATCTGCTCGTGGCTGTGGTGGTGCGGCAGGAGCACGATCGGTTTCCACCCGTTTCTCTGGAACCGCCGATTGATGCGCTCGGCTTCTTCCGTCACTTCTTCGATCAGATCGCGGTAACGCCGTATGTGCGTGCGGCTGGGGGCGCCGATCTGCACAAAAGTGAACTGCCCCACATAGTTGGGATAGCGCTCGAAAAAGATTTCGAGAGCCCGGAAGCGCTCGGGGATCCCTTTGGTGTAATCTATGCGGTCAACGCCAACCCCCATCATCGACGCCTCCACTCCTGCCGCTCGCAGCAAATCCGCCCGTTCGAGATAGAGTGATCGCGCCACCGGCCGAGGTGTGTCTACGCTAAAAGCCACGCTGATCGGGAAAGGCCGCACATATGTGAACTGCCCGCCCCGATTCACGGCGAACCGTTCCCGGTCGATGCGCGATTCCAGAAGACGGTCCACGGTGTCGAGGAAGTTATTGCAGTGCGCCTGTACATGGAAGCCCACCAGGTCCCCACCCAACAGTCCGTCGAGTAGCTCCGCCTGCCACGGGCAGATGCCGAACGCCTCCGGATTCGCCCACGGGATGTGCCAGAAAATTGCCACCCGGGCATCTGGCCGCGCTGACTTGATCATCCTCGGCATCAGCGCGAAATGGTAATCCTGTACCAAAACTACCGGGTTCCTTTCACGGTCGATCTCTTGCAGCACCGCATCGGCGAACCGCTGGTTGACATCTCGATAACATTCCCAATCCTGCGAGCGGAAGATCGGCCGCGTGTGCGCGATGTGACAAAGCGGCCACAGCCCTTCATTGGCGAAGCCGAAGTAGAACCCTTGTTCTTCCTCCGGGGTCATCCACACACGGCGCAGCGTGTACTGCGGATGCTCCGGCGGAACGCGCACATGCCCGTGCTCATCGGCGGTTTCGCGGTCGGCATTGCCGGTGCCTTGCGCAATCCAGGTTCCATTAGAAGCGCGCAGAATTGGTTCCAGCGCCGTAACCAGACCGCTGGCGGGGACGGAGCATTCCACCGCGCCGCCACGCCGCACGTGTTCATAGGGCTCGCGGTTCGAGACTACAAACAGACGGCTGCCTTCAAGCTTGGATTGAATGGAAGCCCGCAGACGCTCCTCGGTCCAAAGCGATTCGCCGGCATCCCGCAGGCGCGCTTCTTCTTCTGCCGCGGCGCGCGCAGCCATCAGCGTCGTGGCCAGGCGCGCCGCTTCGCGCTTTATCGGCTCGAAGGCCGCTTCCTCCGGCAGTTCCGGAATGTCCGACACCGCTCCGCGCCGCAAATCGCCCAGCCACGTTTCGAGGCGCCGAAGTGGACGCCGCAAACTCCAGCGCAGAATCAGCAGCGTCGCGCCCACAATCATGAGTGTTTGCAAGGATACGCCCACCAGTGCGCGCCGCCAAAGTGAGATCACCTGGGCGTCGATGTACCCTGCGTCCTGATAGATGGCCAGCATTCCGACAGGTCCAGTATCGCCGGTCATCGGCCGTGCTACCACGTGCATGGTTTTTCCGCCTGCACGGAAGAACTCTCCATTCCCGCCGTGCGGCTGTAATGCGTGCCGTAAGGCGTCAGCCATCGCCGCTTGCGCGCTTTTCAATCCGGGCGTCTCGGCCAACGACTTCCCCTGCGCGTCGTAGACAGCCACGCCCGCGAGCCGCTCATGATTTTTGAGTTGCAGGATCATTCTCTGCAGGGCACGAGTAGAGTTCGCTTGCACCAGGGGCGCCGCGGATTTTTCGAGGCTCTCGGCGATGACCAGCGAGCGCCGCTCCAACTCATGACGCAAGCCGTGCCGTTCCGCCTGGGCTTGATAGAGTGCCAAGCCGAGCGAGACCAAAACCACTCCTGCTACCAGAGATAAGGTGAGGCGGACGCTTGGCCGCATGTTTCCAGCGAAGCAAGGAGTGGGCCACACGACGAAAGAGCAGCGAAACCAATGCGATTTAGTCATTTCCCATATGACTTTCCAGGGCGGGACCCGTTGAAAGTTCACATTTCTGGAAGGAATTACACCCCCAGACTGGAGCGCTCAAGTCTCGACTGGGCTGTGGTCGCCGCAACCTCTTTCACGCCTGGCACGCCGCCCAGCGCGAGCAAGCACTGGAAATCGAGCGCGTCGGCTCGTGGGACGTGCGGCCTATCACCGACTAGCGCGCAGGTCAGCCGAGGAATTTTCGCCTGCGCGTACCGTGACTGTGCTGGCATTGTTGACCAGGCCGTCATCGTCCGGTATGGTCGCGTACCACGGTGCAGGACTGTCCCCGGCGATCGCCAGCGCGTAATACTCTCCCGGGCGAACCGCCGTGATCGCGTAGCGATCATTCGAATCGCACGGCGCGAACAGCACAAATCCCGGTCGCCGCATGGCCTTATCCCGCGGGAGCAGCCTCACTGTTCCGCCGGCGCACTTCTCCGCTGTGCCGCGAACAGTTCCTCCGCCAGGCTTGTAGGCAACCATCAGCGGCTGAGCGCCGGGCAGAATTTCAACGCCTGACTGGAGAGCATCGTGGCCGCCGATCTGAATCGAGTCGAGATAATACTGCGGCGGGGACATCCCGGGGAGAACCTGATACGGGCCGGGGTAAACATTCTGGATCTGGAAGTCGCCTTTTGCGTCCGGAGTGGCGGTCAGGAAGGTGCCCGCGGGTTTATCGGCCAACCCTTCGGCGCCGCCATTGAAGGCGAGTATGACACTGGGCGGCTTGGGAGCAAGTACTCCTTCGGGAACCTCCATTACAATTTTTCCTTGGACCAGAAACGGCGCAGCAAGCCGGAACTCAAGGTTTTCCAAATCATGGTCCTTCAACTGTACCGACTGGCCCGCCCATAGTTTAAGGCCCCTTTGATCCACCTTCGCGGAGATCCGCCATTCGCCTTCGGCTACCGCCTCGAATTCAAACGTGCCGTCAGCCCGGGTGTTTCGAATCAGTACAGGCGAGCCGACGCCTTGGCGCAGCGTCACGCTGGCCTCAGGCACTGGATTGCCGTTGACATCGAGCACCACGCCGCGAATGCGATGCACGGGGATTGTGGCCAGTTTGATATCCAGATTCGAGATCTCGCCTCCGATCCGAACCATGACTCTTACGGCAAGCTGAGGGTCGGTTACGCCGGGATAGAAGGTCTGTGCCCAAGCGAGCCGCTGATCGCCTCGCGATTCCGGTGGCTTCCAGGACGAGGGCGCAATTGCGGACAACAGCCAGGCGCCGGGGACGTCAAGATCCGTGACGCTGTACTCTCCCTTCTCGTTGGTCTTCGTTTGGCGGGAAATACCGCTGCACGAAGGCATTTTGCACAACCAGTTCTCTCGCCAATGCAACTGTAGGCTGGCGTTCGGAACGGGCTCTCCCAGGTAGTCCAACACCCTTCCCGAGATCTTGCCGATCGGCGGCATTTTGCCTTCAAGGTGCACCGGGTCGCTGCCGGCGGTAACCTGAAACGGCTGCCCGCCGCGCTCCGCCAGGAAACATCGGCCGCATTCCCGCTCGAAGTCTTCGTCCAAAAATAGATTGGGAATGGGCCAGAAGCCGCGAGCCAGATAACTCGCGGTGTAGGCGCCAGTTTTTACAGCCTCGATCCGAAAATGCCCCTGGGAGTCAGTGGTGGCTGAGTAGGCGACCTGCCCAGCCTGAACCAGATTTACAGTAGCCCCGGGGATATCGATGCCAGTCACGGAGTTGACTACATGGCCGTCCACCGTTTGCGCGGCGAAAGCGACCGCCGCCAGCATTGATGCGATGAGGATCACACGCAACACAGGGTTATCGTACGACACGCGATGCCACCGATCATGCACGCCGCATGCTAGTCATGAGCCGACGTGGAATCATTACTTTGGGAGCTTGGCAGTGTGGTTAATCAGCCCCGTCGTGAATACGCCGCACGTTAGCAAAATCAACACTTTAACTACGAGTAAAACTCTAGCGGCGCAACTCGATCACCGTCACGCTCCTGGCCGGGAAGGCGTGCCGGAACTCCCCGCCCTTGGCGCTGAGCCGCAAAGCCTTCGGCGTCACGGCGTCGGGATTAGCGTCGTCGTTGAACGAATACAGATCCGCCGCCGTGAGCTCCTGGCCGCGCGCCGAGGTGGCCTCGAAGCCCGAGAGCCTCAACCTGGCGGGAATCTCGCGGTTCAAACTGCGGTTGACGCAGAACAGTGTCAGCTTGTCTCCGGCTTCGTTCAACGCCGCCGCGACGTCCAGATACGGGACGGACGGGATATCCGGAATCCGGCGTACGCCCTCGGCAACATCGTACTGCTCTCCCTTCAGGTTAGTTTCCACCAGCCTGGTGGCATCCGCGGTCGAGTACATGCGGAAGGCCCAATACGCTGGTACGCCGTAGACGCGCCCGTCCTTCTGCCAGACACCACCGAACTCAATCAGACCGGTCATGTCGGCGATCGGCGTGAAATCGGACACGCGCATCAAGGTGTTGAGAAAGCCGGCTGTACAGAGGGCGCCCCCAAGGTTGTTGTACAT
>Ga0335081_10008732_pt1 | contig 16252 bp, 13 predicted proteins | sample Lox_Sample_35_FD_206713 | JGI IMG/M metagenome (GOLD analysis project Ga0335081, IMG submission 206713) | Soil microbial communities from Loxahatchee National Wildlife Refuge, Florida, United States - Lox_Sample_3.5 | ecosystem: Environmental > Terrestrial > Soil > Wetlands | place: USA... | reverse complement strand
GGAGTGTCTTGAATGCGGCGCTTAGCCTCCGATAGCAAGGTGGTGCGGGGACCGAAGATTACCGCACCCGTCGGGCAAACGCTGGTGCAACCGGGCTTCAGGCCCTTCTCCAGGCGATGGCTGCAAAGCTCGCATTTGGTGACCCGAGGATTGAAACCGACCCACTGGAAGCGCGGAACGTGATAGGGGCAAGTGATGGTGCAATAACGGCAGCCGATGCACTTGGTCTCGTCCCACTGCACGGCGCCAGTCATAGGGTTCTTGTGCAGCGCCTGGAACGGACAGCCGGCAGCGCACGCGGGATCCAGGCAGTGCATGCACTGACGCTTTACAAACGACCCCTTGGAACCGTCAGTCGGTTTGTAAAGCTTGATTACGTTGCGGGTGAGATCGTTCAGATCGGAGGGGGCCTGATGCAGGCCGTCCCGTCGCGTATCCGGAGCTGTGTCGTTTGCCTGCGCACAGGCTGCCACACAGGCCTTACAGCCAATACACTTGGTTGCATCGTAGAGCAGACCCACCGCCGCATTCGGGACGGGGATGGGCTCTTCTGCCGCTGCGATCTTCGGCACGATCGCGGTGGTCGCCAACGCGGCCGGGACGCCGGCCTTGGCTACGTTCGTAATAAGCTGCCGACGAGTGATGGCCACGTTAGTTCTCCCCAGGACGCGAAGTTTTTACTGCTTCTTCGGGCTGCTTCTGAGCGGCGGCAACTTTTTCTACAGCTGCCTCATTGCTGCTGCGGAACCGCTGGGCTGCGACCCAGCCGGCGCCGCCCACCGCGCCCGCAATCGCACCGACAAGGGCAGCTGCTCCAACTTTGATTTCGCCCGCTCCACCATAAACTGGCGGGTAAGTATCGGGCGGGGTCGCCAGGTGAATGGGAACGGTCTCGAAGGTGCCCATCCGCCACACCACTCCTTTTTCTGTGCACCCGACGCAAGGAACTCCAATACCGATCGGCCAGACTCCGGGCACCTCGTTGAAGTGACGAGTCGAACACGATGCGTGCGTGATCGGACCCTTGCAGCCGAGCTTGTACAGGCACCAGCCTTGCCGATGGCCTTCATCCCCGAAGGCGGTCGCAAAGCGGCCGGCATCAAAGTGCGCCCGCCGTGGGCAGTTTTCGTGGATGACGCGGTCGTAAGCGAAGCGCGGGCGGCTCAATTCGTCCATGGCCGGCAGCCGCTTCATGGTGGCGTATTCCAGAACGGTCGCGAGCAAGTTATAAGGATTGGGAGGGCATCCGGGCAGGTTGACTACCGGCTTGCCCGAAATGATCGAATCGACCCCCATGGCGCCGGTCGGATTCGGGTCGGCGGAAGGAACTCCGCCCCACGAAGCGCATGAGCCGATGGAGATGATCGCGGCGGACTTGGCAGCGACCTCACGCAACACGTCGATGCTTGGGCGTCCATTTAGCTCGAAGTAGATGCCGTTGTCGCGGGTGGGGATCGCGCCTTCAACCACCAGCACGAACTTGCCGGCATTTTCCTGCACTGCCTGCTTGAGCGCGGCTTCGGCTTGCGCGCCGGAAGCAGCCATCAGGGTCTCGTGATAATCAAGAGAAATGACGTCCAGAATCAGCGAGGCCACGTCCGGGGCAGTGGTGCGCAGCAGTGTTTCCGAGCACCCGGTGCACTCTTGGAAGTGGAGCCAGATCACGGATGGCCGGCGGGTTTTACCGATGGCCTGGGCGATCTGCAACACCGACTTTTTGCCGGTGAGTGCCAGACCCGCGGGAGCTGTCGCCATCAGCATGCCGCATAGCTGAACAAAGTTTCGACGGGAGACTCCGCAAGTCTCCAGGTGTTCCGCGATGGTTTCCTTCTTGGCCATGTGCGCCTTCTTGTGGGCCTCGCCGAGTGATGTAGGTCAAACTGCCCTGTGACCTGGCCGAAACTCGGCGAAACCTTGAATTGATATATCCGCAAGACCGCAAAGAAGGGTTGGGTCGCGGCTACGAAGGGCAGGATAAGTTGGAAAGGCAACCGGGAGGTTCTATGACGCCAAATTAAGGATTTACGCGATTTGCCCGGTTCCCTCCTGTTTTTGCCCTGCTTGCCTTGATACGCCTCTTCCCCGCGGTTTTTGCGTGGACGAAAACGTTTATCGCCGGAATAAGCACTTTGAATCAGTGACCGGAGTCACACTTGCGCGTGACAGCCAATCACAAAATCGTTTGTCCGCCGCGCCCACCTGCTTACGACACCTTCAACGCCTTGGCTTGTCAACGTTCGAAACCCAATAAACACAGGCGATTCCAATGGACGGCTTTTGAGAGTTTCGCTAGAATTTCACTTCTGTTCCGGAGACCTGGATGGCTTTAATTCATTTCACCCGCAATCACACCGACCACTCCACCGATAAGGGTTACCAGTTCGAATTCTTCTGCGATCGCTGCGGCAATGGTTTTATGACGGCATTCAAGCCTTCCGTGGCCGGCTTTGCCGCTGGCGCCCTGCGCGCTGCCGGAGGCCTTTTTGGCGGCATCCTGGGCGAAGCCAGCTCCAACAGCTACGAAGTGGAGCGCATGATCCAGGGTCCCGGGCATGACAAGGCTTTTCAGGAAGCCGTGGAAGAAACCAAGCCGAATTTCCGGCAATGCCCCAAGTGCGCCAAGTGGGTGTGCAAGGCGACCTGCTGGAATGATAAGCGTCAGCTCTGCTACGAGTGCGCTCCCGATGTCGAGACTGAGCTGGCGTCCGCCCAGGTGCAGGCCACGGTCGAGCAGATTCGGACGAAGGTCCGCGAACAAGACATGACCAAGGGCATGGACCTTACCAGCGAGGCTGTCGCTCTTTGCCCGTCGTGTGGCGCGCGAGTGCAGGGCACGAAGTTCTGCCCGGAATGCGGTAAGCCGCTGCGTCCCAAGAATGAGTGCTCAAAGTGCGGTGCGAAGTTCGAGCTTGGTAGCAAATTCTGTCCCGAGTGCGGCAACAAAGTGACCTAGCCATCGTCACTGGCTGTCGTGGTAAATGATGCCGAGGGTATAGCGCATCCCGCTTCGCACTCGGCTCACGCCGTGACGTAGGTTGGTCCGATAATATCCGCGGCTTCCCTTCACCGGACGATACCGCGTGGCGAAGATCAGGATCTGGCCTTGCTTCGGCGAGATGACTTCAGCCTTTGACTGCGCACGAGGTTGCTGCTCCACCAGAACAAATTCCCCGCCTTCGTAGTCGGTCCCGGCCTGGCTTAGGAAGCACGTGAGTTGCAGCGGAAACGCGATCGCGCCATAAAGATCCTGATGCAGGCAGTTGAAATCTCCGGCTTGGTAATGCAAAAGCAATGGCGTGGGCCGTGCCTGTCCTTGTTTTCGGCACTGCGCTAAGAACGTCGCATGCTTTTCCGGAAAGACATCGGCTGCTCCGAGAGCCTGGTTCCACTCATTCGCCAAGGGAGCGAGATACGGATAGCTGCACTCGCGAAGTTCTTGAACGATCTCCGGAAGAGGATAGTTGAAGTATTTGTAATCACCGCTGCCAAAGCGGTAGCGAGACATGACGATGTGGCTGCGGAATTTATCCTCCGCGCCGTACATCGCGATCAGGCCGGAACATTCTTCCGGATCGAGGATTGGAGAAGTCAGAGCGTGTCCGTGCTCCCATAAAGAGTGGTGAAGGGAATTCCAATCGAGATCCGCCAGCCGGTCCGCGATGCTTTGCCGCATCTGGTCAGTGTAGGCGAAGCGGGCGAGCGGGAGTATCCGGATGTTGCGGTCAGAACTTCGTATCTCCTCTGTGTCCTTCGGATGCGCATTTCCCAAAACCGAACAGCATTACAAGAAAATCAACCGGGAAGGGCACGAGTGGAACTCGTGCCCTTCCCGTGTGAACTGATGATTAATCGCCCGCGGCTGCCTCATATGCCGGAGTATCCCACACGTAGCCTTCTTCGCCGTGCTGCGTGAGGTCGAGACCCTGAATCTCATGGCCTTCGTTGACCCGCAAGCCAACCGTCACATCGACGATCTTGAGAGCAGCAAGCGTTCCGATAATCGCGAGTGCCCACGCAACTCCGACGCCAATCAACTGATTGCTCAGCTGATGAACATTACCCTCCAACAAGCCGGACGGCAGCAGATTTCCGTGGGCATCTTTCAAAATTGGATTGATGGCGCTGCTGGCGAAGACGCCCGTCAATATCGCACCGAGCGTACCTCCGGCGCCATGCACACCGAACGCATCGAGAGAATCGTCGTAACCAAACTTTACTTTTACCTTCGCCACCATCAGGTAGCAAACCACCCCAGCAATCAATCCGATGGCTAGTGCCGGCATCGGGCCGACAAATCCCGCGGCCGGAGTGATTGCCACCAGTCCGGCCACGGATCCAGAAATGGCTCCGAGCGCGCTCGGCTTGCCGTTGCGCAGCCATTCCGCGCCCGTCCAACCCACAACCGCAGCCGCAGCTGCGAAGTGCGTTGCCACAAAAGCGCTGGTCGCGAGAGTTCCCGAAGCCAGCGCGCTGCCGGCATTGAAACCGAACCATCCCACCCACAACATGCAGGCGCCGATGAAGCTCAGCACTACGCTGTGCGGTGGCATGGGCTGATCGGGGTATCCAACCCGCCGGCCCAAATACAGAGCGCACACCAACGCTGACACGCCGGACGTGACATGCACGACCGTTCCTCCTGCGAAGTCGAGCGTGGGGAAATGTCCGCCCAATGCGGCATTGAGCAATCCTCCTTTGCCCCACACCATGTGGGCCATCGGGTCATACACCAGCACCGACCACAAAATCATGAACAGCGCCATCGCGCCAAACTTCATGCGTTCGGCAAAAGCGCCAGTGATGAGGGCCGGCGTGATCACGGCAAACATCAACTGGTAGATCATGAAAGTCTGGTGCGGAATCGTGCCCGCATAGGACGGGTCCGGAGCCGAACCGACGCCGCGCAGGAACAAGTGTTGCAACCCGCCCACCAGGCTGTTGCCGGGACCAAAGCAGAGGCTGTAGCCGAAGATCGCCCAGAGCACGGTGATCAAGGCCATCATCGCGAAGCTCTGCATCATGGTGCTGAGCACGTTTTTCTTGCGCACCAGGCCGCCATAAAAGAGGGCGAGGCCTGGACCGGTCATCATGAGCACGAGCGCGGCGCAGGTCAGCATCCAGGCGTTGTCGCCGGCGCTTCTTGCGTCCGCTACCTGCTGTTCGAGCTTGGCGATGCGGTCGTCCGGGGATGGTGCAGCCTGACCGAAAACTGGCGCTGCCAGTGCGAAAACAAGCAGAGCGAGCAGGAATAAAGCAATCAGCCTCATACTCATGAACGGTGCCCCCCACACTCCAGAACATCCTGAGCGCACTTTAGCGGAGAGACCTCGTTGGGGGAAATTGAAAGTATTTATGGAGGCTATTGGGAATGGTTATGGATGTTGAGTAGTTGCGATTGAATCGGGATTGGACTACCCGAGACCGAGAAACCAAGGCGCGGGGCGAGCCAGCGCGGGTGTTTCTTCTCCCAGGTTAGCTCGCATACAGCGCTCGCGGAACCTGGGGCACCGGACTGGAGGTTGAGCCGGACTCTACTTCTTCTCTGCCACTTCCAGCCGAGTCTCCGCGCGCTTCAGATCGTCGCCCACTTTCTTGAAATCCGCTTCTGTGCTGCACTGGGCGAAATCTTTTTCGGCGCGCTGCTTGGCGTTCTGAGCGCGGTTGACGTCAATCTCTGAAGCGCGCTCAGCGGTTTCAGCCAGGATGGTCACCTTGTCCGGCAACACCTCGGCGAATCCCCAGGCAACCGAAAGATGATGCGTCGCGCCGGCGTTGCGGTAGGTGATTTCCCCGACGGCAAGTTCGGTGATGAGCGGGGCGTGACCGGGCAGGATGCCGAGATATCCGTTCTTGCCGGGTATCTGCATCTCTTCCGCCGAGTCTTTTACCACCATCTTTTCCGGCGTGACGATCTCGAGTTGGAAAGTGTCTGCCATGCGATGCGATTGACGCAACCGTTCGGCTTATAGCTCTTGGCACTTAGCCTTTAGCATTTGGCCGATGAACGACTCTGCTGACTTCGAAAAATCTCCTGGCTAAGTGCTAATTGCCAAGTGCCAAAAGCTGGTTCTTACGCTGCCGCCTTCAATTTCTGTGCTGCTTCGAGCACTTCGTCGATCGTGCCCTTCATATAAAACGCCTGCTCGGGAATATCGTCGTACTTGCCCTCGACGATTTCCTTAAACCCTTTCACCGTGTCAGCGATCTTCACGTAGCGGCCCGGCGCGCCGGTGAATTGCTCGGCGACGTGAAAGGGCTGCGACAAAAAGCGCTGAATCTTGCGGGCGCGCGCGACTGTAAGCTTCTGGTCTTCGCTCAACTCGTCGATGCCCAGAATCGCAATGATGTCCTGCAGGTCTTTATAACTCTGCAGCGTCTTCTTTACCGATTGCGCCACATCGTAATGCTCCTGCCCGACGATGCGCGGATCAAGAATGCGCGAGGTCGAAGCCAAAGGATCGACCGCGGGATAGATTCCGATTTCCGTCAATGCACGCGAGAGCACCGTGGTCGCATCCAGGTGAGCGAACGTTGTTGCCGGCGCAGGGTCGGTGAGGTCGTCAGCGGGCACGTAGATCGCCTGCACCGAGGTGACCGAACCCTTCTTGGTTGAGGTAATGCGTTCCTGCAATTCGCCCATCTCGGTCGCCAGATTGGGCTGGTAACCCACGGCGCTGGGCATGCGGCCCAGGAGCGCAGAGACTTCCGAACCTGCCTGGGTGAAACGGAAGATGTTGTCGATGAAGAGCAATGTGTCGGCGCCCTCTTGGTCGCGGAAATATTCGGCGACGGTCAGCCCAGTCAAAGCGACGCGCAGACGCGCCCCTGGCGGCTCGGTCATCTGGCCGTAGATCAAAGCGGCCTTCGACTTCGACGGATCGCCGGGTTTGATCACGCCGGACTCGGTCATTTCCAGCCACAGGTCGTTGCCCTCGCGGGTACGCTCGCCCACACCGGCGAACACGGAAAAGCCTCCGTGCTGCTTGGCGACGTTGTTGATCAACTCCATGATGACGACGGTCTTGCCGACACCGGCGCCGCCGAAGAGCCCGATCTTGCCGCCTTTCAAGAATGGCTGAATCAGGTCGACAACTTTAACTCCGGTTTCGAACATCTCGGCCGTGGTCGATTGCTCATCGAAAAGCGGAGCCGGACGATGGATGGGCAAAGTTTCTTTGTGCTCGATCGGGCCAAGTTGATCGACTGGTTGCCCGATGACGTTCATCACGCGACCCAGCGTGCCCGGGCCGACCGGAACGGAGATCGGTCCGCCCTGATCGATGGCCTTCATGCCGCGCACCATGCCGTCCGTAGGCTCCATAGCGACACAGCGCACGCGGCCTTCGCCCAAGTGCTGCTGGACTTCGAGAATGACATTGATGGGCACGGGGACGTTGAAGCCGTCGCTAACCACTTTGAGCGCCTGGTAAATCGGCGGCATCTTGACTTCTTCGAACTGCACGTCCACGGCGGGACCGGCTATTTGGATAACGTGACCTGTGTTTTCTGGCATAGAATTCAGCTCTCGACTATCAGCTCTCAGCAATTAGCAGTTGGCACTTAGCCATGAGCGGTCCGCGCAGGTGACGGCAAAGACCTGGTTTGGCTAAATGCCAAGTGCCAATTGCTAACTGCTACAGCGCTGCTGCTCCGCTCACAATCTCAATAATCTCTTTCGTGATCTTCGCCTGGCGGGCGCGGTTCATGGCCAGCGTCAGCGAATCGATCATGTCAGTCGCATTGCTGGTAGCGGCATCCATGGCTGTCATACGTGCTGCGTGTTCCGCCGCCACCGATTCCTGCAAGGCCCGGAAGATCTGGATCGCCACATATTTCGGCAAGAGCGACGCGAATAATTCTGCGGCAGGCTGCTCGTAAATGTAATCGACCTGCGCGGTGGCAAACTTTGCCGCAGCGGCATCGATCTCATGCGTGTCCGCTGGACGAAGCCCAACACCTGCTCCCTTTGCCGCTTCCAGCGCGCGCTTGCGCTCTTCTTCGCCCATCCCTTCGGCCTGGGCCACAGCAATCTCGCCTACTTCCTCGATGGGAAGAACGCGCTCCACCACCAACCGCTGAGCGATCACCGACTTGAATTCGTTGTACACCACGTAAACTGAATCGACTTCCTGGTTGGCGTAACGCTCGATGACGCGACTAGCCATTTCGGAAGCCATCGCATAATCGACCTTATTAAGGACACCGATGTGCTCGCCAACCAAACTGATCGGGGCTGATTCGGCGGCGCCGGGCTTCGCAACCGGGAAGCGGCGGCGTAAGAAGTCGCGGCCTTTGCGTCCGATGGCCTCGATCTCGACATGCTTGCCGCTCTTCGACTCAAGGAAACGCGATGCAGCTTTCAGAATGTTGGTGTTGAAAGCGCCGGCAAGACCCTTGTCGCCGGTGACGACGATGAGCAGCACATTATTTTCGGGACGTTCTGCCAAGAGCGGATGTCGTGGCTCTCCGGTTTCCGGATCGTAAATTTCCGCGCGCGACACCAGCGACTTCAACACATTGATCAGCATCTGCGCATAGGGACGCGCTGCCAGGGCGCGGTCCTGCGCCCGGCGCAGTTTGGCCGCCGAGACCATCTTCATGGCCTTGGTGATCTGCCGCGTGTTGGTCACGCTGCGGATGCGGCGCCGGATGTCTAAGATGTTCGCCATTTGCCGACCTAACTCCCAGCACTTGGCACTTAGCCGTTAGCATTTAGCCCCCACGGGGACCTGCCGCCATCAGCGACTACCCAGACGGCCAAATGCTAATTGCCAATTGCTAACTGCTACTTCGCTACTGCCTGTCGCTGCGATAGGAATGCTTCCTTGCACTCTTTAACAACCTTGCCCATGTCGGCTTTCAAGCCATCGTCGAGAATCTTTTTGTCCATGATCGTGCGCAGCAGGCCGGGATTGGTGGCATCGACGAACTTGTAGAGCTCAGCTTCGAAGTCGCGTACCTGGTCGACCGGCAGATCATCCAGGAACCCGTTGGTTCCGGCGTAGATGATCAAAATCTGTTTGGAGAATGGCAGCGGCGAGAACTGTTTCTGCTTGAGAACTTCGACCAGCCGCTGGCCGCGATTGAGCTGGGCTTGTGTGGCTTTGTCGAGATCGCTGCCGAACTGGGCAAACGCCGCCAGTTCGCGGAACTGCGCGAGATCGAGTTTCAGGCTGCCCGCAACCTGCCGCATGGCTTTGATCTGCGCGCTGCCACCGACGCGGCTCACCGACAAGCCGACGTTCACCGCCGGGCGCACTCCCTGGTTGAACAAGTCGGTTTCCAGATAAATCTGGCCGTCGGTGATCGAAATCACGTTGGTGGGAATGTATGCCGAGACGTCGCCCGCCTGGGTTTCGATGATCGGCAGGGCGGTGAGCGAACCGCCGCCCTTCTTGTCGCTCATCTTCGAAGCGCGTTCCAGCAATCGCGAGTGGAGATAAAAGACGTCGCCAGGGTAAGCCTCGCGTCCGGGTGGACGGCGGAGCAGAAGTGAAATCTCGCGATACGAAGCCGCGTGCTTAGAAAGATCGTCGTAAATTACCAGCGCATGTTTGCCGTTGTCGCGGAAATACTCGCCCATGGCGCACGCAGCGTAAGGAGCGATGTACTGCATGGGCGCGGGCTCAGAAGCTGACGCAGCCACGACGATGGTGTAATCCATCGCTCCGTAATCGGCAAGCAGTTTGACCACCTGAGCGATTGAAGAACGCTTCTGACCGATCGCGCAGTAAATGCAAATAAGATCGTTGCCCTTGTTGTTGATGATCGTGTCAATCGCAACCGCGGTCTTGCCGGTTTGGCGGTCGCCAATGATCAATTCGCGCTGACCACGGCCAATGGGAATCATGCTGTCGATCGCCTTGAGTCCCGTGGCCATCGGCTCGCGCACCGGTTGGCGGTCAATCACGCCCGGCGCCAGGCGCTCGAGAGGGATGAACTGTTCGGTGGAGATCGGCCCTTTGTCATCGATGGCTTGACCGAGAGAATTCACCACCCGACCGACCATGGCCTGGCCGACGGGCACGCTCATAATGCGGCCAGTACGCTTAACTTCGTCGCCTTCTTTGATCTCGGTATATTCGCCGAGCAGCACTACGCCGACCTGGTCTTCTTCCAGGTTCATGGCGATTCCGGCAACGTCGTGCGGGAAGGACAGCAGTTCGCCCGCCATGACCTTGTCGAGGCCATGGACACGAGCGATACCGTCGCCGAGGGTGATGACCGTGCCGACCTCGTCCACCGCAATCTTGGACTCGTAGTTCTCGATCTGCTGGCGGATTAACTGCGTGATCTCGTCTGCTTTAATTTGTGCCATAAATTCCGCTCTTCGCTTTTGGCCCCTGGCTTTTGGCTCCTAGCCCCTAGCTACTACGAGCTAATAGCTTGCCTTATCCTTTCTAGCTGTCCGCTGACTGAGCCGTCGTAAATCGTGCTGCCGAGCCTTACCACCGCACCGCCGAGCAAACTGGTGTCGCGCGAATAGCGGGCACGGACTTTCTTTCCAGTCAACTTCTCGACCTGAGCTTCCAGCGCGCGCTTCTCGTTTTCCCCAAGTTCGCGAGCGCTGGTGATCTCCGCCTCGGCGAATCCCAGCCGCTGATTCAGTTCGGCCTCGAACTGCTTTACGATCGGACCTAAAAACCGCGTTCGACGATGATCGATCAGCACCGCCATGAAGTTCCGCGTGGTGCGGGAAAAGCCTTCACGCCGGCTGATGGCATCCAGCACGGCTCGCTTCTGCTCTGCCGGGATCGACGGCGCGTCCCAAACTTCCCTCAACTCTTTACTCTGGTCCACCAAGGCAGCAAGAGCTTGCGCCTCGCGCAAAATCTTGGCGGCGTCCTGCTTTCCGTCAAGAACGGCGTCGGCGAAAGCTCGCGCGTACGTATTGGTGACTGTGGCCATTCTCTAGGAATTGCCTTTCCTTCCATTGCCAGTGAGTTCGCGGGCAAACGATTGGATGAGACTCTGGTCGGTTGCTGCATCCACCTGAATCTGCTTCCGCGCTAGCGAAACCGAAAGGTCCGCCGCGTAGGCGGTTAATTCGCGGCGGGCTGCTTTAGCCGCAGCCGCGATCTCCAACTCAGCGGATTCCACAATCTTGCGGGCATCTTCCTGTGCCGCGACCTTGATCCGCTCCTCTTCTGCGAGCGTCTCTTTCTCGGCGGCAGCCCGAATGCCGTCAATCTCACTGCCCAGCTTGGCAAGGCGTGCTTCGATTTCAGCCAGACGGCGATTGGCCTCTTCACTCGCTTTGCGGGCTTCTTCCATCGCTCGCTGGATGGACGCCGTCCGATTGCGGAAGATTGCCGGCAAATTCTTCTTGGAGAGCCAGACAATCGCGACTGCGATTACGCCAAAATTCAGCACCACGCACAAAATGTAGGCGCTGTGCAGGCTCAGGCCGGTAATCCCGGAGACGAATTTCACCGATGGCGAGTGCTTGAACTGGTCCGAATCGTCCTCGCCAGCCGCCTCGCGGGTGTCTTTCACGAGCTGTTGATTGGTGGAAAGCGGTTTGCCGTTATTTTCACCCGAGGTTTGAAACGCCCGGGCAACCGGACACACCAGCACCGCCAGGCAGGCAAACAGCCCCGCCGTCAAAATGAATGAACGGCGTACTGCGGCAGAATTGGCTTTGGACGCTCTCATCGGCCTCCCGCCGCGGCTGGAGCAAGCACCGTGCGCACAATTTCCGCAGCCAGCTTACCGCTAACCGCCTGTAGTGCATCTTGCGCCGCAACCTTGTCTCGTTCTATATCGGCTCGCGCCTGCGCGACTCGTTCCTGGGCTTTGCTGCGAGCTTCAGCGGCAGCCGCAGTCCGCACCTGCAGAGCCTGCTGACGCCGCGCTTCCTGGTTCTTGAACACCGCCAAACGAGCCTCGCGCAAGCGCTGCTCATATTCGTTCGTCCGAGCTTCGGCGGCGGCCACATCGGCCCGCGCCTTCTCAATTGCCCCCTCGGTTCGGCTGCGCCGTTCGGCCAAGACCCTCGTCAACGGCTTATGAACCAGCACGGTGTACGTCCCCCACAGGAGAAGCATAAAGATGATGGTGGGGATGGAACCGAGCAGTAATTCGCCTACTTGTCGAAGTGTCTCTTCCATTGTGTCGTGATTCGGCCTGGCCTAAGAGGGCTTAGGAAACCATTAAACCTAACATCCTGCAGGGATTAGTGTCAACGACAAGCACGCCCGGATGTACGCACGGACAGTGGGCTCTAAGTTCTATTTTATAAGGGAAAGAATACTTGACTTCTGGCGGCAGAAGACTAGCATAAAAGTATCACCTCCGATCCAATTCAGGATCGAATGGGCTGGTAGCCAAGGAATGTCACCGCTTCTTGGCCGCTGGCCCATTTAAATTTGCAAATCTTCCGCTGATTACGGCGCCACCGCGTACACAACCCCTAATCCATTTGCGCCACCCGCGTAGGTTGTGCCGTACAGTGCTCCGCCCTTGCCTTTGACCAGGCCGCCATTAGGCGTGGCGCCGTCGCCATTGCCGCCAAATTCATGGATTTTGGTCTTGGTCCATGCCCCGCCGCTGTTTGGAGGAGTTAGGCGAAACACCGTGCCGTTGTCAGGCTGCTGACCCGCGTAGGTCGTGCCGTAGAGTTGCCTCTTGTGGTCGACGTATAACTGGCCAACCGGAATACCGCCGTCGGTACCGCCTTGAAAATCGTAGAGGAGGGTTTCTTTCCATGAGCCGGATTGCGGGGTCAATTGAAAGATCGTCCCCCAATTCGCGTTGCCGCCCAGGTTTGTCACGCCATAGATAGCGCTACCGCTGGCTGTGATGTAGGTCGGTTCAGACCCATCTTGACCGCTTTGGAATTTGTACAGGCCGCGCTCCCTCCACTTTTGCTGCGGAGGCGATGGCGGGCTCAGTTTGAAGACCAAACCGTCGCCGGATTGGAAAGTGGCCGTCGTTGTTCCGTACAGCGCACCGCGACTGTCGATTAGCAGGCCGGCCATTGGCAGAGCGCCATCGTTTATCGAATCGAAGCGATGGATCACCGTCTCCGTCCAGCTTCCGCCGGGTTTGGTTGGCGGTGAGACCTCAAACACGACCCCTGCTTGCGCGTCGCCCCCTCCGAAAAGGGTTGTTCCATATAGGTTGCCGGATTTATCCATAGCCAAATTCGACAGCGGGTACGCTCCATCGTCGCCTTCCTCGTCGTCGAATTGATGCAGTACGGCCTCCGTCCAGCTTCCTCCGGGTTGCGCGGGAGGGGAAAGTTGGAATACCGTGCCGTCATGCGTACCGCCGAACGAGGTCGTGCCGTATAGGCTGCCGGCCGCGTCGAAAATGAGGCCCGCTTCTGGCCCTGCTCCGTCCGGACCCTGGAAGCGGTAGAGCACGGTCTCCGTCCAAGTCCCATCGCGTGTGACGGGTGGTGACAGCATGAAAACCGTGCCGCAGTCGCAAGCCCCACCACCGCCGCCTTCGGTGGTGCCGTACAGATTGCCCAGTCGGTCGACAATCAAACTGGAGCTGGGGTTCGCTCCATCATCGCCGCCTTTGAAACTGTAAAGAACCTTATCAGTTGCGTTCGCTGCAAGAGTGAATGTCAGTAGAAGAGCGGCCAGGCTGGTGAACAACAGGAACTTGCTAGCGAGCGACGAGCTGCAGTCTTTCATATGTTCCCTCCCAGAAGTCTGCAGACGGTAGGCGAACGGATAACCGAATGGCTGGTCCCGAGCCGCCGGGTAGCAATTTTACAACGGATGTCAAGAAGGGTTGTCCGGGGGAGGCCGCGAGCGCTGAGCTACGGAAAAGTGCCAGAGAATAACGTTCGGCGCAAAGGAATCAGTCACTCATATGCAACACTTTTTTACTTTCCGGCTGCCGCTTCCAACTTCGCCTGCACTGCGGAATCGCTGCCCGAGATCACGGAAAGATCTCGGTGCCAGGGCTCGTATCCCTGCAATTTTAGGGCGAGATTGTAAGTGCCGGCTGCCAGCTGCAGCGTGCCGGGCGTGTTGCCCACGAATTTTCCGTCAAGAAAGATATCAGCGCCTGTCGGATCGGACCGCACGCTCACCTTAGACGAGGGCTGCAGACTGCGGTCCACGTTGACCAGCTTGCCTTCATCCAGCATTGCCACCATTCCTGGATAGGTCAGCCACGCGCGTGAACCAAAGCTGATTTCGCTGAGCGGTGCGCCGGCGGCTTGGACAACCTGGTCGCGCGTCATCCCCACCTTCAACTCTGCAGCAGAAACGCGCACCGGGGGCTGAGTTACTGGTGCTGCAGCTGGGACAGCCGCAGCCGTAGCGAGGCTGTCGCCCTGCCCCAGCCACCGATCAATAACAGGCTCGATAGTGGCCATGTCACCCTGAGCGACAATTTTTTCGTCAAAGAAGAAACCCGCCGTGGCCCAGGCGCGTTCCGTTTTTCCTCCGGCGGTAACCGGGCTGACAGTGAGCAAACCTATCTGAACCACGTCCGTGCCAACACTCACGCTGGTCACATAGAATTTCTGCCCTGCCTGAAATTCGAAGTCCTTGTGGCCGGCGAGAAGTTCGCAATGGTCGCCACGGATCGCCCAAGCAGCCGTCTCCGGGCGATCAAACGAACCCCAAAGCCCCGGCCGCTGCAAAGTCACCGTACCTCCAGCGCGGCGAAGTGTGTTCTCGCCGCCCCTTCCCATCACACCTTTGCCAATCACTGCGGGCCGGTAACGCGATTGCAGACTCTGTTCAAGCTCCTGGCGGGTATCGGTAGCCGCCTGCAAAGAAGCAATGAGAGCGATCAAGAGAAAAATCGGCAGCTTGAATATTCTTGAGGACATGTTGAAACTCAAGTTGGTTCCTTCTTCATATTGCGAGGAGAATTTTAGCAGGTTAGACGCGGAGAGTCCGCGATTACGGGATGACGACGAATTCCCTCACCCTCCGCACCACCGACTCCGGCGCTTCCGCTTCCAGCTCTACGAGGCCATCTTTGTACGTCCGCGCATAGATGCGGGCGCGGGCCTCCAGCATCGCCAGTGTCTTCCCTTCCTTCTGTGGCACCCGCAGGCGAATCCGGCTGATGGCGTCTTCCGCCAGCGTCTGATCGATCCGGTCGAGCAGCGTGCTCATCCCGATCCGCTTCGCCGCCGACACGTGGACCGTGCTCGCATCGTCGCGCAGACTGTCGCGCTGTTTCGGAGGGAGCAGGTCAATCTTATTCATAACGCGAAGGCGTGGTTTCGTGTCGGCCTCAAGCTCTTTCAAAACGCTCTCCACCTGCGCGTCCTGTTCGGCCGAAAGTGGGCTGCTGGCATCGGAGACATGCAGGATCAGCGCCGCGCGCTGCACTTCCTCCAAGGTTGCGCGGAATGCTGACACCAACGTGTGCGGAAGGTTGCGGATGAATCCGACGGTGTCGGACAGCAGAGCTTTTCGTTTGGAAGGCAGAGTCACCGCCCGAATCGTCGGATCGAGCGTGGCAAACATCTTGGGGGACGCCAGGACTGCCGCTTGCGTCAGCGCATTAAACAGAGTCGATTTCCCCGCATTGGTGTAGCCGACCAGCGCGACGGTTGCCACCGGAACCGATTCGCGGCGCTGCCGCTGCTGGGCCCGAATCCGCCGTACGTTTTCGATCTGCTCTTTCACATGCCGGATGCGGCGATAGATCTTTCGGCGATCGGTCTCGAGCTGGGTTTCGCCAGGGCCGCGGGTCCCGATGCCGCCGCCCAACTGCGACATTTCGATGCCTCGCCCACCCAACCGGGGGAGCAAATACTCGAGTTGTGCCAGTTCGACTTGCAGCTGACCTTCACGGGTGCGGGCGTGGCGAGCAAAAATGTCGAGAATAAGCTGCGTGCGATCGATCACGCGGGTGTGAACAATCTTTTCTATGTTGCGCTGCTGGGATGCAGTGAGGTCATGGTCGAACAGCAGCAAATCGGCGGAAACCGAGGCCGCCGCACCGGCAATCTCCTCCAATTTCCCCTTGCCGATGAGGGTAGCTGGGTCAGGCTTCTCGCGATGCTGCAGAAACTGGCCGCCAACGATGGCTCCGGCGCTCTCTGCCAGGGAGCGAAGCTCGTCCAGAGACTCTTCGGCGCTGAATTTAGGCAGAGTGGGCCTGGCGGAAATACTGGATGCGGCCGTATCACGGGCCTGGCGCGCGCCGGCGGGTATCACGGCCTTCTCGGACGGAGCTTTGGAGCTTCCAGACGCACGGCGGTAGTCAATTCCGACAAGAAAAGCACGTTCCGCCGGAACACCGCGCGTGGTTTTCAAGCCCGGGC
>Ga0335081_10008730_pt1 | contig 16254 bp, 19 predicted proteins | sample Lox_Sample_35_FD_206713 | JGI IMG/M metagenome (GOLD analysis project Ga0335081, IMG submission 206713) | Soil microbial communities from Loxahatchee National Wildlife Refuge, Florida, United States - Lox_Sample_3.5 | ecosystem: Environmental > Terrestrial > Soil > Wetlands | place: USA... | reverse complement strand
CCGTTCGGCGTAGGCACGGCGCGTTCCGCGCCTTTGCCCACCCTACGGAACCAGAGCGCGTCAGCCGCGCGCGTGCTTGCGCGGCTCGCTCTTGAGCCCGAGCTCGGTCATGATCCAGTGCCGAAACGCCTTGACCTCGGGCTTCTGAAAATCCGACTCGGCGGTGACCAGCCAATAGCTGCTGCCGCTCGCGATCGGCTTGCCGGCGAGCGGAACGACGCGGCCGGCCGCGATGTCGTCGTCGACCAGCGGGTGCCGTCCCAGCACGATGCCGAGACCGCGAACCGCCGCGTCGAAGCCCATCTGGATCCGATCGACGCGCAGCCCGCCGTCGATCGAAGGCGGAATCTCCCGGTGGCTCGCCGCGAACCAGAATCCCCAATCGGTCGAGACCGAGGTGATGTGGATCAGCGGCGCGCGCGACAGCAAGTCGACATCCGATGCGCCGGCGAACTGCGTCTTCAGGCTCTGGGCGCAGACCGGCACGAGCGTCTCCTCGGCCAGCAGGGTCCAGTTCGGCGCCGGTTTCTTGTTCGACGTGTAGCGGATCGCGATGTCGAACTGGTCGAGCGTGAGGTCGACCATGCGCTGCGAGGTGTCGATCGTCACCCGGATGTCGGGATGCCGAGCCGAGAACGTGTCGAGGCGCGGCAGCAGAATCTTGGTCGCGAAGGTCGGGGCGCTGCTGACCGACAGCGTCCCGGTCGCCTTGCGGCCGGGCAGCTGCTCGGTCGCCGTGGCGAGGATGCTCAGCGCCTGATTGACCAGCGGCGCATAAGCCTCGCCCGCGGGCGTGAGCCGCAAGCCGCGCGCTTCGCGGCGAAACAGCTCGATGCCGAGCCAGCTTTCCAGCGTCTGGATGCCGTGGCTCACCGCGCTGGCGGTCAGGTTGAGCTCGTCGGCCGCCTTGCGGAAGCTGGCATGGCGGGCGGCGGCCTCGAAGACGCGAAGCGAGCTCAAGGGCGGGAGTCGAAAGGCCATGCGGTCACGAGCCGGTGGGTGCGACTCGCGATTATAGGGCCCCGGCCGCAGCCGGCCAATGCGGCCGATCAGGCAACCGCAGCGGCGTCGCTCGCCTTGAACTTCGACTCGCGGTCGAGCGTACAGACCTGCACGGAGTACTCGACGTAGTATTTCTGGCGCGCGAGCTTGATCGCTTCGACGTGCTCTGGGTGCCGGCGCCAGGCACGCAAGCCTTCCTCGTGCTCGAATTCGACGATGGTCACCCGCTCGCCGTCGTCGGCGAAGAATCCCTTGTGTGAGACGTAGCCCGGCATGGTGCGGGCGACCGCGCTCAGCCGGTCGACGAGCGCGACATACTCCTCGCGCAGACCCGGCTGCAGACGCGAACGAAAGACGACGACGATCATGGCGGCGCTCCCCGGACGGTGATCCGTCGATCGACGGATCACCTGCGCATCTTAGCATGGTCTGCGAGCAATCGCGGTTTTCGCCGCCGAGAAACGCGTGCCGCACGCCAATCGGCCTTGGCCGATTGGCGTGCGGGGGATCCTCAGCGTGAGGGCGGATCGAGGGCTCGATTCGAGCCGTCACACGGCGGCCGCCGCGGCGCGGACCACCGGCTTCTCGACGATCGGCAGGTTGATGAGGCCGGAGAAGACGCCGAGGCCGATCGAGAGCCACCACACCGGATCGTAGGAGCCGAAGCGGTCGAACACGACGCCGCCGAGCCAGGTGCCGAGGAAGCCGCCGACCTGGTGGCTGAAGAAGGCGAAGCCCGCGAGCGTCGCCATCCAGCGTGTGCCGAACATCACCGCGATGATGCCGTTGGTCGGCGGCACCACCGAGAGCCAGACGAAGCCCATCACGATGCCGAACAGGATCGCGCTCGTCGGCGTCACCGGGAAGGAGATGAAGGCGAAGATCGCCGCCGCCCGGACGAAATAGTTGAACGCGATCAGGAAGCGCTTGGGCATGCGGTCGGAGAGCCAGCCGTAGGTGATCGAGCCGAAGATGTTGAACAGGCCGATCACCGCGAGCGTCCAGCCGCCGACCGTCGCCGAGAGCCCGCGGTCGACCAGGTAGGCGGGCAGATGCACCGTGATGAAGGCGAGCTGGAAGCCGCAGGTGAAGAAGCCGAGCACCAGCATCACATAGGAGCGCTCGGCGAACGCCTCGGACAGCGCCTGGCGCAGCGACTGCGGCGCCGCCTCGCGTGTCTCCGCGCCGGTCGGCGTCGCGAGCGCGAGCGAGACCGGGAGGATCGCCAGCATGCTCACCGCGAAGATCAACAGCGTCTGTTGCCAGCCGAGCTCGCCGATCAGCGCGACGGAGAGCGGCGAATAGAGGAACTGGCCGAACGAGGCGGCCGCGGTGCCGAAGCCGAACGCGAGCGAGCGCGACTGCGGCGGCAGAAGCTTGGCGAACGTCGCCAGCACGATCATGAACGACGTGCCCGACAGGCCGAAGCCGAACAGCACGCCGGCCGACGCATCGAGCACGGGCGCGCCGGTCGCGTGCGACATGAGCGCGAGACCGGCGGCGAGCATCAGCCCGCCGGCGCAGAACACCCGCACGGTGCCGAACCGGTCGGCGATCATGCCGGCGAGCGGCTGGCCGATGCCCCACAGCAAGTTCTGCAGCGCAAGCGCGAAGGCGAAGACGTCGCGGCCCCAGCCGTTGGCGGCCGACATCGGGGTGAGGAAAAAGCCCATCGAGGAGCGCGGGCCGTTGGACATGAGCGAGATCAGGCAGCCGAAGCCGATGATCAGGAGCGGCGTGCGCCAGGCGGCGCCGACGGATCGTGTTGGTGCGAGCGGCTGGTTCATCGTGGTCATGGTTCGCCTCGTGCGTGCAGAGATGCGGTCCGACCTAGATAGAGAGCGGTCGCCGGGCGCGAAAACGAAAAGAACTAACCGGCCCGTTCATCCGGCTCATGCGTACGCCGCCCCGGCGACGCCTTGTGCCGCCAGCGCGAGCGCGTCATCGAGGCGATCGTCGCCCCAGAACATTTCCGTGCCGACGAAGAAGGTCGGCGCGCCGAAGATCCCCCTGGCCCGCGCCGCCTCGGTCTGCGCGCGCAGCTGAGCCTTGGCCGGGTCGGCCTGCGCACGCGCGAGAAGATCGGCGGCCGCGAGACCGAGCTCGGTCAGGATCGGCGCGAGGTTTTCCGGCGCGTTGATGTCCGCGTCGCGTACCCAGTTGAGCGCCATCACGCCGCGGCAGAACGCGCCGATCCACGGTTCGCCGACGCCGAGCAGCGCGACGCGCGCCGGCAGCACGCTCAGGCGCGGAAACGCGCTGGGCTGCGTCCACGGCAGGCCGTATTTGCCGGTCTGCCGCGCCATGTCTCGCCACACATGGGCGAGCTTTTGCTTCGGCATCGCGAAGCCCAGGTCGCGCAGGATGGGGCCGAGAAAGAACGGCTGCCAGACCACGCGCACGCCGTGGCGGCACGCCGCGTCCTCGAGGCGCATGACGCTGAGATAGCTGTAGTTGCTGGCGAAATCGAACCAGACTTCGATCGGCGGCACCGCCATCGCAAAGCTCCGCGGAAGCGTACGCGGCGGAGTCGGCGGCCCGCCGGGCCGCGATCGTGCCGCGCGGCCCCGTGCCGGCTCAAACGACTATTTTTCACCGAGGCGTGAGTTCGGATCAGCACGTCATGTCGGGCCGGCAGCCTGCCACCCGTGCTCGATCGCCGCGTCGAGCCGATCGTCGCCCCAGTCGATCTCGTCGCCCGCCACGAGGGTTGGCGACCCGAAGATGCCGCGCTGCCGGGCGGCGTCGGTCTCCTGGTTCGTTCGTGTCAGCCGCCGCACGCCGCGAGGCCCGCGCGGATGGTCTCGAAGAAGATCGCGGTGCCGACATGAACCCACAGCCAGACGGTGGCGGCGAGCGCGAGCAGCATTGCGGCGCCGACGAGGATGAGCGGTGGCGGCGCGCCCGCCGCAGCAGTCCGGCGCAGCGGCGGCGCGTCGGGCAAGGGCACCCGGTCCTGCGTCGTCATCGCCGCCGGCCGGCCGCCGCCGCGCCCTTGGCGGCGAGGTCGTACATCTCGGCCGGGCCCGGAAAGGCGCCGCCGCGCACGTCGGCCGCATAGGCCGCGACCGCGTCGCGCACCAGGTCGCGCATGGCGGCGTAGCGGCGCACGAACTTCGGCGTCCACTCGAACAGCCCGATCATGTCGTCGGTCACCAGCACCTGCCCGTCGCAGGCCGGCGAGGCGCCGATGCCGATGGTCGGGGCCGCGACCGCGCCGGTGATCGCTTCGGCGAGATCGGCGGCGACGCCCTCGACGACCAGCGCGAAGGCGCCGGCTTCGTCGACCGCGCGGGCATCGGCGAGCGCCATCTCGCGCTCGAGCGCCGAGCGCTTGACCCGAAATCCGCCCTCGACATTGGCGGCCTGCGGCCGCAGCCCCACATGGCCGACGACCGGAATGCCGCGCGCGACGAGAAACGCGACCGTGGCCGCGAGCGCCACGCCGGCCTCGACCTTCACGGCCTGGCAGCCGGTCTCGCGCATCACCCGGACGGCGGCGGCGTGCGCCTGCTGCGGACTCGCCTCGTAGCTGCCGAACGGCAGGTCGACCGCGACCAGCGCGCGGGCCGATCCGCGCATCACGGCGCGTCCGTGCAGGATCATCATCTCGAGGGTGACCCCGACCGTGGTCGGCAGGCCATGCACCACCATGCCGAGCGAATCGCCGACCAGGATCATGTCGACGGCGGGATCGATCAGCGCCGCGATCGGCGCGCTGTAGGCGGTGAGCGCGACGATCTTGTCGCGGCCTTTGCGCGCGCGGATATTCTTGACGGTGAGCCGCGCCGGCGTCGGCGGCGACGCCCGACGCGCTGACTCGCCCGATGCGGCGGTCATGCGGCGATCGAGGGCGGCGGCGCGAATTCTTCGCCGCACGGCCGGCCGGACTGCGGCACCGACAGGTCCTTGACGATCTCGACCAGCCGCGCGTCGGTGAACGGGCTCGCGATCGAAAAGCCGAGCTTGCGCGCCAGAGCCTTCATCGCCGTGTTGGTGCGCAGCACGTCGCCGATCAGGAAGCGCGCGCCGAACATGCGCGCGCGGCACTCCATGTTGCGCAGGAGCCGCATGCCGAGGCCGCGCCGCTGCCAGTCGTCGCGCACCGACAGTGCGATCTCGCAGCGCCCGGCGCCCGGCGCGATCGCCTGGATCGCCTCGCCGATCAACGTGTCGCCCATCGTCTCGTGGCGGCGGTTCGCCGCGAAGGCGAGCAGCGCCAGCGCGCCCGGCCGGTCCATGCGCGTGATGCGGGCAAGCTCGGTCGGCGCGAGCTCGCTCAGAATGCCGAGAAAGCGGTTGCGGCGGCTCTCGGGCGACAGCCCCCGCACATAGGCCTGCAGTGGGCCGGCGTCGTGCGGCCGTATCGCGCGCACCAGCACGGGCGCCCCACCCGGCAGGCGGAAGAAGGCGGGCTGGGTGGCGAGATCGGGGGCGTCGGGGGCACGCATGGGGCAAGCTCGGTCGGGGTTTTTGCGGCAGCGTATCGGCGACCGCGGTCGGATGCTGCACCGCGGCAGGCGCGCGGCTCAAACGAATGTTTTTCATCGCACGATGATTTTTTGGAATGGCAGCCCGCGGGGGCGCCGCCACTGCGGCGGGAGCGCCGAATCATGCGATACAGCCCACGCCGGTCACGGGGGCGCGCCGATTTCGTCATGGCGCACAGAGGGCTCATGCTCGTCAATCTGATCTACGGCGTGCCGACCTGGGCGATGGCCCTGGTCGTCATCGCGATCATCGTCGGCCTTTCGCTGGTCGGCCTCGTCATCGCGAGCCGCATTCTTCCCTTCGAGCTGCGGCGCAAGCACAACGAGTTCGCCGGCTTCAACTCGGCGCTGGTCGGCGTGTTCTTCGCGGTTCTGCTCGCCTTCATCGCGGTCGCGGCGTGGGAATCGTTCGGCAAGGCCGGCGAGACGGCGCAGCGCGAGGCCTCGCTCGCCGGCGATCTGTGGCGCGACGCGTTCGCGATGCCGGAGCCGGTGCGGACGCGGCTGGTCGGCGCGATCCACGATTATGTGGAGATCGTGCTCATCAAGGAATGGCCCGCGATGGCGCACGGCGCGCCGTTCGGCGACGAAGGCTGGGCGCCGCTGTTCAAATTCCACCAGGCGCTCGCCGGCATCCGGACGAACGATCCGATGCAGATCGCAATCGTCACCGAGGCGCTGACGCGGCTCAACTCGCTCTATGACGCACGGGCCCAGCGCCTCCTGGCGGCGGAGGACCATATCGAGCCGATGGTCTGGGCGGTGGTGGTGCTCGGCGCGTTCATCACCATCACGTTCACCTATTTCTTCGGCATGGAGAGCGTGACGATGCACGCGCTGATGACGGCGGCGGTCGCGGTCACGCTCGCGCTGATCATCGTGCTCATCCTCGCCTTCGACTATCCGTTCCGCGGCGAGGTGCAGGTCAAGCCGGACGGCTTCCGCAACGTCCAGCACAACATGGAGACGGCCGGCATCAAGTTCGCTCACCCGGCCGAGTGAGGGACCCCGATCGACCGCAAGGGTCTTCCGCTCGGCTTTTCCGCCGGTCGGCTTCGTCCTGCCTCGCTTTGTTTTGCTCGGAGGCACTCCCGCCAGTCGGCTTCGTTCTGCCTGGCTCTGTTTTGCTCGGGGGTACCCCCGCCACTCGGCTTCGTTCTGTCTAGCTTTGTTTTGCTCCGGGCTACACCCGCAGCCGGCTTCGTTCTGCGTGGCTCTGTTTTGCTCAGGGGTACCCCCGCCACTCGGCTTCGATCGGCCTGGCTCTGTTTTGCTCGGCGCGCGACCGGCAATCGGCTTCGTCCTGCGTGGCTCTGTTTTGCGCGGCCCCCTCCCCGCCCGCAACGGCGGTCGCGGCTGCAAAATCTTCCACGGCAAACTCATGCCGGCATCGGGCACGCCGCTCATAGCGCTCGATCGCCAACAGCTGCTTCTCCACATCGCGGCCGGCGGCCTGCTGGGCGCTCAGGTCCGCACGCACCCGCGCGATGCGGGCGAGATCGATCTCCGCCTCCGCGACCGCTATGGCAAGCGTCCGCCGTTCGGGCGTCGCACCCTCGCCGGCGATCCTTGTCGCGATGGCCTCGACCTCGCGCGCCAGCGCCGGATCGGCCCGCACCGGCCGGCTCAGCCCATGGCGCAACGCATTGCGCGCCGACCTGGCCTTGCCGGCGGGCGTGCGCGGCCCGGTGCTGCGTTGCGCGTTCTGCCGACTGGCGGCAATGGCCCGAGCGCTGACCCGGCGCCGCCTGCCGATGGAAAATGGGGCAGACTCAAAGCGATCGGTCATGGCTGGCTCCCCGTATTTAGCTCGAGTTGTTCTCTTTTTGTTCTACACGATACTAAAACACCCGGCAAGCCAACAGTCGCGTAATCCTCACTATTCTCCTCCATCCTCACGCACCGCCGTGGGCGTGGCCGGCCTGCGCTCGACCAGCGATCAGTGATTCCAATCACTGACGTCGGGTATGTCGTCGCTAGGATTCTTGAAGATGGGCGCTGCTCCGCGCAACTCTGGGAAATCTTGGAAGGAGGCACGCATGCAGTCCGCCGTCCGCTCCACGTCCTCGCCGTGGAAAGAGGCGTACAGGTAGATGTTGCCGGCGGGCCGCGCGGCGTAGATCAGGTGCTCACCTGTTAGCCCGCCATCCGGACCTCGGTCGCGACGTTTGGCCCTGCGCTCAATTGCGTCGTGCGTGAACGCCTCCGCAATCAGCGACATATCCATCTCTTCGAGCGGCCTCCCCATGTAGTTGCCGCGACCGTAGCGCTCGGAGAGTTTGCGGAAAATGATGCCGACGCCCTCGCGCTCGATCTCCTGTAGGAAATTCTCGGCGAGAAAGCCGGCTTGGAAGAAGTGCTTCTTGTAGAGTCCGGCTAGCGGACCCTTCTCGTATCTGAATGGCCCTTTCGTGAGATCGGCGTCTCGAAACCTTCCAAGACCTTGATCGTCTGGCAGATCGCTTCGGGTTCGAAAAGATGCTCTCGTCCGTCGGACCTCTGAGGAATGCCGGCCGCGTAAGCGACCATAAGGTTGCGCAACAGCTTCGCACACTTGCCCGTTCGTAACGAACAGGCGAGCAGGAAATCGACGTAACCGCAGTCTTGAGGCAGGTCCCGGTCCAGATCGATCCTGAATCGCCCCTTCGAAGCCGTTATCCCTTTCGCCCGCAACAGGTCACGTAAGCGCTGCGGATCCATCGCCTATCTCCTCAACACATCGTATGCCAACGGTCACCGCCCGGGTGCGGGTCCGGCTTTGAGGCTTGAAATGTGGGTCATCGAACATATGCACCGCCGTTTCGAACGACAGGTCATGTTTGGCGCCGCCGCCTTGTCCGGGTGCAACGTCCAGCGTGGCGCCGTCCCGCGATGTAGCTGCAAATGCTCCGGCGTCAAGGGCGAATGCCAAATGTGTCGGATGCCAAATGTGGAGCGAACGCCAAACGGCGGCGCACTCGTAGGTTTGGAAAATCGTCTCGTACGTGCGGGTACCGCATCATAGCGCTACGGCGAACGAGTAGTGCCCATCTTCGTCGATTGCGGCGCGCCAGCCTTTTCCAAGGGCTTCAGCTCGCCGCGTTCCCGGAGAGTGAATCTCGCCGGTCTGGCTACCGGTTAGCGACCAATCGGATTCAGCGGGGGCGGGTGGCGTAGCCTCGCCGTTGCGCCTCCGCGAGATAGTCGATCACTGACTTTGGCAAGGATCGCGCTTCGCCATGCTCGCCGCCCCCACGGGGCGCGCCAAACCATTCGGACGGGCGATCTCTCTTCTTGACTCTCGGAGCGATTTCGTTTTGCATTCTGCCTTCTTTCCTACCCTTCACGGCATTCGAATGGCCCTTGTCGAGTGCATCTTGCTGGGCTTGGTCGTCGGCGCATTTGGGGCCGTGATGACCGCCGCCAATTTGTACTTGATCAGAAGAAGGCTCAGCTACAAGGCTCCCAAACTACCTAAAGCGGAATTCACCGCACTCGGCGGGATCGTAATTTTTGTCGGTGGGATAGTCTTGACGCGACCGCTAGTCGTCCCAGTTTCCGATCCCTTGTGCAGCCAGCTGTACTTCTGCGTCGCCGCGGTCCTATTACTCGCAGCCAGCGCAAAAAGCATGATCAACCTGATCCTGTGGTGCGCCAACAATTCTCCGCGGTAGCTCAATGATCCTCCTGGGCATCCTCACCAACATCGGCTTCGGCGCTTATTATGGCGCGATGGTCGCAATTGCCATTGTCGTCTCCCGATATGCTCGCCACACCAGGCATGAGGGGCAGGTTCGAACGGGAGAAGATCAGTATCCTCTCATACGCGCTTGGAGCGTCGCCCTTCTAGTCATTCTGACCGTACTTATGTGGATATGGCCATTTCAATACTTTGCGTTCCTCTGGTATGTCATCCGCACGGGAAACATGGAATTTATCCTCATCAACTGCGCCATCGCTCTGATAAAGCCGTTGGCTGCCTTCTCGGTTGGTCTTGGGAGCGTCCGCCTCTACGAGCAGTCCCGTCCAACTCGCATGAACGCGATCGCTTAGAATATCTCGTTGCTGCGCCGTCGCGAAAGCAGTCGCGCTTAGTAAGGGCGTAAGCCCCTCCCGCGAGACCGCTTCTCTTTCGAGTCCGGGACCAAACGTTGCAGTGTAGAAAATAACTGGAGTTGCGTCTTTCCGCTTCTTTAGTTCTTCTAAAAATTTGAAGCCCGCGGTGTCGTCGCTCCCGCGTTTCGGCGGCCAGTGGCGGGTGCGAATCGCAAAACATGGAATGGTGGAACCGACTTGGGCCGGAAGGCAAGCGCTGTGGCGGAGGGATTCACAGGGCGTCGGAAGCCGAATACCGCAGGACGTCGAAAAATTCGCACAAAGGCGCGCGCCGCGGGCTCCGGTGTCATAGCGCCACAGCGAAGCAATAGTGCCCATCTTCATCGACCGTGGCGCGCCTGATCTGCGGCCCGCGTCGAGCGCGCTCTCGCTCACGCGGTTCCGTGGCGACGAAATCGCCGGACGCTCCATCCGGGCTAAGCGGGCCCCAGCGCCCGCGTCGTGTCCTCGAACAGCTCGTCGACCGTGAGGCGCCGCGGCAGGAGCTGCTGGTCGGCGCAGAAATCGATGATGGTCTCGAGGATCGGCCGGCAGGCCTCGACGCCGAACCGGTAGGGATCGAGCGCGCCGGCCTCGGGCAACCCGGCGGCGCGCTTGCTCTCATGCAGTTTGCGAAAGACCTCGCGCACCACCTCGGGGCGCTCGCGCGACAGCCGCTCGCGCACCACCACCATGTGATTGATCGGCACGCCGCCATGGCGCTCCGCCCAGGCGTGGGCGGCCTTCTCGGGCTCGACGATCAGATGCGCGAGCCGCGGGTCGGGCAGCTTGTCGCCGACCACGGCGGCGTCGATCTCGCCGTCGAGCAACATCTGCGCCAGCTCCTTGCCGGCGCCCGCGCGCTTGACGAAGGACGGATCGCGATACTCGGCGACGTGCGGATCCTCGAACGTGATCCATTCGACCGTCGAGAGGTCGACGCCGTAGTCGTCCGCCAGGATGCCGCGCACCCAGGTCGCGGTTGTCACCGTGTAGGCGCGGATGCCGACGCGCTTGCCGTTGAGCTCGGACGGCCGGAGCGCGCCGCGCTCCGGGTTGTAGGCGATGGTGTGGTGCTGGCCGCGGCTCACCAGCACGGCGGGGAGCAGCACGTAGGGTTTTCCAAAAGCCTTGGCCTGCAGATAGGTGACGATCGCGAGCTCGGCGACGTCGTATTTGGCGTCGCGCACCACCGACTTGAACAGGTTGTTGGCGACCTTCACGTCGGCGAAGTCGAAGTCGACCAGGTCGGAGCGCACCGCGCCGGACTTGAGAGGTTGGGTGATCGGGTAGTTGCCCAGCATCGTGTGCAGGGCGAGGGTCTTCGTGTTCGACATGAGGTGAGTCCTTTGCGGCTTAATCTTGCGGTTTCCTGCCCTTCCCCTCCGGCGTCATTGCCCGCGCAAGCGGGCAATCCAGTACTCACGACAGGCGAATAGGATCTCGGGAGTGCGCCACAGATCCGCTGCGGAGTACTGGATCGTCCGCTTTCGCGGACGATGACGGCGCGGGAGGTTGTGGAGCGCGGATGTGCCTCATCAACCAAGTGCCGGATAGAGCGACTGGGCGGTCTTGGCGAAGATCCACTCGCGGTCGGACGGCGCGAGGGACTTGAGGGTGGTCTGTGCGAGTTCCAGGAGCTCGGACAGCGAGCCCTCGGACGACGGATAGTTGGAGCCCCAGGCGAGGCGCGAGGCGCCGAAGGCTTCGACCAGTTTCGGAAAGAAAGTCTCGGGCGTCGCCTTGCCGTTGCGCGATTCGGTGAAATTGCGCTGGGTGAGCTTGAGATGGATGCTCGGGTATTTTGCCAGCGCAAACAGGCTCTCGGCGGCCGCATAGGGCGGGCCGTCCTCGAGCGCCGGGCGGCCGCAGTGGTCGAGAATGACGCGCACCTTGGGGAAGCGCTCGACCATGCGGATCATCTGCGGAAACGCCGTGGCCGACATCTGCAGGCAGATCGAAAGCCCGGCCTCGCCGGCGTAGTCCCACGCCGGATAGCTCTTCGGATCGTCGAGCCACGACGCCTGCTGCGTCATGGTGCTGCCGAAGGTGAACAGGCGCAGCCCGGTGAGCTTGCGGCCGGTCCAGTAGCGGATGCGCGCGGGCGCATCGGGCGCGAGCACGTCGACCGAGAACACGCCGGTGAAGCGGTCCGGATGCGCCGCGACCGCATCGGCGACGTAGGAATTGTCGTGGCCGTAGCAGGTCGAGGCCTGCACGATCGCGGCTTTGGCGACGCCGGCCTTGTCCATGGCGGCGATCATCTGCTCGGTCGTGACCGGCCGCGTGCGCGACCAGTCGGACTGATGGCCGCCGAGCGGCGCGAGCGGATAGCGCTGCGTATCGCTGGCGATGATGTGGGGATGGATGTCGATCACGGTCGGCATGGGGTGTCCTGTGGCGTGTCTGTCGGTGTTCAGTCGACGAGGCGCGGATAGAGCGCCTGCGCGGTCTTGCCAAAAATCCATTCGCGGTCGCCGGCGCTGGCGAACGCGAAGGCGGCCTGCGCCTTGGCGAGGATCGCCGACAGCGGGCCCGCGGTGGCGGGAAAGTTCGAGCCCCAAGCGATGCGTGACGCGCCATACGCCTTGATCACCGCGCCGAAGAACGTTTCCGGCGTCGCCTTGCCCCAGTCCTTCGGCTCGACATTGACCGGCGTGACTTTGAGAAACACCTGGCCGTAGGCGGCGAGATCGAAGAACGGCTGGTCGGCGGCGAACGGCGGCCCGTCGACCAGATGCGGCCGCGCCAGGTGATCGAGGATGATGCGCACCGTCGGGAAGCGATCCATCAGGCCGCGCAGCTGCGGAAAGCCTTGCGGCGTCATCTGCATGCACACCGGAATGCCCGCATCGCCGGCATATTCCCAGGCCGCAAAGGTGCTCGGATCGGCAAACCAGGTCGCCTGCCCCGGCATGGTGCTGCCGGTGGTGAACAGGCGCATGCCGGAAAAGCCGCGGCCGAGCCAGTATTTCATCTTCTCGACCGCGTCGGGCGCGAGCACGTCGACCGAAAAGACGCCGGTGAAGCGCTTCGGATAGGCGGCGATCGCCTCGGCGACATAGGAATTGTCGTGGCCGTAGGCGGTCGAGGCCTGCACGATCGCCGACTTGGCGACGCCGGCCGCATCCATCTCGGCGATCATCTGCTGGTACGAGGTCGGACGGTCGCGCGACCAGGTCGACTGGGTGCCGCCGAGCGGCGCCAGCGGATAGCGCGCCGTATCGGTCGCGATGACGTGCGGGTGGATGTCGATGATGGAGGACATGGGGTTTCTACTCGCTATTCGTATTCGCGACGCATCAATTCTTTCCATGATCACCGTCGGCGTAACGCACGCCGTAGGGTGGGCAAAGGCGCGGAACGCGCCGTGCCCACGCGTGGGCACGCGCCGCTGCGCGTCGCTTTGCCCACCCTACGGGCATCACTGTGCCTCCGGGTCGACGAAGGCCTCGTCGAGGCCCATGCGCTTGGGGATCAGCTTCTGCTGCAGGCCGTAGGTCAGCATCGCCTCGATGCTCGGCATGTTGGCCGGCAGGCCGTAGGGCAGCGGATCGCCGACGAGCGGCATCAGGCCGCGATACTTCTTGTCGTCGGCGGCGTCGCCCTGCGTGCCTTCGAGATGGGCGATATAGGGCTTCTTGGCTGCGACGAACGCGTCATAGAGCGCGCGCGCGACGAACGGGTGCTTCCACAAGACTTCGCTGCGCACGACGACGAGGCCGTGGATCGGATAGATGCCGGTGCGCCGAAACCAGTCGGCCTCGGTCTTGGCGACATCCGGGATCAGCTCCGGATAGGTTTCGCTGCTCGCCTGCCCGCCGGTTTCCCAGGCGCCGGTCGGCGGGCCAGCGCGGCCGATGCCGGCGGGGCCGGAGAATGCCGCCTGCAGCTCGCCCGCCGCCATCATGCCGGCGAGCGACTTGCCCGGCGGCGCGTGCACCACGTTGGGCGGCAGCTTCAGCGTGGCGACGTGCTCCTCGTCGTCGACCACCCAGGTAACCTTCGACGAGTCGAGGCCGTATTCGTTGATGAAGATGCCGCGCGTCCACACGCCGGTGGTGACCGAATAGGCGCGCACGCCGACTTGTCTGCCCTCGAGATCCTTCGGTGCCTTGATCCCGGATTCCGGCCGCACCACGAAGCCGCCGTGATGGAAGCGGCGCATGAGAAACACCGGCAGCGCAACGAACGGGGCGCCGAGTGCGCGCGCGATCATGTAGGTGGTGGGCGCCATCTCGCAGACGTCGAACTCGACGTCGCGCACCATGCGGCGAAACGCGCCGATGATCGGCTTCACCTCGACGAAGTTCGGCGCGACGCCCGCGATCGGCACCTCGCCGGACTTGAGGGCCTTGGTGTGGCCGTAGTCGGCGATCGCGATATTCAGGCGCAAGGGTTCGGCCATTCGGTTCTCCTCCGTCATGTGCGGGCTTGACCCGCGCATCCACGTCTTTGCCGCGAAAAGACGTGGATGGCCGGGACAAGCCCGGCCCACGACGCCAATTGACGTCTACTGCTTCGGGATTCCCGCCTTGTCGATCACCTCGCGCCACCTGGCGATGTCGTGCGCGAGGCGCTCGTGCATCTCATCCGGCGTCGACGGCTCGGCATGGATGCCGAGCCCGCTGTATTTCTCCTGCAGCGCCGGCACCGCGAGTGCGCGATTGATCCCGACATTGAGCAGCTTGACGATCTCGGGCGGCGTGCCGGCGCGCGACGTCACGCCGTTCCAGCTCGTCACCACGTATTGGGGGAAGCCGCTCTCCTGCGCGGTCGGCACGTCCTTGAGCAGCGGATCGCGCGCCGCGCCCGAGGTCGCGATGACGCGCAGCTTGCCGTCGCCGAGGTTCGCCTGGAATCCGGCGTAATAGTCGAATCCGACGTCGACGTCGTGGCGCAGCAGCGCGGTGACGAGGTCGGGCGTGGTGCGATACGGGATGATGGTGAAGTCGGCACCGGTGATCTGCTTGAACAGGTGCGCCGACAGGTTCTGCGTGCTGCCGGGATTGATGGCGCCGAGATTGAGCTTGCCGGGGTTCTTCTGCGCGGCCTCGACCACGTCCTTGAGCGCACGATAGGGCGAGGCGTCGGCGACCGCGATCAGCACCGGAAACGAGCCGGCGACCGAAACCGGAGAAAAGTCCTTGAGCACGTCGTAGGGCAGATGGGTGAACAGCGAAGTCGCGATCGACTGGCCGTTGCCCATCTCGCCGAGCGTATAGCCGTCTGCCGGCGCGCTGAGCACGGCCTCCATCGCGATGGCGCCGCCGGCACCCGGACGGTTCTCGATAATGAAGCGCTGCTTGAGATTGTCGCCGAGCGCCTGCGTCAGGATGCGCACCGTGAGGTCGCCGACCCCGCCCGCGCCGTACGGCACCAAGACGCGCACCGGTTTTGTGGGATACTCATCCGCCGCTTTTGCGGCGCCGCCGACGAGCAAGGCGAGGCCCGCGAGCGCGAACGCGATCGTCCGGCGGCATGCGGTCGACTCCATGGCGCACTCTCCCGAGACGGTTCTTCTTCAACCCTCTCCCCGCGCAAGTCGGGCCTGCCCGACTTGCGCATCAAATATTGCCGAACGCGGGCAAGCCCGAGCTCGGAGGGGAGAGGGAAGAAAGCCCTGGCACAGCCGCGGCAGGAAGGCCAATCGGAAGCGCGTGCACGGTCATAAGATTTTGCTAGACTGATGTGCCATCTCGTGACACCTTTGGGCGCCGGCCTGTTGCTTCATGTCCATGACTCCGCTCGATATTCCGCCGCTCCGGCAGCTCCGCGCCTTCGCCGCCGCGGCCCGGCTCGAAAGCGTCAGCGGCGCCGCCCGCGCGGTCAATCTGTCGCAGCCCGGGCTGACCCAGTCGCTGCACGCGCTCGAGGCGCGGCTCGCGGCCCGCCTGTTCGACCGGCGCCACTCCGGCTGCTACGTGACGCCGCTCGGCGCGATCCTGCTGCCGCGCGTGCGGCGCTTCTTCGACCACCTCGACGCGGCGCTGCGCGCGCCGATGATCGGCGGCCCGTTCGCGGCTTCGGTCAACAAGATCACCGCGGCGCAGATGCGCAGCCTGATCGCGATCGCACAGTCGCCCTCGATGGAGGCCGCGGCGCGGCGGCTCGACGTCGCGCAGCCCTCGCTCCACCGGCCGGCGCGCGAGCTCGAGCGCGAGCTGCGCCGCAGCCTGCTTCACCGCACCGCCCAGGGCGTGACCACCAACCCGCAGGGGGCCGAGCTCGCCCGCCGCTTCCAGGTGGCGCTGCGCGAGATCGCCTACGGGCTGGAAGAGCTCGCCGCCGCGCAGGGCGCGGTGGTCGCGCGCATCGCGGTCGGCAACATCCCGCATTCGGGCGAGCGCATCCTCTCGGCCGCGATCGACGCGCTGCTCGAAACGTTCCCGCACGCGCATGTGCGCGTCGTCGACGGCCCCTACGAGGCGCTGCTCGACGACCTGCGCGCCGGCCGGCTCGACCTCCTGTTCGGCGTGCTGCGGCGGCCCCCATGGGCAACCGACGTCACCGAGGAGCGTCTGTTCGACAATCCGTACGTGGTGGTCGCGCGTGCCGACCATCCGCTGCGCGGCGCGGCGCGCATCACGCCGCGCGCGCTCGCGCGCTACGGCTGGATCATGCCGGAGGCCGGGGCGCCGCGCCGGCAAGCGTTCGCGCGGCTGTTTGCCGGACAGACGGCGCCGCC
>Ga0335081_10008727_pt1 | contig 16257 bp, 13 predicted proteins | sample Lox_Sample_35_FD_206713 | JGI IMG/M metagenome (GOLD analysis project Ga0335081, IMG submission 206713) | Soil microbial communities from Loxahatchee National Wildlife Refuge, Florida, United States - Lox_Sample_3.5 | ecosystem: Environmental > Terrestrial > Soil > Wetlands | place: USA... | reverse complement strand
ATCTTCGACTGTGGGCGACTAATTTGTGTGGGCACGGGCGTCCTCGCCCGTGCCTAACTTGCTCCCAGTCCCTCAATACGCCTCTGTGATCTGATTCTCGCGCTACAATCCTGCTATGCGCATCACCAGCCGGCGCAAAGCGATCGTCACCTTTTTAGTCTTGGGCGTCACTCTCGCCGGCATTGCTGTCTCGGTCGGGATGGGTTGGATCATCCTGAACTGGCAGCACGATGTGAAAGTCGTGTTGGGCATTCTTTTCTTCGGCGCCATCAGTGCCGGACTCGTCCTGAACACGATTTTTCTGGTGCGCGAAATCCGGCGCAACGAACAGCACGACAGCTTCATCAACGCTGTCACTCATGAGCTCAAGACTCCCATAGCTTCTATCCGTCTCTACCTGCAGACGCTGCAGCGCCGCGAGGTCGACGAAGCGCAGCGGCGGGAGTTTTATCGCCTCATGTTGGACGATACCGACCGCCTCCTGGGAACGGTCGAGCAGGTTCTAAAGGCGGGGGTTGCTGGACACAGGAAGGCCGGGCGGCACCGGATCCTTGTCGACTTTGCAGGACTGGTGCAAGAGTGTGTTGAAGTCGCCCGCAACGGAAGGCATCTGCCCGCAGAGGCGTTGCGTGTGGCGATTTCAGCAAATGGCGCCAGTCCCACGGTGGAAGGCGATCCGGAGGAGCTTCGCACCGCTGTGTCGAACGTGATCGATAATGCGATCAAGTATTCCGGAGAGCAGATTGATATCTCCGTCAAAGTGGAATCGCCGGATGAGAAGCATGTCACCTTGAGTGTGCAGGACCATGGCGTAGGAATTCCGCCGGAAGAGTTGAAGCGTGTGTTCCGCCGCTTCTACCGCGTTCCCAACCGCTCGCTGGCTCATGTAAAGGGCACCGGGCTCGGATTGTTCATCGTTCGCGCCATCGCGAAGAAACATGGCGGTCGGGTGTTCGCGCAAAGCGAGGGAGAAGGCCGCGGCACGACCATGGTTCTGGAACTGCCGCGATGCGTCGCGCCGGACAGCGTCGCCGGGGAGCACCTGGCATGAGCCGTGTGTTGATTGTCGAAGACGAGGCGCATTTGGCCAAAGGCCTGCAGTTCAACCTTGAGGCGGAGGGGCATTCGGTCGAAGTAGTCGGCGATGGCGAGGGTGCATTGGAGCGCCTGTTGCATCGCGGGGGAAATGGCGAAAAGTCCGCCGATTTTGATGCGGTCGTGCTTGACGTCATGCTGCCGGGAAAAGACGGATTCGCGGTCGCTACCGAGTTACGCGCCGCCCAGAATTTTGTCCCGGTGCTGATGCTCACCGCTCGCAGCCGCCCCGAGGACGTTTTGAAAGGCTTCGCCTCCGGCGCTGACGATTATCTGCCCAAGCCCTTCGAGCTTCCCATTTTGCTGGCACGGCTGCAGGGATTGCTGCGTCGCCGCGAATGGGGCCGGATTGCTAGCCCGCAGACTGCTGAGACAAAGCCAGATCAATTCTCCTTTGCCGGCCGCACCATTGATTTCGCCAAGCTCGAACTGCGGGTGAACGGCAACGTCATTCAGTTAACCCTGATGGAAGCGGAGCTGTTGCGCCACCTGGTGCGCAACGCGGGGAAGATTGTTTCGCGAAAGTCGATTCTGGAAGAAGTGTGGGGCCTGCACGAAGACACCGACACGCGCGCCATCGATAACTTCATCGTCCGGCTGCGCCGCTATATTGAGGCAGATCCTGCCAAGCCGGTGCATTTGCTCACGGTGCGCGGCGTAGGCTACAGGTTCGTGCCCGAGCCGGAGATAAGCTGAATCATGTCCTCTCGACGAGCGCGGGTGGCCCGGCCTTTCGCGCTGTTTGCGAAGGCCGGGGAAGATGTTCATTCGTCACCGCCAAAGACTGACTGACCACGTAACTTGTCCCCCATGCCTTGGGGACTAACCCGCTTTCAGCAGAGCGGTCAAACTCATTTCGTCACATTCTGCTGCTACCATCGGCGGCAATTATTAATTACCGACGCGATCCGCCGAAGCTTCGAGTCTGCGCTTGGAGCGCGTGCGGCGTAGTTACAGACTCTACATTTACGCCTACGTCATCATGCCCGACCACGTTCACCTTTTGCTCAGCGAACCTCAACCGGACGGTGGCCCGCTCAAGCCCGGCTTTGGCTTGAGTGGGGATTGCGATTGGCTTCGCCGGCCGCAGGACAACACCCTGGCCGATGCCGTGAAATCGCTGAAGCAAGGAGTGTCGCGGCGGTGGATCGGCAAGGCTGAGCATTTCTGGCAAAAGCGGTACTACGATTTTAACGTTCGCAGTTATCGCCAGTTCGAGCAGAAGGTGCGCTATATTCACAACAATCCGGTGAAGCGAGGTTTGTGCGATCACCCGGAGGATTGGCCGTGGAGCAGCTCTCGACACTTCTCCACCGGCGTTGAGGGACGAGTCAAGATTGAGTCAGAATGGACAGCAAGAAAACGCGAGCGGGCGGCGGGAACGCTGTGCCCAGCGGTGGAACTGCCCCCCTCAAGCCAAAGCCGGGCTTGAGTGGGCCACCGTCTATAACCGTGTCGGCGTTGTCAAGAGACACTTCGACTTGCGAAGGGTTTTGACTTTTCTCTTCGTGGGAAGATTTTGATTTTGCTGTTGCCGTTGCTCTGGTTTTTGCTCATCGACCAAGGCCCGCTTTCAGAATCCCGCGGTGGAAGTTTCGGTTCCACCCGCCATCTATTCGGTCACTCAACTTCCGATCATGATTCGTTGTTCAGACTCCCGGCTTTCCGGGAGGCAAGGCGCTCCAATCAGCCCAACGGTGATTTACCTCTGCACCAGGGTGGCCCTCGAGCTGCCTTGCATGCGAACCAGCTGCGCGTAGTTGATTTCGCGGCGTAGCATCCAGTACATCCGCACTGCCAGCTTCCTGGCAATCGCGACTTTCGCCACGCTGCCGCCACGACGCAGCCTGAGCCGTTGATAGTCCTGCCGTAACTCCGAATCCAGGCGCGCTGCCGTGTGCCCGGCTTCCACCAGCAATCCGCGCAACATCGGATTGCCTTGTTTGGAGATCGACCCCAGCCGCTGTCGTCCGCCCGAGGAGTACTCGCTCGGATTCAGGCCGAGATAACTCACCAGTTGTTTGCTGCGTTCGAAACGAACCACCGGACCGACGGTCAGCACAAACGCCAACGACGTCACCGGACCGATTCCGGGATGCGTCATCAACCGCACGGCCGACGGATTTCCAGAAGCTTGTTCGTTCACTGCCTGATCGAACTGCTTCAGGGACGCGTCGGTCTGGTCGAGCATGTGGAGTAACTCTTGTCGCCGCCGGCTCGCCCAGGGATCCAAGTTCAGGGCTTCCAGTTCGGCACGCCCTTTCTTGGTGAAGAGTTGCTTCTTGCGGCAGATGCCTTCGCCCATGGCCAAGGCATGCAGTTGATTGCCAACCGGGTTGCGCATCCACACTAACTTCTGACGATGCCACAACAGTTGCCGCAGATCGCGATCTTCACGACTCGGTCGCCACAGCCGCGGAAACCGCCCGCTCAACAGCAATTCCAGCAGTAGTGCGGCATCGCGCGCATCGGTCTTCTGCTTGCGCACATCGGCGGCACGGATGCGGGCTGCATCCCCGACCCACAACTCGTGTCCCAACTCCCCCAGCAGTCGCTCGCACCATCGCGTGTGCCCGGTGGCCTCGATCCCCACTCGCACCGGTCCCTTCAGGCTCGTGTAGAACTCCTTGGCTTCTCCGCTGGCGTGCTCCAGGCGGCGCTCGATTAACTCGCCGGTCTCGTTGTCCAGCATCGCGATCTGCTGGTAGCGCGTCTGTAAATCACAGCCTACAATCTTCATGTGCTCGGCTCCTTTCCTCCGAGCCTTGGTTTGCTTTGAGCAGCACCAAGTTTACTCGGTGGCTTCGGAGCCGACACGGTTATCTAATCAGCCGTCCCGTCCCCAGGTTTTCGGCTAAAGTGAAAGTATGGAAGGTCCCCTTGGGGGAGTGCGTCTACTGCCTCGATGTCGATGCTCCGGCCGCCAACTCCCGCAGCACTCCCAGGAATGCGGCGGCGTTTTCCTGATCGGACAGGGTTTCGAGGTCGATTGTTGCCGCCAGGTGGGGCGATTCCGGGCACAGGCGCACCCGCATCAGGCTATGCCCTCGGCTGGTCATCAGGGTATGGACGATGGGCGGAACTTCCTGCCGCCATTCGCTTGAAGTGGTGAGAACGACCGGGCCGGGCCGGGAAATCGTCCAACTGCGGGAGCCACTCATCAGCCTGGACTTGCCATCGCTTAGCCAGTGATGACGGAAGACATCGAGCCGAACCCCGGGAGCGTAATCCAGGTCGGCTTCGAAGGTTACGGTTTCTTTCTGTTTATGCCAGCAGGAAAGAATCCATTGAATCGGCAAAGGCCGGGGCAACAGCCGGATGGTGACGCGGGCGTTTTCAAACCAGTGGGCGGCGAAGCGCAGCCGGGCCTGCAGCCGGGACGACCCGATCCAGCGGGCCTCAACAATATGTGCACGATTGGAGCAGGCTATTTCCACACGACGCAGGGCGCGCATTCCCCGGCGTTGGTTGTAGCGAGCGAACAAGAAATACCACAGACCCACTACCACCACCGCGCCAATGACGTCGATGAGTAAGAGGGGACCCACAACCTTCTCTGATGCGAATACTACGGCCTGAGATACTAGCCAGGCAAGGGCTTCAGTGTAGATTTCTGCAGTCCGGCTAAGTTCTTCTGTTGCATGGTGAAAGCCATGCCTGCCGACGCGGACAGGTACAATGATTTCGTGAAGTTTCTGCTGCGCGACTATCGTCCTGAGGATTTTGAGGCCCTCTGGAACATCGATCAGTTATGTTTTGTGCCAGGAATTGCCTACTCCCGGCGGGAATTGTCGACCTACTTCCGCCGTCGCGGGGCATTTACCCTGGTGGCGGAGCAGGCGGCGGATGGGAAACACCAGATCGCAGGTTTCATTGTTGCCGAACTCAACCGCCGAGGCATCGGGCACATCATCAGTATTGACGTGCTTCCCCAAAGCCGCCGGACCGGGCTGGGCTCGCAACTCATCACCGCGGCAGAAACACGCCTGCGGCGGTCAGGATGCCACACCGTTGTCCTGGAAACGGCTGTTGACAATAGCGCCGCACTGGCTTTCTACAAACGGTTTGGCTACAGCGTAGCTTCAATCCATCCCCACTACTATTCCAACGGGGTCGATGCGTTAGGGCTGGAAAAAGACCTGACGGAGGTCGAAAGGTCGCGACAGACGGGATGAAGGTCGGGATTCAAGGAGAGTTGGGTTCATTCAGCCATCAGGCAGCCAAGCGGATGGTCCCAGGGGGCACCGTCGTACCGTGCGCCCGGTCGGTAGAAGTATTCGATCGGCTGGAGCGCGGCTCGCTGGCAGCGGCCGCCATTCCGATTGAGAATTCTCTGGCAGGATCGGTGGCTGAGCATTTTGATTTGTTGCTCGCCCGCGAGGCATTCATCCAGCAGGAATTTCGCCTGCGCATTGTTCACAATTTGATCGCTATGCCCGGAGTTCGACCCAGTGAAATCCGGAAGGTCTACTCGCACCCGGTGGCCCTCGATCAGTGCCGCGATTTTTTTCGCCGCCATCCCAAGATCGAACAAATTCCCTTCTACGACACCGCCGGCAGCGTGAAGCACATCATCGCATCCGGGCTGCGGGATTCAGCTGCGATCGCAGCCCGCGAGGCGGCCGCGGTCTACAACGGCAAGATTCTGCAGGCGGGCATTGAAGATGACAGGCAAAATTTCACTCGCTTCGTTTTGATGCGGCGCAAGCGTCGTGTTCCTGCAGGAGCAAACAAGACTTCCATCGCCTTCATCGTCAAGAATATCCCCGGGGCCTTGTATCGCGCGCTGGGCACGTTCGCTGCACGCGGCATCAGTCTTAGTAAGATTGAATCGCGTCCGCTTCGCGGCAAGCCTTGGGAATACGTCTTCTTCGCCGATTTTCTGCGGGGCGATGACCGGTTGTCTCGCGGTGCCTTGCGCGATCTCGCCGAAGTCACCGATCTGGTCAAAGTACTCGGGGTTTACAAGGCTGCGTAACATTCAGCCAGCACGGACAAGGCCACGCAAAGCCGGTGCAGGTCATCCATATTTGCACATTGTCCAAAGGAGAGCTCTATGAACCAGAAGATTTTCGTTGCGCGCAGGGATTTTCTCGTTCGAACTGGCGCCGCATCAGCCGCAATCTTCACGCCCCAAGTCTTGTTTTCGATGTCAGCCTTGGCACAGGACAAATCGGAGAAAAAAGGTGAGGGAGAGGAAATATCGCCGGCAGAAGACCTGATGCGCGAGCACGGCGCCCTGAACCGGCTCCTGCTCATCTACGACGAAGAGTTGCGCCGTATTGAGCGGAAGCAGGACGTGGAGATCGACGTACTCGGCAAAGCGGCGGACATCATTCGTCATTTTGTCGAGGACTACCACGAGAAACTTGAGGAAGATTATCTTTTTCCGCGCTTTCGTAAGGCGGGGAAACTGGTGCCGCTAGTGGATACCTTACTGAAACAACATCAGGCAGGACGGCAACTCACTGAGCAGATTCGCGCCTTGGCAGTGAGCGCCACGCCGAAAGACGAAAGCAAGGCGAGAGAGCTTGCGGCGGCTTTGCGGTCCTTCCTGCGCATGTATCGGCCGCACGAGGCCCGGGAAGACACGGTTTTATTTCCTGCATTCCGCACCATCGTTTCGCCCCACGAGTACGATGCCCTGGGAGACCAGTTCGAAAAGAAAGAGGATGAGCTGTTTGGCGAGGGCGGTTTCTTCAAGGTGGTGGATCAGATTGCTGATTTGGAAAAGAAGCTCGGCATCTACGAATTGTCACAATTTACACCCCAATAAGCTTGTCACAGGCAAGCGTGAGGTTGCGCACGGCGAATTTACCGTGGTTGCTCTAGCCTGAACCTAGCTCTCTCAGGAAGGAGAACCATATGTCTCATTGGAAATCGCTAGCCTTGATCGTGGTCTGCATACTTTCCATTGCCCTGCTGGCGAGCGCGGCACAGTATAAGTTCGGCATTGCCGACACCCGTCACCTGACCTTCACCGAGCCGACGCGGGTTGGCGATGTGTTGCTGCCCAAGGGCGACTATGAGGTCACGCACACGATGCAAGGTGCCGATCACATCATGCTCTTCAAGCAGCTCAATACAAAGCAACCTGTGGAAGCGCGGGTGAAATGCCAGTTGGTTCCGTTGACCCGGAAAGCTGACCAGACCCAGCAAGAGTTCGTGATCAACGCGAAGAACGAGCGTGTGCTTCATACCTTGATCTTCCAGGGTGATACGGCGCAGCACGTTTTCTGAAGACGATCGAAATTTATTACTGCGGACGCTGCAATTCCCGAAGTTGCGGCGCTAGAGGGGGCTGTCGCCCTTGTTGCCAGCCCCCGTGGCATGACCCATTGTCCTGTACTTTGGGTCCGTGCAATCTGTCCCCGGAAGGTTTAAAATCCAACCGCTTAATCAGAAGCACCCGTAAGCTGCAGTTTGCATCTTTCTGTCCAGCATTTTCATCAAAACTTGAGCAGATCGCACTCAAGGTGATATATGGCAGAGCGCACAGAGCGCAATACTAAAGAAAATACGGGAAATAAGGAGCAGGAGCGGGCGCTGCCCATCCTGCCGGTTCGGGATACAGTGCTGTTCCCGCACGCAGTTCTACCCCTGACGGTGGGCCGGGAGGGTTCAGTTCAGCTCATTAATTCCCTCGGGGAGGACAAGACCATTGTTGTGGTCGCGCAGCGGGAAGCCCGCATCGACGCTCCTCAACCCGCCGATCTCTACACCGTTGGAACCCTGGCTATTGTGCATAAAGTCGTGAAAATGCCTAACCAGAGCTTGTTCGTTTTCGCTGAGGGCCTGGAACGGGTGCGGCTGGGCGAGTTCGCACAACTCACGCCGTTCATGCGCGCCGAGGTGGACACGGTTCCCGAGTCGATTCCGCCGATGAGCTCGGAAGTTGAGGCGTTGCAACGAAACGTTTTGACGTTGTTCCAGCAGATTGTCGCGGGATCGCCAACGCTTTCTGATGAGCTCTCTACGGTGGCGATGAACATTGAAGAACCGGGACGCCTGGTGGATTTCATTGCCTCGTCCTTGCCTTCGCTGTCGACGGCGGACAAGCAGGACACGTTGGAAACCACCGATGTTCGCGTTCGCCTGGAGAAAATCAACCAACACCTCGCCAAGGAGCTGGAAGTCCAGCAGCTGCGCAATAAGATTCAGTCCGAGGTTCAGGACCGGGTCCAGCAAACGCAGCGTGAGTACTACCTGCGCGAGCAGATGAAGGCGATTCAGAAAGAACTCGGCGAGCAGGATGAGGGGCAGCGAGATACCGAAGAACTTCGTCAGAAGATCGAAGCCGCCGGCATGCCCGATGAGGTAAAAAAAGAAGCCTTGAAGGAATTAGGCCGGCTGTCGCGCATGTCGCCGATGGCTGCCGATTACGGTGTCACACGAAATTACATCGAGTGGCTGGCGGTTCTTCCCTGGGCGAAAGCCTCGGGCGGAGATGTGGATATCGTCAAGGCGAAAGAAGTCCTGGACACCGATCACTATGACCTCAAGAAGGTGAAGGACCGCATCCTGGATTACCTGTCGGTGCGTCGTTTGAAGCCCACGATGAAAGGCCCCATCCTTTGCTTTGTCGGACCTCCAGGTGTCGGCAAGACCTCGCTGGGCAAATCGATTGCCCGCGCGCTGGGACGAAAGTTCGTCCGCATTTCGTTGGGCGGTGTGCACGACGAGGCCGAAATTCGCGGCCATCGCCGTACCTACATCGGTGCGTTGCCGGGGCAGATCATCCAGGGAATTCGCCGGGCAGAAACCAAGGACCCGGTGTTCATGCTGGACGAAATTGACAAGGTCGGTCGCGATTTTCGTGGAGACCCGGGATCGGCGCTGTTGGAAGCTCTGGATCCCGAGCAGAATTCAACCTTCCGCGACAACTATCTGGACGTGCCCTTCGACCTTTCCAAGGTGCTTTTTATTACCACGGCGAACATGCTCGACCCGATTGCCGAGCCCTTGCGCGACCGCATGGAGATCATCGAACTGCAGGGCTACACAGAAGAAGAAAAGATCCACATTGCGTTCCAATACCTGATCCCGCGGCAGGTTGAAGAGAACGGCATCGACGCGGAAAAGATTGAATTCCCGCAGGAAGCAGTCAGCAATATCATTCGCCACTACACGCGTGAAGCCGGCGTTCGCAATCTGGAGAGAAACATCGGCACCATTTGCCGCAAGCAGGCCCGGCGGCTGGCGGAAGGCAAATCGGAAAAGCTGGTGGTCACGCCGGAAATCGTGCAGGAATTCCTGGGCGGAATAAAGATCCGCAGTGAGGGCGAAATCGCCGAGCGTACACAACGGGCGGGAGTCGTTGTCGGCTTGGCCTGGACCCCCGCCGGTGGCGATATTCTCTTCGTCGAAGCCAATGTCATGAAGGGCAAGGGCGGCTTCACTATGACGGGTCAGATCGGCCAGGTCATGCAGGAGTCGATGCAGGCGGCCTTGACCTGGGTGAGGTCAAACGCCGCACAACTCGGCATTGAAGAAAACTTCTTTGCTGAGCACGACATTCATATTCACGTGCCGGCAGGAGCTATCCCGAAGGACGGTCCGTCTGCGGGCGTGACCATGACCACGGCGCTGGTTTCGCTGCTGACTGGACGCCCTGTGCGTCCGCTGACCGCAATGACCGGCGAGATCACGCTGAGCGGCAACGTGCTCCCGATCGGCGGGGTAAAAGAAAAGGTCCTTGCCGCTAAACGGGCCGGCGTCCATGATGTCCTCTTGCCGGCAGAGAACAAGATGAACGTGGTCGAGGATTTGACCCCCGAACAGCTCGAAAACCTGAACATTCACTATGTGAAGACGATTGCCGAGGTCCTGGAACTGGCGTTGCCCACCAGCCCCGGCGAGGAAAAGCAGGATGCCGAGGAGCGAGAACATGTCCTCAGCGCTCAGCCCGTTGTCTAATTTGACCCGTTATCAAGTAAGTTGCCAGCGCCGGAAAATCGGTGCTGGCAATTTTTTCTTTGGGTTACATTGGTTTCCAAGGTACACCACGGGTAGAACTTCTTGTGCTCGGCAGTGTTTAATTCTATTGAGCGAACAGTGAGCAACCTCGCGGTGCCCAAGTGGCCCGCAGCAAGGATAATTCAATGAAACGCTATCGGATTTTTGCCGTCGCGCTCGTTTTACTGGCCATGGCGTGCATGCAAATCGCGGTGCTGGCCCAGGATCAGCCCTCGCAAGACCAGCCTCCACAAGACCAGCCTCAGCAAGAACAGATGAGCACTCCTCCCCAAGGAGCTCCTGACGGAGATCAAACTCCCGCGCAGGACCCGCCCGGCCGCGCCGGACGCCTGAGCTATACAGTTGGGTCAGTTTCATTCCAGCCCGGCGGTCAAGGCGATTGGGTGCAAGCCGTAGTGAATCGGCCGCTGACCAGCGGCGACAATATTTGGGCGGACAAGGACTCACGCGCCGAATTTCAAATCGGTTCGACTTCCATCCGCATGGATTCGGAAACCAGCGTGACGCTGCTGCAAATTGACGATCGCACCACCCAGCTTCGACTCTCCCAAGGGTCGATCATTTTTCGCGTCCGTCATCTCGATGACGACGATCACTTTGAAATCGACACGCCCAACTCCGCTTTTGAAGTTCAGCGGACCGGGGAATATCGCATTGATGCGGTTAACAACGGAAATGAAAGCGATGTCACCGTGTGGCGGGGCCGTGGCGAAGTCACTGGGGGCGGCGCTTCTTACGTCGTCATTGCCGGCCAGCGGGCGCAATTCACCGGGACCGACGAACTTGACCACGAGATCGGTCAGGTTCCTGCGCAGGACGACTTCGACCAATTCGCATTCCAGCGCGATCAGCGTGAAGACCGGGCCGATTCGTCCAACTACATCTCTACTGAAGTGACCGGCTACGAGGATCTGGACGAATACGGCCACTGGCACTACGCCGCAGACTACGGCCCGGTTTGGACGCCTGCCGCTGTGGGGCCTGATTGGGCGCCTTACCGCTATGGGCACTGGGTATGGATTTCGCCCTGGGGTTGGACCTGGGTAGAAGATGAGCCATGGGGTTTCGCGCCCTTCCATTACGGTCGATGGGCTGTGATCGGCGGCGGCTGGTGCTGGGTTCCGGGGCCGGTGGTGGTCCGTCCGGTGTTCGCGCCTGCACTGGTCGCATTTGTTGGCGGCGTCGGAATCGGGGTCGGAGTGGGACCGGGTGTAGCTTGGTTTCCACTGGCTCCGCATGAGGTGTTTGTCCCCTGGTATCACACCAGCAGGGTTTACGTGAATAACGTGAACATCACGAACACCCGGGTAAACGTCACCAATATTACGAATGTGTACAACACGTACACGGTGAACAATACGAACGTGACGCGCGTAACCTACGTCAACCAGCGGGCGCCGAATGCGGTCACCGTGGTCTCGCACGACACGTTTGTGGGCGGGCGGCCGGTTGCACACAACATTGTCAGGGTCGATCAGCGCCAGATTGAGGACGCGCGCGTCACCCGGACGCTTGCCGTTCAACCTACGCATCAGAGCGTGATGGGTCTCGGACGACCGGCATCCTTCAGGCCTCCCGCCACAGTAGTGAACCGGCAGGTCGTGGCAACGCGGATGCCTACTGTCCCAAGAGCGACCCTGGAGCGCCGTGAAACAGAGACCATCCGAACCGAAAGACCTGGAACGCCAGAGCCGGCAAATCGAAGCGTGCCGGAGGCTCGCCCGGCCCCGCAAGCTGGAAATCGTCCAGCTCCCAATCCGCGCTTCGAACAGCAGGGTTCGGTACCTAGAGCCCAGGAGCCGGCGCCAGCGAATCGCAACATTCCGCGCCCACCGAGCGCGGAAGGCGCGCGACCCATGGGAACGGAGCGCCCAAACGAGCCTGAACGCTCTATGTCCAGCCCGCCGGTGGAAAGCGAGCGGCCAATGGTGCGCTCGGCTCCGCCAGTACAGGAGAAGCCGGAGCGCCAGCAGAGCGAGCAGCGGAAGTTCGAGACTTGGCAGCGCCAATATTCGGCGCCGCGGCCGGCGCCCCCGGCTCGAACCGAGTCACGTCCTAGCACGCGGACGCCAGCGCCTCCGCATGAGGACAAGCCGCATAAGTAAGTAAGATGGACCGAGCACGCGAAAACGCCAGCCTACGCTGAAGGCTGGCGTTTTCGTTTGGACATGCGGGATCGGGCCTTGAGCGATACACTGAGAGCGGAGATTGGATGCAGGTTCGGGTCTTATTTTTCGGCATGTTGAAAGACTTCGCCGGTCATTCGAGCGAATGGGTAACGTTGCCGGAACCTGCGCGCCTGGCGGATGTGCTTCATCATTGCGAGGAACGAATGCCCCGCCTGAAAGCGATGTCCGCCTCGATCGCAATGTCGATCAACCAGGAATATGCCAGTCCAGAAGCGCAGGTGAAAGCCGGAGACGAGGTCGCTTTCCTGCCTCCGGTAAGTGGCGGATCAGCTTCCACCGTCGATGTGGCTGCGGGGCGCGGCCGCTACAGCGCGATCGTCCGCGATCGAATCGACACGCAGAGTCTGCTGGACCGGATCAAACTTCCCGAGGACGGCGCGGCCCTCGTTTTTGAGGGCGTGGTACGGAACAACACTCGTGGACGGCGCACGTTATATCTCGACTATGAAGCCTACGAAGAGATGGCCCTGAAGCAAATGGAACTCCTGGCGGAGCAGGCGATCGCGCAGTTTCCCGTGCGCGATGTTCGCATGGTGCACCGGCTTGGTCGCTTGCAGGTGGGCGAAACCAGTGTGGCAATCATCGTAGCCTCCGCCCACCGCGCTGCGGCTTTCGACGCCTGCCGCTGGATGATCGACACCCTCAAGCGCACGGTTCCTATCTGGAAGAAAGAATATTTTGAAGATGGCGCCGTCTGGGCGGACGGTGAGCCGTTCCCCCCGGCGATCGTGCCCATAACAGGCAGCCATACCGGGAAGCTTGCATCTAAGTGAGCAGCTTACTCTTTTGCCTTTCTGCGAAATTGCAGCGATTGAGATTCGGCGTCTGGCTGCCTGTTCGCACGGGGCATAGGGACGATCTGGCCAAACACGCCAGGCAAACGCGCGAATTCATGCGACATCTTCTGCTTTTTTTCGTGTTGGCGGGCGCCGCAGTATTCTGTCCTGGCCAGGTTCCGAAACCGCCCTGGGCTGGGGGTACTTCGAGTACTGCGCCGGCGAAAAGGAACGCCAACTCCACCGCGCAGCCCGATACCACGATTAAAGTCGATGTGAAGCTGGTAAATGTGTTCGTCACCGTCACTGATGAGCACGGTGCGCCTGTGGCTGGGCTCATAAAAGATAATTTTCAAGTGCTCGAAGACGGGCAGCCGCAGACGATATCGGTATTCGATAAAGAGTCAGCGGTTCCGCTGTCGATCGTTATGAGCATCGACACCAGCCTGAGCACGCACAAAGACCTGCCCCTGGAACTGACTTCCGCGCGCCGCTTTGCGCATGCCATTCTTCGTCCCGTGGACGCACTGTCGCTTTTTGAGTTCAGCGAAGTCGTTAGCGAGGACGTCCACTTTACGCCGAATCTCAAGGTGATCGATCACGCCATCGACCACGTTCATCCCGGCTCGGCTACGGCGCTGTACGACGCGCTTTATCTTGGAGCGCGATCGCTGAATTCCCGCCAGGGACGTAAAGTGATCGTGGTGATCACGGATGGCGGCGACACGGTGAGCCAGGTCGATTACAAGGAAGCGGTGCGGGCAGCGCAAGAAGCGGAAGCCATCGTCTATAGCATCATCGTGGTTCCGATTGAGGCCAGCGCCGGTCGCGACACCGGCGGCGAGCATGCCTTGATTCAGATTTCCGAGGACACCGGAGGAAAATACTTTTATGCGACGTCGGTGCCGGAACTGGATGAAGCATTTCGTCAGATCAGCGACGAACTGCGCACACAATACCTGCTGGCTTACTATCCGTCGCGGCGCCTTTCGGACTCCAGCTTTCGCCGCATCGAGGTGAAGGTCACGGGCGTTGCGGCCAGGCCAGCTTTGAGCGTGCGGCACCGGACCGGCTACTACACAAGTAAATCGCCGTTCTGATTGGACGCGCCTGCTTGATCTGGCGTGCTTTGCGTGAACATCCAAGAGCTTCGGATCACAAAACACTTGCGAAGCACGCTCGCAAGGGCTGCGTGCTATAAGTATTGGACACGATATTCACCCAGAGTTTGGAAAGGAAGTGGGATGGTTTCTCATTCTCGTGGCCGTCTCTTCGTCTTGGCAACGATTGTGGTGTTTGTGTTGGTGCCGGCGGCTTTGCGTGCCCAGACTACGATCTCAACTGGCAGCATTCAAGGCGTCGTGACTGATCCCAGTGGGGCTGTGGTTCAAGGCGCGAAGGTCAGTATCGCCAATAAAGCTACCGGCCGAACGATAAATACCAACACGAATAGCGCAGGCGCTTACGTATCAGGCGCGCTTACGCCGGGCACGTATGAAGTAAGAGTCGAAACCAGTGGCTTTAAGACGGCCGAATCGACATTCGTGGTGCAGGTCGGCGTAACCACCGCCGGCAGCTTCAAATTGCAGGTGGGACAAGCCAGGCAAATCGTCCAAGTACAAGCTTCTGAAGTTGGCGTGAATACCGAACAGGCGACGGTGCAGTCGGTATTGACATCGCAAGACATCGCGAATCTCCCCATTAACGGCCGCAACTTTCTCGACGTGGCTCAACTCGAGCCGGGAATTCAGATTCAGGATGGCGGCAATTTCGACCCTACAAAGAACGGCTTATCTTCAATTTCATTCGGCGGCCGCTTCGGCAGGACTGCGCGCATTGAAGTGGACGGTATTGATGTGAGCGATGAGACGGTCGGCACGACGACCCAGAACATTCCAGAAGGCTCCATCCAGGAATTCTCTCTGCAGCAGTCTTCGCTGGATCTGTCGACCGAGCTCACGTCTTCCGGTTCGGTGAGTGTCACGACAAAATCGGGTACGAATTCCTACCACGGGGAAGGCTATTACAACTTTCGCGACCAGAGCCTCGATGCCAATTTCCCCGGCGGTGTCGATACCCCTTTTCAGCGAAACCAATTTGGTGGGGACTTTGGTGGCGCGCTCATCAAAAACAAACTCTTCTTCTTTTTGAGCGCCGAAAGAACCAAGCAGGACTTGACCGAACCGGTGTTGCCCAGCGGTCCGTTCCAAGCCCTCACTGGGAGTTTCAGCTCGCCCTTTCGGGAGGTGCAGGGCAGCGGCCGGCTGGACTGGCAAATCCACAACAAGTATCAATTCTTTTATCGCTTCTCCTACGACCAGAACCGCGACATTGCGGCCAACCTGCCGAACACGTTTCAGCCGTTCGCCAACGTGAACCACACGCCCTCGCACACTGTTGGTTTGGACTTCAACACCGGCCCTTACACCCACAGCATTCGCTTCGGATATCTCAAGTTCCGCAATCAGATCGTCGACGCGGTTGCCGGCACCGAAATCTTTAATCCCGCGCCTCAACTGGAACTGGCGATCGGCACAGACCCCACTTGTCTGACGGCCGGCGAGGACTTCTTCTGCTCCGGACCAAATTACCTCGCGCCGCAGCAGACATATCAGTCGAACCATCAGATCAAATACGACGGCAGCCGTCCGATGGGCGCGCACATTCTCCGTTACGGCGTCGCCTTCAATCATCTTTGGAGCGGTGGCTTCGCCAAGTTTCTTGCGCTTGCACCCGCAGTCGGCGCCGACGTCACCAATTGCAATGCGACGTGCCTGGCGCTTCCCGGCGGAGCGAGCAATCCGCTGAACTATCCCGCTGCCAACGTGCAGCTGGGCAATGGCCAGGGCTTTGCAACCGAGAAGGCGGCTTTCGGACTGCCTGCAGGTGGCATTGGCCCGGACAATCGTATCGGCGTCTACTTTGGCGATTCGTGGAAGTGGAAACCGAATCTCACCTTCACCTATGGCGTCCGTTATGTGCGCGACAGCGGACGTACCGATAGCGACCTCGGGCCGATCACCGCCCTCAACCAGTTCGGCGCTGGGCTTGGCAACCGGGTGCGCCAGCCGAATCTGAACTTTGCCCCGCAAGTCGGGATTGCTTGGGATCCAGGCAAGCAGGGCAAGACGGTCTTTCGCGCCGGAGTGGGGCTGTTCTATGAAAACGCGATCTGGAACAATGTGCTCTACGACCGCCCGGCGCGCCTCACGTCGGGTTTG
>Ga0335081_10008726_pt1 | contig 16261 bp, 15 predicted proteins | sample Lox_Sample_35_FD_206713 | JGI IMG/M metagenome (GOLD analysis project Ga0335081, IMG submission 206713) | Soil microbial communities from Loxahatchee National Wildlife Refuge, Florida, United States - Lox_Sample_3.5 | ecosystem: Environmental > Terrestrial > Soil > Wetlands | place: USA... | reverse complement strand
AGGGCCACGCCATTCGACATCCCCACGAATTTCTTGATGGCCTCGATGGTGGGCAGCTCCACCGGCATCTGCAGGGGAACGTGGTGGCGGGAGAATGCCTCCAGCACCTTCTCGCGGTAGGGTGACGGCACATTGTGGGCTACGAACCACTCCGTTCCCAGTTGCCGGATCGTGACCTCCTTGGAGGACGCCAGCGGATGCTGCGGAGGTACCACGAACGTCAACTCGTCCCGATAGACGACAATCGAGCGCAGCAGGGGGTCCTCGGGACGAAACGTGAGCACACCCAGCTCCGTGCTGTGGTTGATCAGTTCATCGGAGATGTGGCGGGCGAGCGAGCGCTGCACCGCCACCTTGATCATGGGATACAGGCGGCGGAACTCGTCGAGCACCGGCAGCAGGTACAGACAGGTGAATTCGTTGGCCGAGACCGCCAGCTTGCCCTTCAGCATCTGCCGCAGTTCGTCCAGGGCGACCAGGGCCTCGCTGCGGGTGTTCAGCAGGCGCAGGGCGTAGCCTTCAAGCACACGCCCGGCATCGGTGAGCACGCCGTCGCGCGAGGAGCGGTCAAACAAGGGCTCGCCCAGCTCCACCTCCAGCTTGCGGATGGTCTGGCTCACCGCCGGCTGGGTGCGGAACAGTTTTTTGGCCGCGCGCGAGAAGCTGCCCTCCCGCGCCACCGCCAGAAAGGTTTCCAATTGAAACAGGTCCACCTATCCCCCTTGCAACCGAGGAGTTAGGCCCTTATATCATAAGCAATACTTATCATGGTAAAAGAACTATAAACTTTGCTTTAGGCGGCGGGTCGCGTACCCTAGCTTTTTAGCATGGGCCTCAGTCCGGGCCGGGAGGATGGCCGATGGAACGTAGCCGCATCACCATTTTCGACACCACCCTGCGTGACGGCGAGCAATCTCCAGGGTGCAGCATGCGCCTGGAGGAGAAGCTGCGCATGGCGCGCCAGCTCGACCGTCTGGGTGTGGACGTGATCGAAGCCGGTTTCCCTATTGCTTCCGACGGCGACTTCGAGGCGGTCGAGGCCGTGGCCCGGGAAGTCCGCCGGCCGACCATCGCCGGCCTCGCCCGCGCCAGCTTCGAGGACATCGAGCGCGCCTGGCAAGCGGTGCGCCACGCCGAGCGCCCGCGCATCCACGTTTTCCTCGCAACTTCAGACATCCATTTGCATTACAAGCTGCGGATGACTCGCCAGCAGTGCCTGGAGCGGGCGGGGGAAGCAGTGCGCTTCGCGCGTTCGCTGTGCGCCGACGTCGAGTTCTCGCCCGAAGACGGCACCCGGACGGAAGTCGAGTTCCTGTGCGATGTTACCGAGGCGGTAGTAGAAGCCGGGGCGACCACGGTCAACATTCCGGACACGGTTGGCTACACCGTGCCACGAGAGATGTACCGCATCATCGAGGCGGTGTGCGGCCGGGTGCGGAACCGTCCGGAGGTAGTCATCTCAGTGCATTGCCATAACGACCTCGGTCTGGCGGTAGCCAATTCCATTGCTGGAATAGAAGCCGGAGCCCGCCAGGTGGAGTGCACCATCAATGGTATCGGCGAGCGCGCGGGCAACGCCTCGCTGGAAGAGATCGTGATGGCCATGCGCGTACGCAACGACCAGATGCCATACGAGACCAGCGTTCATGGCGAGCAGCTGTATCCCTCGAGCCGCTTGCTGAGCGAGATCACCGGCGCGGTGGTGCAGGCCAACAAGGCCATCGTCGGCCGCAACGCCTTTGCCCATGAGGCCGGCATCCACCAGGACGGCGTCATCAAGAACCCGCTGACCTACGAGATCATGACCCCGCAATCGGTGGGCGTACCGGAAAGCAAGCTGGTGCTGGGGAAGCACTCCGGCAGGCACGCGCTCGGTCTGCGCTGCCAGCAGTTGGGATATGATTTCCCCCGCCGTGACCTGGACCGCATCTACAAGCGGTTTGTGGCGCTGGCCGACCAGATCAAGGTGGTGGAGGACCGCCACCTGCTGGCCATCATCCAGGAGGAGATGCCGGCGCTGGCGGGCATCAACGAGATGGCGAAGGGGCATACGGTCGGCAGCCCGATGGGAACGGCGTAGCGGTTTCTTGTTTCTCGTTTCTAGTTCCTCGACAAAAACGCGGCTCCCGTTCCCGCCTCTGTCGAGAAACGAGGAACGAGAAACTGGCAACCCGGGTTAGAGGACAATGAGGCTTAACATCACAGTTCTGCCGGGCGATGGAGTGGGCCCGGAGGTCACACGGGAAGCGGTGCGCGTGCTGCGCACCGTTTTGGATCTGTACGGTTACGACGCCAGCTTTGAGGAGCACGCCATCGGTGGAGTGGCCATCCGCCAGTTTGGCCAGCCCTTGCCGGAGTCGACCGCGAGCGCCTGCAGCCAGAGCCGCGCCGTGCTGCTGGGGGCGGTGGGCGGGCCGGAGTTCGATTCTCTGCCTCCCGCGCAGCGGCCCGAGGCCGGGTTGCTGGGATTGCGGCAAGCGCTGGGCGGGTTTGCCAATCTGCGTCCCGCCATCGCCTACAACGCCATTGCCGACTGCTCGCCGTTGCGTCCGGAGGTCATCAAGGGCGCCGATGTCCTGATCGTGCGCGAGCTGCTCGGTGGGATCTACTTCGGCGAGCCACGCGGCTTCAACAGCGGCTCTTCCCCCGACGCCTACAACACCCTGCGCTACTCGGTCGCGGAGATCGAGCGCGTCGCGCGCGTCGCCTTTCGCCAGGCGCAGTTGCGGAAGCACAAGCTCACGTCGGTGGACAAGGCCAACGTGCTGGAGACTTCGCAACTCTGGCGACAAACCGTCACCCGCGTAGGCCGCGAGTATCCCGATGTCAAACTCGATCACATGTATGTGGACTCCTGCGCCATGCGGCTCATCAGCGATCCGCGATCCTTTGATGTGATCGTCACTGAAAACCTCTTCGGGGACATCCTCTCCGACGAGGCGGCGGTGATCAGCGGCTCGCTGGGGATGCTGGCGTCGGCCACCATCGGCGGCAAGGTGGACCTCTACGAGCCGGTGCACGGCTCGGCGCCGGATATCGCCGGGCGCGGCATCGCCAATCCGCTGGGCGCCATCGCCTCCGCCGCCATGCTCCTGCGCCACAGCGCCGGCCTGGAGCAATGCGCCCAGGACATCGAAGATGCCATCCGCGAAGTGCTCGACAAGGGGCATCGCACGGCCGAGCTCACCCGCGGGCGTGCCAAGCGCCCGGTTTCGTCCACCGCCGAAATGGGTGCCCTGGTGGAGAGCGCCGTGGCCGATGTCACCGACCGCCGCCGGGCGTATCATGCGGTGTGAGGTCGCATAACGCCATGGCAGTCGAAGTCCAGAAGCCTATTCGGGAGCGGGCACCAGGCGCCGCCGCCCCGCGCACATTGTTCGAGAAAATCTGGCAAGAGCACGTGGTGTGCGAGCCGCCGGGGCAGCCGCCGCTGCTCTACGTTGACCTGCACCTGGTACATGAGGTTACTTCTCCGCAGGCGTTCGACGGCTTGCGCGCGGCCGGTCGCCGCATCCGCCGGCCGCAGCGCACTCTGGTAACGGTGGACCACAACGTTCCCACCACACCCGGGCATCTGCCTATCACTGATCCCATCGCGGCGCGCCAGATGGAAGCGCTGCGCAGAAATTGCCAGGAATTCGGCCTCACGCTCTACGATATCGACTCGCCTGACCAGGGCATTGTTCACGTCATCGGGCCCGAACTGGGCGCGACTCAACCGGGGCTGACCATCGTCTGCGGCGATAGCCACACTTCCACGCACGGTGCGTTCGGCGCTCTGGCTTTCGGCATCGGTACTTCAGAGGTCGAGCACGTGCTGGCGACGCAGTGTCTGCCGCAGCAGAAGCCGCGGACCATGGAAATCCGCATCAACGGACTGCTGCCCGAGGGCGTCACCGCCAAAGACCTGGTGCTGGGCATTATCGGGACCATCGGCACCGATGGCGCCACCGGACACGTCGTCGAGTACACGGGCGAGGCGGTGCGCGGGCTTTCCATGGAAGGCCGGATGACGGTTTGCAACATGAGCATCGAGGCCGGTGCGCGCGCCGGCATGGTGGCTCCCGACGAGGTGACTCTTGCCTATCTTCGCGGCCGGCGATTCTCTCCCCGCGGCGCGGAGTGGGACAAGGCAGTGACGCGCTGGAGCGCTCTCCGCTCCGAGCCCGGGGCGCACTACGACAAGCTGGTCGAGATCGACGCTTCCAAGCTGGCTCCTTTTGTCACCTGGGGTACCAACCCGGGCATGGTGGTGCCGGTGACCGGCCGTGTGCCTGATCCGGCGGCAGCCCGTAGCGCCGCCGAGCGTGGCGCTGCCACGCGGGCTCTCGAATACATGGCGCTCACCCCGGGAACGGCAATCGAGGACATCAGCGTCGACCGGGTGTTCATCGGCTCCTGCACCAACTCGCGCGTGGAAGACTTGCGGGCCGCCGCGCGCGTCGCTCGCGGCCACAAGGTGAATCCCAAGGTGCGCGCGCTGGTGGTGCCGGGATCGCAAGCCGTGAAGCGCGACGCCGAGCATGAAGGACTCGACCAGATCTTCCGTGCTGCCGGCTTCGAGTGGCGCGATTCCGGCTGCTCGATGTGCCTGGGGATGAATCCCGATGTCTTGCAGCCCGGCGAGCGCTGCGCCTCCACCAGCAACCGCAACTTCGAAGGCCGCCAGGGACGCGGCGGACGCACCCACCTGGTCAGCCCCATGATGGCCGCCGCCGCCGCCATCGCAGGCCACTTCACCGACATCCGCAAGTGGCGGTTCCAATGAAAGCATTTCGCACCCATACCGGCCTAGTGGCGCCGCTCGACCGCGCTAATGTCGACACCGATCAGATCATTCCCAAGGAGTTTCTCAAGCGCATCGAGCGCACCGGCTTCGGCGAGTTCCTGTTCTACGACTGGCGCCGCAAGCCCGACCGCTCGCTCGACCCGAACTTCCCGCTCAACCAGCCACGCTACAAAGGCGCCAGCATCCTGGTGGCGGACCGCAATTTTGGCTGCGGCTCCTCGCGCGAGCACGCGCCCTGGGCGCTCGACGATTTCGGCTTCCGCGCCATCATCGCGCCTTCGTTCGCCGACATCTTCGCCAATAACTGCCTGAAGAACGGGCTGCTGACGGTCGTCCTGCCGGAAGCGCAAGTGGCAACCATCATGAAGCGGGCTCAGGAAGTTGAGGGATACCGCGCCACGGTGGATCTGGAACAGCGCCAGGTGCGCGACGACCACGGCCTCGCCGCCGCGTTCGCGATCGACGACTTCAGCCGGCGCTGCCTGCTCGAAGGCCTCGACGACATCGGCCTCACCCTCCAGCACGAAGCCGAGATCGGCGCCTATGAAGCGCGGCGATTTGGCGCGCGGTCGTAATCCGTCCTAGTAACGAAATTGCCTGCTAGCAGATCACGTGTCAGGGCACGACTTTAGTCGTGCCGCAGTTGTGCGACAAGGAATAGCCGGCTTTAGCCGCTGAGGAATTGCGCCCCGGGCCTGAAGGCCACTCATTTCTTTGCTGGTAACGGCACGACTGAAAGTCGTGCCCTGACACGTAACCTTTCACGACGGAGTCTCTGATCAGGTTAGCGCCCGCAAGCAGTCCCCTACTTTCCCGCCCAGCATGCCGCGCGCTTTTCCAGAAACGCCGAGATGCCTTCCTGGGCGTCGGCGGCCATGGAATTCATCGCCATGACCTCTTTTGCATAGGCATATGCCTTGGGCTGCTCGAGATCGATCTGCGCATAAAAAGCCTGCTTGCCGATCCCCACAGTGAGCGGGCTGGCGTCGGCGATGCGCTTGGCGAGCTTGCGGGTCTCCTCCTTCAAAGCACTGGCCGGGACGACGTTGTTCACCAGGCCCCATTCAGCGGCGATGGTCGCCGGGACCATGTCTCCGGTAAGCAGCATTTGCAGGGCACGCTTGCGGCCGACCGCCCGGCTGAGCGCGACCATGGGAGTGGAGCAGAACAGGCCGATCTTCACGCCGGGCGTTGCGAAGGCGGCCTCTTCGGAAGCGATCGCCAGATCGCAGGTGGCGACGAGCTGGCAGCCGGCGGCGGTGGCGATGCCATGCACTTCGGCGATCACCGGCTGCGGGATGGCCTGCAGCTTCATCATCAAGTCCGAGCAGACGTCGAAGGTGCGGCGATAGTAGTTGATGTCCTTGCCCACCATCTGCCCGAGATCGTGGCCGGAGGAAAACACCTTCCCCGCCGCAGCCAGGATCACCACCCGCAGCGCCGGGTCCTGCCCCACCGCATCCAGGCAAGTGATCAGCTCCTGCATCATCTCGAGCGAGAGCGCGTTGCGCCGCTGAGGGCGGTTCAGAGTGATTACCCCTATCGGGCCTTCGGTCTCAAACAAAAGGTTCTCGTACGTCATGCTCCACCTCCACCGCGTGCCACACTTTGGATTCTACCCCCGCAGAGACGCAGCAATCCACGTCTGCGGAAAGTAAAAAGGCGCCGGATTCGCACCCGGCGCCTGCTCGAGAGAAACTGCCCTCAGCGTGCCATCGCTTTCACGACGGAAAACCGCGATGTGTCGATCTTCCGCAGCTCTTGCCCGACATAAACCTGCCGCGGACGCGAGATCTTCTGATCTTTATCCTCCATCAGCTCGTTCCACTGGGCGAGCCAGCCGGCGACGCGCGGAATGGCGAACAGCACGGTGAACATCTCCGGCTTGAAGCCCATGGCCTGATAGATGATCCCGGAGTAGAAATCCACGTTGGGATAGAGCTTGCGCTTGATGAAGTACTCGTCTTCCAGCGCAATCTTCTCCAGCTCCAGCGCAATCTCCAGCTTGGGATTCTTGCCCGTGACCTGGAACACCTGGTCGGCGATGTGCTTGATGATCCGCGCCCGCGGGTCGTAGTTCTTGTAGACCCGGTGGCCGAATCCCATCAACTTGCACTGCCCCTCTTTGACCTTCTTGATGTAGTCGGGGATGTTGTTCTTGTTGCCGATCTCCGCCAGCATGATGAGCACGGCTTCATTGGCCCCGCCATGCAGCGGTCCAGACAGCGCAGCACAGGCGGCCGCCATCGCCAGGTAGGGGTCGGCCTCCGAGCTGCCGGCGCAGCGCATGCTGTTGGCCGAACAGTTCTGCTCATGGTCGGCGTGCAGGATGAACAGAATGTCGAGCGCCCGCGCCAGCACCGGGTTGGCCACATATTTGGGCTCCACCATCTTCCACAGCATGTTCATGAAGTTTTCGGCAAAGCTGAGGTCGTTGTCGGGGTACACGTAGGGGAAGCCCAGGCTGTGGCGGTAGGAGTACGCAGCGATGGTCGGTGTCTTGGCGATCAGGCGAATGATCTGATGCAGGCGGGTCTCCCGATCGCGGACGTTCTTGGCCTCGGGATAGACGGTGGAGAGCGCCGCCACCGTGCTGGTGAGCACGCCCATGGGGTGCGCGTCGTAACGGAAGCGCGTCATGGCTTCCTTGGTGCTCTCATGCAGCATGGTGTGGTGGGTGATTTGCTTCACCCAATCTTTGGTCTGCTTCTCGTCCGGCAACTCGCCGAACAGCAGCAGGTACGCAACCTGCAGGAAGGTGCAGTTCTCGGCCAGCTCCTCGATGTTGTAGCCGCGGTAGCGGAGAATGCCGCGTTCGCCATCGATGAAGGTGATCGCGCTCTTGCAGGAAGCGGTGTTCATGAATGCCGGGTCGTACGTCATCAGACCGAAATCCTCGGGACCGGTCTTGATCTGCCGCAGATCCATCGCCCGGACGGTGCCGTTCTCGATCGGCAGGGTATAAGTCTTGTTGGTGCGGTTATCCACTACGGTGAGAGTGTTCTCTGGCATTGGCCACTCCTTCTCGAGTGCCGGATCCGGCCGGGAGGACCCGGAACCACGATCCGGTGATTCAGAATCAAAGCTGGACGCCGTGCGCCGCGCAAACGACCGGCCTCCTCAAGCCCGGCCCAATGCCAGCGCGAAAGAAAAGCTGAGATGAACCTTTTCAGAGCCGGCGAGCGGACTTCGCCACGGGTATCCTTTATGTAAGATGCCGCTCGCGCAGTGACAGCAGTCACCCCCCATCGTGACGGGCTGGGAGGCGTGGCTAGCTGGGCCTCAGCCCGTCTGCAGCACCACGATCAGCCGCCGCGGTCCGTGCGCGCCCATGATCAGGATCTTCTCAATATCGGCGGTGCGGCTCGAACCAGTGATCAGGCACACGTAGGAATTCTTGCTGGCGATTCCCCGCTCGTAGACGCGAGCGAAGGCCGCTTCCAGGTCAGGCACGAGCTGGTCGAGCTTGGCGAAGACGATGTGTGCCGGCGCGATGACGGTCGCCTGCCGCCCGCCGTTCGCCGCCGAGACCAGCACCGAGCCAGTCTGCGCTACCAGGGCTTCACAGAGGGTGATCGTCGCCTGCGAAGCCTCATTGGGCGGACCTTCACTCGACCAGCGCAGCGGGCGTCCATCCTTGATGCCGCTGACCAGGGCGCGGAGTTGCGGCGCGTCCTGCACGAAGATTTCCCCCGCCGGCAGCGAAGCCAGAACGCCGGCAATGGCCGCCGCACTGGCGGCGGTGTTAGCCGTCACCGTGCACTCCGTGATGTTGGCCACGCACTCCTTCTGGAAGCGCTCCAGCGGGTCGGTCACCGGAGTGAATATCTGCCCCACGGGGCCGTCGTGGTGCGACCCTTTGCTCGCCACGGCGGCGCGGATGCGCCCCAGGATGCGCTCGCGGCTCGGGTTCTCAGCGGACGCCATTCTGTTGTCTCCACATCGCGCGGAAGGATTCTCGCGGCATCACGGGCGCGGCGCGGGCCTTGGTCCACGGCCGCATGGGATCGAGCGCCGTGCCTTCCAGGCCCAGGCCGTGGATCACGCGCATGGCCGTGCGGCCCAGCCATCCGAAGAATCGGAAGCGCCGGGCGCTGCTCATAATCCAGCGCCACACCTTCATTCCCAGGCGTTCCCTGGCCGGATGCGTGCCCGCGCGGATGGCGTTGCGCCGGTTCTGCAGCAGGTGATGGTGAAGCTCGATGTGCACCGGGCAGACATCGGTGCAGGCGCCGCACAGCGACGACGCAAACGAGAGGTGCTGATATTCCGGCAAGCCGAGCAGGCGCGGCTCGAGCACGGCGCCGATGGGACCGGGATACGTCACCCCGTAGGCGTGCCCGCCGATATTGCGAAACACCGGGCAGGCATTGATGCAGGCGCCGCAGCGGATGCAATAGAGCACCTCACGCTGCTCGAGATCGGCCAGCAGCTCGCTGCGCCCGTTATCCACCAGCACCACGTGGAACTCTTCCGGACCGTCCACCTCGCCCGGCCGCCGCGCCCCACCCATCAGTGTGTTGTAGCAGGTGATGGGTTGGCCGGTTCCGGCGGTGGCCAGCGTGGGCCAGAGGGTCGCCAGGTCTTGCAGGCGGGGAATCACCTTCTCGATCCCGGTCAGGGCGACGTGAATCCGGGGCACGCTGGTGCTCAGACGCCCGTTGCCTTCGTTGGTGGTGATGGTCACCATGCCGGCGTCGGCAATGATGAAGTTGGCGCCGCTGATCCCCATCTCGGCGGAGAAGAACGATTTCCGCAGCCAGCGCCGCGCAATCGCCACCAGCTCCGGCGGGTCCAGTGTCTCTTCCGAGCCGAGCTTTTCCTTGAACAGGTCAGAGACCTGCTTGCGGTTCAGGTGCATCGCCGGGGTGACGATGTGGTAGGGCGGCTCGTTGCGCAACTGCACGATGAATTCGCCGAGGTCGGTCTCCACCACCTCGACGCCTATCTTTTCCAGCGCCTGCGCCAGGTGGATCTCCTCGCTGACCATCGACTTCGACTTGACCACCTTCTTCACACCGCCGCGCTTCGCCACCTCGCAGATATAGCGCCGCGCCTCCTCGCCGTTCTCCGCCCAGAAGACGTGCCCGCCGTTCTCCTTTACCTTCTGCTCGAACTTCAGCAGATACTTGTCGAGATGGTTGACGCCTTCCCACTTGATGTCGTGGCAGCGCTGGCGCGCCGCTTCCCAGTCGGCGAAGCGCGTCTTGCCTTTGCCGACGCCGATGTCGTACTGGTCGATGTTCCAGCGGACGATGCCGCGGTGCACCAGGTCGGCGGATTTCTCCGCCGCCTTCTGCTCAAACACCTCGGCGGCGGTGCTCATCGTGTTCTCCCAGCGGAGGAGGCCGGCTCACCCGCGGCTGCGGTCCGGGCCAGGATGCTGGCCAGATGAATGGTGCGCGCCTTGGACTGCTTGCGGCGCAGGATGCCCTCGATGTGCATCAGGCAACTGGGGTCGGTCGCGGTCACGTAATCGGCGCCGGATTTCTCGACGTTGCCCGCCTTGGTGTCGCCCATGGCGGCGGAGATCATGGCGAACTTGACCGAAAACGCTCCCCCGAAGCCGCAACACTCTTCCCCATAGGGCAAATCGACCAGCTCGAGCCCGCGGACGTTCTTCAGCAGCTCGCGCGGCTCCGGCTTGATGTGCAACTCGCGCAGGCCGTGGCAGGAATCGTGGATCGTCACCTTGTGCGGAAAAGTCGCGCCCACGTCCGTCACCTTGGCGACTTTCACCAGGAATTCCGCAAATTCGTAGACCCGCTGGCCCAGCTTGACGGCTTGATCGTGCAAGGGCGTGCCCGCCAGCAGCTCCGGATAGAAGTTCCGCACCATGGTCGTGCACGAGCCCGAGGGAGACACCACCAGCTCGGCGGAGCTGAAGATGCGCACGAAGCGCTCGGCCAGCGGGCGCGCTTCATCCCAGTATCCGGTGTTGAATGCGGGCTGGCCGCAGCAAGTCTGCTCTTCGGGGAAGTCCACGTCGTAGCCGATGCGGCGCAGCACGCGGACCACATCCATGCCCACCTGCGGGCTGAGCTGGTCCACGAAGCACGGGATGAAGAGCGAAACCTTCGGCATGACGACCCGACATGGTAGTCCTGCCGGGGCTTTCCGGCAAGCACCGGGTTGACCTCAGGGCGCTTTCACAATAAGTGCACGCAAATTCTTTGAAGGGGGCGCGGCTTCCAGCCGCGCCGTAAGAAAGCCAAGAATTGTCATCCTGAGCGCAGCCCGAACGAGCGTAGCGAGCGAGGGCAAGCGAAGGACCTGCTTGAAAGGCGCGCCGGCAGCAGGTCCTTCGGTCGCTCTTCTTCGCGCTGGCGCGCTCGGTCGCGCTCCCTCAGGATGACAATTTATGAATGCCGCAATTGCGGCGCGGCTGGAAGCCGCGCCCCTTCAAAGCATCGGTGTTCGTGGGCCAGCAAACGCTCCCGCCGCCTTCACAAACGCGACCACCACCGGATGCGGCTGCTTCTGCGCACGCTGCGGCTGGAACAGCATGGCAACAAAGAATCGATGGGCCGGCAACTCGAACGCCTTCAGCTCGCCCTGAGGGCCCCAGGCTGAGAGCTTCATTCCCGCGCGTTTGAACCGCTCGACGTATTCAGGATTCACTTCGTAATTGCAGAAGTGCTCCTCGACAGCCTCGGTGCCGCCGTAGATGGAATGGAGCCGTGTGCCCGGCTCCATGCGGATGCCAGCAATCGGACCGACCAGCTTGGGATCGCCCGGATTGCGGTTCGGCACCGCGCACAGCACGGGCGTAATGACGATATGTTTGGAATCGGAACCGTTCTCCGCCGTGTCGGCGTCGGCCAGTCCTATGACGTTGCGCGCATACTCTACCAGAGCATATTGGAAGCCCCCTCAAGTGCCGACAAACGGCCAGTCGCGCCGCCGCGCGAACTCGATGCCGTGCAGCATGCCCTGCATGCTCTGGTAGGGACTCGCCGGCGCCGCCCACAGCCCGTGGTATCCGGCCAGCAGCCGATCGCCATCCGCTCCCACCAGCGAAGGCGTCGGCAGCCACTGCGACTCGACCTCGATCCCCAGTGCGCGTCCGGCATGCTGCAGGCTGGTGCCGATGGTGATGTGTGAGGGATACTCCGGACTGAAATCACCCAGGATGCCGATGCGAATGCTCATGCAGTCCTCCTGCGCACATCATAACGGTTGCACCGGTGCTGCGCAGGCTGACGTCGGGTTCCCGCCTTGGCCATCTTTGACAAGATGGGGACTTTCGGCCTCTTGTCTTTCTTTCACGTTGCTTTACCTTCTCCCAGCCGTTGATTACCGAAGGACGGGCGCGAACGGACCAGCGCGCGAAGCGCGCGCCAGAGCGTAGCCCACGGCGTAAGCCGTGGGAAGGCTAGGAAGAGCACGTTAGCCCGCGAAGCGGGCGTAAGAATTAAGACATGCCGCACAGCTACTCCACCCTGCTTACGCACGTGGTATTCAGCACGAAGGACCGGATGCGGTTCATGGATGCAGAAATCCGGCCTGAGCTCTTCGCGTACATGGGCGGCATCGTCCGCGAGATGGGCGGAGCGGCCCGCATCGTAAATGGCATGGAAGACCACGTTCACATGTTGATCAGCCTCACAGCTGATGTTGCAATCTCTGATTGCTTGCGGGTGGTGAAAACCAATTCGTCGCGCTGGGTCCATGAGGCGTTCGGGAATCATCGGAAGTTCGCATGGCAAACCGGATATGGCGCCTTCTCTGTGAGCGCGTCGAACGAGAAGCAGGTTATCAAGTACATCCGGGACCAGGAGCGGCACCATCGCAGGATGACCTTTGAGGAAGAATTCATTGCGTTGTTGCGGAAGCATGGCGTTCCATTCGAGGAACGCTTCCTTCGGCGATAATTCTTACGCCCGCTTCGCGGGCTAGCTCTCGCACCGCAATCGGTCCCACGGCTTGCGCCGTGGGCTACGTTCGGCCACCCCAACGAGGCAAAGTCGGCCTCGTTGGGGACCCCGGGCCGCCCGCTACGCGGGCTACTGCCCGAGGACCGACCCCAGCCATCTCGGACAAGCTGGGGACTTTCCGCCCCTTTTTTCTAACCCATTGCTCTACCTTGTCCGCCATTCGTAGATATCGATACTGAACGGCGAGGACTGCAAGCGCGCGAAGCGCGCGTTAGAGCGTAGCCCACGGCGCAAGCCGTGGGAAAGCTAGCGAGAGCACGTCAGCCCGCGAAGCGGGCGAAAGACCCCCAGCGCGCGTCCGGCGTGCTGCAGGCTGGGGTCGATCATGGTGTGTGCGGGAGTCTCCGGATTGAAGTCACCCAGGACACCGATACGAATGGTCATGCAGTTCTCTCCCCCACACCCAGGTGGTTGCACATAAGAACTACCGATGTGCTTGTAGATAAACGTAAGCGCTCAGAGCCAAACAGGTCAACAATGCGGTGAGTACCACCAAGAACCATAATCTAAGACTGCTTCGTTCGTACAGCTGCCTGTGGAAACCCCATATTCCAGATCGACCGAGTAAGTCGTTCACGAAGCGACGATCCCAGGGGCTGATCTGCTGGTTCCCGTAACGGGCTTCGTGCACTTGGCGGCGCATGATCTCTGCAATAAGAACCAGGACAACAAGCAGAACAACGGTAGACACCTCGACCGCGGTTTCGTATGTGCGCATGCCTATTTACATTCTATTGCGTGGAGTGCGCCAGCGCAGTCAAACTTCCAAGCAGCCCCATTTGCGGGATGCTGGTAAATTATTTGGGCCGGGGTGCAATTAGTCCATGAAGACCATCATCGAGCCATTCCGCATCAAGAGCGTGGAGCCGATTCGCTGGACCACGCGCGCCGATCGCGAGGCGCTGCTGCGCGCGGCCCACTACAACCTGTTTCTGGTCTCGGCCGACGATGTCCTGATCGATCTGCTGACCGATTCCGGCACCGGAGCCATGTCCACCCACCAGTGGGCCGCGATTATGGAAGGCGATGAGAGCTATGCCGGCAGCCGCAGCTTCGACCGCTTCCGCGCCTCGGTGCAGGATATCTTTGGCTACAGCCACGTGATCCCTACGCACCAGGGCCGCGCCGCCGAGCGCATCCTGTTCAGCGTGATGTGCAAGAAGGGGGACGTGGTCCCCAACAACACGCATTTCGACACCACCCGCGCCAACATCGAGTTCGTGGGCGCCGAGGCGGTGGACCTGCCCATCGCCGAAGGCAAGCAACCGGCGCTGGTCCATCCCTTCAAGGGCAACATGGATGTGGCGGCGCTGGAAGAACTGATCCAGCGCGTGGGCCGTGAGCGCGTCCCGCTGGTGATGCTGACCATCACCAATAACTCCGGCGGAGGCCAGCCGGTCTCGATGGAAAACGCGGGCGCGGTGAGTGCGGTTTGCCGGCGCAATCGGATCCCGCTCTATTTCGACGCGTGCCGCTTCGCCGAGAATTCCTACTTCATCAAGCTGCGCGAGGCGGGATACGAGTCAAGGACTCCAAAGCAAATCGCGCAGGAGATGTTCGCGCTGGGCGACGGCTGCACCATGTCCGCCAAGAAGGACGGCATGGCGAACATCGGCGGCTTTCTCTGCACCAACAACGACATGCTGGCCGCGCAGGAGACCAACCTGCTGATTCTCACCGAAGGCTATCCGACCTACGGCGGAATGGCGGGCCGTGATCTGGAAGCGATTGCCGTCGGCCTCCAGGAAGCCCTCGACGAGGATTACCTGCGATACCGGATCACCTCCACGGCTTATCTCGGCAAGCACATCGCCGAGCACGGCGTTCCCATCGTGCAGCCCCCTGGCGGCCACGCCATCTACCTCGATGCGCGCGCCTTCTTGCCGCACGTTCCGCCAGCCGAGTTCCCCGGCGTCGCTCTGGCGAACGAGCTTTACCTTGAAGGCGGCATCCGTTCGGTTGAGATCGGGACCCTGATGTTCGGGGCTGCTGCCAAGATGGATTTGGTACGGCTGGCAATCCCCCGGCGCGTCTATACGCAGAGCCACATCGATTACGTCATCGAAGTGATCCTGGAAGTCTGGAAACGCCGCGACCGGATCGTCGGCTTGAAGCTGATGGAAGGGGCGCCGTTCCTGCGGCACTTCACGGCGCAGCTTGAGCCGCTGCAGACGGTTCGTGCAAGCTCTTAGGCTTGATTCATTCTTAATTGGTCGGTGGAAGCGCCGGGCTTGAGCCCGGCGAAAAGGAGCATCTTAGATAAAAAGGGCTTTAGCCCCGGGCCTGAAGGCCACTCTTTCTTGGGAAGTCGTTTTTCGCAGGCCTAAAGGCCTGCGCTTCCACCAGTGAACCATTATGCGCGCGATGGTGCTCGAAAGTCCGCGTCCCGCTGAAGAGGGGCCGCTCCAGGCCAGGGACATCCCCGAACCAACGCCCGGACCGGGAGAGATTCGCGTGCGGGTGCGCGTGTGCGGCGTCTGCCATACCGACCTGCACATCGTGCAGGGCGAGCTGCCCATGCACAAGCTGCCGGTTGTGCCCGGGCATCAGGTGGTTGGTGTAGTTGATGCGCTGGGTGCTGGCGCCAAGGGCTTCCGCGAAGGCGACCGCGCCGGCGTCATCTGGTTGCACTCGACGGACGGGAGCTGCGAATACTGTCGGCGCAATTCTGAAAACCTGTGCATCAACGGCAAGTTCACCGGGTACGACGTGGATGGTGGATATGCCGAAGCGGTCATCGTCCCCGCAGCTTTCGCCTACACAGTCCCCCCCACCTTCTCCGATGAAAATGCCGCTCCGCTGTTGTGCGCGGGCGTGATCGGATACCGCTCCTTGAAGCTGAGCGGCGCATCGAAGTCCGACCGGCTGGGCCTCTACGGATTCGGCGCCAGCGCGCACATCGTGCTCCAGCTCGCGCGCCACATGGGATGCGAGGTGTACGTCTTCACCCGCGCCGCAGCGCATCGCGAACTGGCGACGAAACTCGGCGCCGCCTGGGTGGGCGATGCGAAAGATCGTCCGCCGCGCGAACTCGACGCCGCCATCGTCTTCGCGCCCGTGGGCCCGATTGTGCTGGACGCTCTACGGGCGCTGCGCAAAGGCGGCACGGTGTCACTGGCGGGGATCACCATGACCCCAATACCGGAGATGGACTATTCACTGATCTATGGCGAGAGGATCGTGCGCAGTGCCGCCAACAGCACCCGGCAGGATGCCCGCGAACTGCTGGAGCTTGCCGCCGACGTGCCCGTGCGCACGGCGGTCACGCCCTATCCGTTGGAAGAAGCCAATCGCGCCCTCGCCGACATGAAGCACAGCCGCATCGAAGGCGCTGGCGTGCTAAAGATTGCCTGAGACAATTTAGATAAACCCTTACTTGTCATGCTGAGCGAGTGCGGGCTGCTTTTGCCCGCGAGTCGAAGCACCCCTACCTTCGCCATTGGTTGGAGTAGGGGTCCCTCGACTGGCGCGCCAAAACCGGGCGCGCTCGCTCGGGATGACAAAATAAAAGCAGAAATGTTCAGGTCGCCGCCGG
>Ga0335081_10008725_pt1 | contig 16262 bp, 17 predicted proteins | sample Lox_Sample_35_FD_206713 | JGI IMG/M metagenome (GOLD analysis project Ga0335081, IMG submission 206713) | Soil microbial communities from Loxahatchee National Wildlife Refuge, Florida, United States - Lox_Sample_3.5 | ecosystem: Environmental > Terrestrial > Soil > Wetlands | place: USA... | reverse complement strand
GCCCGCAAGCAGCCGACCGGTGCGCTCGAGAAGATCAACCGCACGCTCCAGCGAATGGGCCACAAGCCGGTCGAGGTCCTGCCGGCGATTACCCCCGAGGTACGCCGGCGCTCGACTCGCGACATCTTCGGCCCGACCCTCATCGCGGCGACGCTGATCGTTACGGCGGCCTACTTCTTCCACGTCATGAGCTTCTACTACGTCGCGAAATGGGCGCCGAAGATCGTCGTCAACCTGGGCTTCACCCAGGCCCAGGGCGCAAGCGTGCTCACCTTGGCCAACGTCGGCGGCATGATCGGAGGGGCACTTCTCGGACTGCTCACCCTGAAGTTCGACGTGAAGCGGCTGACCATCGCGGTCATGCTGCTGGGGGCTGTGGCGGTGAGCCTGTTCGGCCGCAGTGCGGCTGATCTGTCGCAGCTCACCTGGACTGCCGCCATTGCCCTGTTCTGCACCAATGCGGGGATCGTCGGCATGTATGCGATCTTCGCGCAGGTCTATCCGACGCACCTGCGGTCCTCCGGTACCGGCTTTGCCATTGGCGTGGGGCGCGGCGGCTCGGTGATCGGCCCGCCGCTTGCCGGGTGGCTGATGACTCATCACTACAGCCGGCCTACCGTCGCGATGGTGCTGGCCATGGGCACGCTGATTGCGGCGGGGATCCTGGCGCTGCTGAAGCTGCGGCCGGATGATGCCGCCGCTGATCACGCGAGCGAGGCCGCCGCGGAATCCTCACCCGGGCTGCAGCGCCCCCAGACTGCCCCGTAGGTGCCCGTGAGCGCACCCCGCACCCATCACTACCATCTTGAGCTCAGGTGGACCGGTAACGACGGCACGGGAACCTCGACCTACCGCGCCTATCGGCGCGACCATGAGCTTGGGGCGCCGGGAAAGGCGGCGATTGCCGGCTCGTCCGACCCGCACTTCCGCGGCGATGCCGCGCGCTGGAACCCGGAGGAGCTGCTGGTCGCCTCCCTCGCGGCGTGCCATCAGCTCTGGTATCTGCACCTCTGCGCCGAGGCCGGCGTCATCGTGACCGCGTATGAGGATCGCCCGGAGGGGGTGATGCAGGAGAGCGCGGACGGCGGTGGCCAATTCACGCATGTCGTGCTGCGCCCGAGCGTCACGATCGCGGCAGGCTCGAGCCGGGAGCGGGCACTTGCACTGCACGAGAAGGCGCACGCGCTGTGCTTCATCGCGCGCTCGGTCAACTTTCCAGTGGCGCACGAGGCCAAGGTCGTCAGCGCGAGCGATCGTTGAGGCACGAGCGCACACCGCTCACCCATCGCGCGGTCCTCTCGATCGCGGTTCCCGTGATGCTCTCCAACGTATCGACGCCGCTGATCGGCGTCGTCGATACCGCAGTCGTCGGACACTATCCCACGCCGGCCTACATCGGTGCGGTGGCGGTCGGCGCCCTCATCTTCACGTTCGTCTTCTGGGGGTTCGGGTTCCTGCGCATGGGAACCACCGGGCTCACCGCGCAAGCGCTCGGGGCCCGCGATCATCCCGAGCTCGCGGCGGGACTGGTGCGTGCGCTGCTCATCGCGGGCGCGGCTGGAGCCGGGCTGATTCTGCTTCAATGGCCGATCCGCGAGGTGGCCTTCGCCTGGATCGGTGCGAGCCCGCAGGTTGAGGGTCTCGCGCGCGGCTACTTCGACGTGCGCATCTGGTCGGCGCCGGCCGCGCTTGCCAACTACGCGCTGCTCGGCTGGTTCATCGGACTCGGCCGCACCGACATCGGGCTGGTGCTGCAGCTGGTCCTCAACCTCACCAACATGGCGCTCGATGTGCTGTTCGTGATCGGGCTCGGCTGGGATGTGCGCGGCGTGGCGCTGGGGACGCTGCTGGCGGAGTACGTCGCGGCCTGCGTGGGCGTCGTCATCGCGCTGCGCCACCTGGGGCACCTGGGCGTGGGCTGGCAGCTGCAGCGGGTCCTCGCCCGGGACCGCGTGCGCCGCGCGTTCACCGTCAACGGCGACATCATGATCCGCTCGCTCGCACTCTCGGCGGTGTTCTTCTGGTTCATGGCGCGCGGGGCGCGCCAGGGTGATGTCACACTCGCGGCAAACTCGATCCTCATACAGTTCATCGGCGTCGCCGCGTACTTCCTGGACGGCCTCGCTTTCGCGGCCGAGGCACTCGTCGGGCGCGCGGTGGGCGCCGGGGAGCGCGCAGCCTTGACGGAGGCAATACGGCTCACCACCGTGTGGGCCGCCGCGATCGCGCTTGTGCTGAGCGCGATCTTCGCGCTCGCCGGACCCACCCTGATCGATCTGCTGAGCGTGGATGCCTCGGCACGCGGGGCGGCGCGGGCTTTCTTGCCGTGGGCGGCCGTGGCGCCGCTGCTCGGCGTGTGGGCCTTCCAGCTCGATGGCATCTTCATCGGGGCGACGCGCACGCGTGACATGCGCAACGCGATGCTGCTGTCGCTCGGGATATTTCTCGGGGCCTGGTGGCTGCTCGAGCCGCTCGGCAACCACGGCCTGTGGGCGGCGTTCTATGTGCACTACGGGGCGCGGATCGCGACTCTCGCGTACTACTATCCGGGTCTGCTGCGCTCGGTCCCGGCGCCGCTTGGGATGGGCGGCCATCACGGCTAGAGTGAGGGCATGCCAGAGCGGGTGATCGATCAGCGCCGCCGCGACCTGGGCGGCTTCGAGGTCGGGCGCGTCCTGCCGTACCCCGCGCAGCGCATGGTCGGTCCGTTCATCTTCTTTGATCACATGGGGCCGGTGAGCTTCCCGGCCGGCATTGCGCGCAGCGTGGACGTTCGGCCGCACCCGCACATTGGCCTCTCGACGGTGACCTACCTGTTCGAGGGCGAGATCATGCACCGCGACAGCGTCGGCTCGGAGCAGGCCATCCGGCCAGCCGAGGTGAACTGGATGGTGGCGGGCCGCGGGATCACGCATTCCGAGCGCTTCGAGAGGGCGCGTGCGCGGGGCGGCGCGGTGCATGGGATCCAGTCGTGGGTGGCACTGCCCCGGGAGCACGAGGAGATCGCACCGAGCTTCGCGCACCACGGGCCTGCCGACCTGCCGGTGCTCGAGGCGCCGGGCACGACGGCGCGGTTGCTGGCCGGCGAGGCCTTCGGCCTCAAGGCACGAGTCGCGACGCACTCGCCGCTCTTCTATCTACACTACAGCCTGGCCGCCGGCGCGCGCATCGAGCTGCCGCCGCAGTACTCCGAGCGCGCGGCCTATATCGTTTCGGGCTCGGTCGAGAGCGATGGCACGAGCTTCGAGGCGGGGCGCATGCTGGTGTTCGCGCGCGCAGCGCCCGCCGTGCTCCGTGCACTGAGCCCCGTCGTGGTCATGGCCCTCGGGGGCGAGCCCGTGGGCGAGCGGTTCATCGACTGGAACTTCGTCTCCTCGTCGAAGGAGCGGATCGAGCAGGCCAAGGCGGACTGGCGCTCGGGCCGCATGAAGCTGCCCGATCTGGATGATCGGGAGTTCATCCCGCTGCCGTAGATCCGCGCCAACAGGAGCTGCAGCAATGGCACAGGCAGAGGCGGTAATCGGCGAAGCAAACTACGCCGTCACCATCCACTCCGGTTCTCACGCGCTCACGTCCGACGAGCCGCTCGGGGTCGGCGGGAAGGACGCAGGCCCGACGCCCTCGGATCTGCTGGCCGCAGCGCTTGCTGCCTGTACGGTCATCACCCTGCGCATGTACGCCGAGCGCAAGGGCTGGCCGCTGCCGAGCGCGGGGGCGAGCGTGCGCTACTCCAAGCGCCAGGACCAGCAGCCGCTCATGGAGCGCACGCTGCGCCTGCCATCGGGACTTACGGAGGAGCAGCGCCAGCGCTGCAGGGAGATCGCCGAGCGCACGCCCGTCACGCTCGCCCTGAAATCCGGCGTCGAGATCAGGACTGAGCTCGCCTGAGCCACACGAGGGTGCGGTTGTTGGCGGGCATTGCGCAGTCCTCGACGAGCTCGAGGCGGAGCGCCCGCGCCAGCTCATCGACGGCCTCGAAGTCGCGGATTCCCATGTGGGCGGCGCGCGCGCGCAGCGTCGCGTCGAACTCCGCATTGCTCGGGCTCGTAAAGCGCCCGCCGTAATTGAAGGGCCCGTAGATCGCGAGCGTCGCATCCGCGGCAAGCACTCCCGAGAGCCTGCCGAAGAGCCGCCGCACCTCCTCCCAGCTCATGATGTGCAGCGTGTTCGCGGAGAACACCGCATCGTAGGGACCCTGCGGCCAGGGCCCGCTCACATCGAGCGGCAGCGGTGGCGGTAGGTTGGGCAGGCGCGCCTCCTCCAGCCAGAGCCGGATCCCGGGCAGGTTCTCCGGGACATCGGAGGTCTGCCAGGTGAGCTGCGGCAGGGCCGCCGCGAAGTACACGGCGTGCTGTCCGGTGCCGCTGCCGAGCTCGAGTACACGGCGGCGTCCACTGAAGTGACGCTGCAGGACCTCCAGGATCGGCTGGCGGTTGCGCTCGCAGTAGGGCGAGTGGGGCTTGGGAGCACTGGAGTCGCTCATCGGAGCGGCCTCCGGCACCTTTTATTCGAGCCTCTCGGACACATATCAGAACCTCCGACCGTTCCGGTCCCCCATTCGAGTGCCAGGAGTACCGATGACTGCAGTAAGACGCAGCCACGAGCGCGGTCATGCCGACCACGGATGGCTCAAATCATTCCATACGTTCTCGTTCGCCGACTACTTCGACCCCGAGCACGTGAATTTCGGGCCGCTGCGGGTCATCAACGAGGATCGCGTGAAGCCGGGCGCCGGCTTCGACATGCATCCGCACCGCGACATGGAGATTGTGAGCTACGTGCTCGCGGGCGAGCTGGCGCACAAGGATTCCATGGGCAACGGCTCCACGATCAGGCCCGGTGACGTGCAGCGCATGAGCGCGGGCAGCGGCGTACGCCATAGCGAGTTCAACCCCTCCCGCACCGAGCTCGTGCACTTCCTGCAGATCTGGATTCTGCCGCGCGTGAGGGGGATCACCCCGAGCTACGAACAGAAGCACTTCACCGAGGCGGACAAGCGCGGGCGGCTGCGGCTGATCGCCTCGCCGGATGGCGCCGAAGGCTCCGTGCTGATCCACCAGGAGGCGCGCATCTACGCAGGCCTCATCGACGGCAGCGAGCACGCAGGACTGCAGATCGCCCCGGGGCGGCTCGCCTACGCGCACGTTGCGCGCGGGTCCCTCACGGTGAACGGTACCGAGCTCAACGCCGGCGATGCACTGCAGGTGACGCAGGCTGCGCCGGTGAGCGTGACGAGCGGACGCGATGCCGAGGTTCTGCTCTTCGATCTGCCCCCGTAACCAACCCTGAGCGCCGGTGTGCTAAGTTTTACGCCGCGATGGTCACGCGCTGCACACATCTCGCCTCGGTCAAGACGGATCAGCCGAATACCAACGGCTGTGAGGAGTGCCTGAAGAGCGGAGACAGCTGGGTGCACTTGCGACTGTGCCGCGCGTGTGGGCACGTCGGCTGCTGCGACAGCTCCAAGAACCGGCACGCGACCCGACATTTCCGCGCGACGCACCACCCGATCATGAGCTCGCTCGAGCCCGGCGAGGACTGGAGCTGGTGCTACGTCGACGAGCTGGACCTGCGCCTGGGCTAGACAGCGATGACACCGACCGAGGCGGCCGCGTGGGTGAAGGCGAACATCGCGGACTGGCCGACCTTGAGGCTCCACGTCGCGCTCGAGCTCCTCGGCCGCTACGGCCTTCCCCAGGAGCACACGCGGCGGCATCTGGTCTGGTACGGCAACGCCCCCTGGAAGCGCACCGTCCTCGAGCGCGAGGGTGTGCCGCATAACTTTCCGCGCCGGCACGAGGACATCCTCGAGCAGACCATCAATTACCGCGTGCCCGAGGACAAGATCCACGAGCTTGCGGCCTACAACGGCAGCATCGTGGTCGATCGCACGCGCGGGGAGCTGACGGTGCACTGCGACAGCGAGCAGGCGAACATCATCACGTTCAATATCGCCGACGACATCGTGAAGGGCGACCGCACGGCCGATCAGGGCCTGGGCTATCACGCGCAGGTCGTACGCGGTCTCGAGATCGGCGAGCCCGAGACCTATCCACGCAAGCTCAAATTCAAGGTGGCCGCCTCGGCGCAGGAGACGGCCGACGCCGGCGAGGTGGCGCCGCTGCTGCGGCACCTGGGCGACTGAGCCGTTACCCCGAGGGCTGTTGGGGCAGCTGCAGCGCCGGCAATCCGAGCGCCTTGCGCAGCTCCGGTGTCGCGGCTGCCTCCTCGGCCTGGAACGCAGGGCACGCGAACAGCGAGGCTGCAATGGCGGTGCCTGCGATCTCACCCGCCAGTACGTCACTCGGATAGTGCACTCCAGCGAGGCTGCGGTTGCGCGCGAACTCCTGGGCGCGCGCGAGGATCTGGCTGCGCCGCTCCGGGACCATGTCGGCCAGAACGAGGCCCACCGTATACGCCCAGGCGGCATGGCCGCTCGGGTACGCCGCGCTCGTTGGCCGCCGGACGACCGGCTCGAGCCGTGTATCCACGACGTACGGACGCGGGCGGGCGAAGCGGTCTTTGGCCGGGCCCACGACAGCGAGCTCTGCCGCCGCGGCATCGCGCAGGAGCTGCGTCGTCCTGGGCGCGGCTGCCTCGGTCAGCGGCGCCGGATTGCCCAGCGCGTCGGCGAATCGAGCCACACTGAGCTCGGCGTCGCCTCGCGCGCGCTCCACCTGAGCCGGGGTGCGCGTGGCCTGCAGCTGCAGCAGCTCATCGAGCTCCGCCCGCGTATCGGCGGAGCCCTGGGCGGGCGGGGGCGCAAGCAGCCGCTGGAGATCGAGCGCAGCGCCCGCGACGCAGCGCGCGACATCACCGGGAGGGGCAGCGGCATCGGGTGCAGGCGCTGCCGCCAGCGTCGGCAGTGAGCCGGCGGCAAGACCTGCAAGTAGCAGAATAGCGACTCGGACTGTCGCGCAATAATGGTCAGAAGGGCTCCCTGAGGACTTCATTGTCTCTCCAGAGAATCAAATTCGAGCTTCGACCAGAGGAATCGGGTCAGCCGACTCCCGCACGGGCGGCCGTCGCATAGGCTTCCATCATCAGACCCGTGCCACCGCGCGAGACGTGTGCGACGACGGCGGTACGGCGATGCAGCTTGGTGATCGCGCCGAGATTGATCGCGAACACCAGGTCGACGTGCTGGCCCTTGCGCAGCCCGAGATTGGTCGTCTGAATGAACACGCCCGTCGCGCTCAGATTGACGGCCTTGCAGAGCTTGCGCTTCCCGCCCGGAATGGTGATGTAGACGGTAGTGCGCGCGCGATGTCGTGTGTGCAGACGACGTTCCACGTGAGGCTGTCCTCGCAACGCCTAAGTGTTTTTTTCGTATCGGCGGACCGGTAACCATTATGCCAGGGCCTCGGGCGCCGTCGCCAACGAGTCAACATTAATGGCACGCGCGCCTGGAGGTCCATCGCCGGGAGCCGCTCGAGGGCCCGCCATTAAGGTGAATCTGACCGGTTGACTTCGGGTGGGCTGCCCTTACTGTGGGTCGCAGGCGTGGTTTCCCGCGCAACGGAGGGGTACATGGGGTCGCTCATCGTCATCCTCGCGATCGTCGTGATCGCCGTACTGTTCTTCGCAGGCACCTACAACCGCCTGGTGGGGGCCCGCAACGCCTTCAAGAACGCGTTCGCACAGATCGACGTGCAGCTCACGCGCCGCTATGACCTCATCCCGAATCTCGTCGAGATCGCCAAGGGCTATATCAAGCACGAGCGCGAGACACTCGAGGCGGTCGTGCAGGCACGCAACACCGCGGCCCAGGGGCTGAAGGCGGCCGCGTCCGACCCGGCCAATGCCGCGGCCGTCCAGCAGTTCTCCGGGGCCGAGCAGCAGCTGACGGGAGCGCTGGGCCGCTTGTTCGCCGTCGTCGAGGCCTATCCGGATCTCAAGGCGAACCAGAACATGATGCAGCTCTCCGAGGAGCTCACCTCGACGGAGAACAAGGTCGCCTTTGCCCGGCAGGCCTACAACGATGCGGTGATGACCTACAACAACGCCCGGGAGATGTTTCCGGGCAGCATCGTTGCCGGCATGTTCGCCTTCCAGCCCGCGCAGCTGCTCGACATCGCCAAGCCCGAGGCGCGCGAAGCGCCCAAGATCAGCTTCAACTAGCGCGCAACGGCCAAGGTCTCGCCGGAACGACGAGAGAGACGGTGGACTTCTACGCCTACCAGGCGGCGGCGCGGCGCCAGACGCGCTGGCTCGTCGCAGCTTTCATCCTCGCGCTTGCGGCCGTGGTGCTCGCGCTCGATGCGGTGCTGTTCACCGTATTCGCCGCACGGGCCTCCGGCGGCGGGCGCCTCGGCCCCCTCGAGTACGCCGCGAGCCACCCGGACGTGGCGCTCGGCTGCTCACTGCTGGTGCTCGCCGTGATCGGGCTTGCGAGCCTCTACAAGTCCCTCGAGCTCAAGGGGGGCGGCTCGGTGGTCGCTCGCTCGCTCGGCGGCGTGCGCGTCGAGCGCGATACCACCGACCCGCAGCGCAAGCGCCTGCGCAACATCGTCGAGGAGATGGCGATCGCCTCGGGCGTGCCGGTCCCGGAGATCTACGTTCTGGAGCAGGAGACCGCCATCAACGCCTTCGCGGCCGGGCACACACCGGCCAACGCCGCGATCACGGTCACTCAGGGTGCGCTCGACCGGCTCGATCGCGATGAGCTGCAGGGGGTGATCGGGCACGAGTTCAGCCACGTGCTGAATGGCGACATGCGCCTCAACGTGCAGCTCATGGGATGGATCTTCGGGCTGCTGGTGATCGCCCTCATCGGACGCACGCTGCTGCGCGTCTCCCCGCGCGGACGCGACCGCCGCGGCGGCGGCGGGATGCTGGCGGTCGCGCTCGCGGTCATGGTGCTCGGCTACGTGGGGCTGCTGGCCGGACGCCTCCTGCAGGCCGCCGTGAGCCGCCAGCGCGAACGGCTCGCGGATGCCTCCTCGGTGCAGTTCACGCGCAACCCGACGGGTCTGAAGGGCGCGCTCGTGAAGATCGCCGGCCTCGCGGAGGGCTCGCACCTGGTCGCGGCGGATGCCGAGCAGGTGGCACACATGCTGTTCGCGCCCGGAGTCGAGCGCCTCTTCGCGACACATCCCCCGCTCCTGGAGCGCATCCGCGCCCTGGATCCGCACTTTGACACGCGTGAGATCGCCCGTGCGGCCGAGGCGGGGTCTGCGCCGGCGAGCGCATCGCTGCCGACGCCTGCGGGGGCCAGCGGCCTCATCGAGAGCGCCGCGCCCGCAGCGCCTCAGACGATCACCGTCGAGCCGACCGCGGTGGCCGCGCAGGTCGGGCGCCCGCAGCCGCTGCACGTCGAGCACGCCCAGGAGCTGCGCCTGCGGCTGCCGGAGAGCCTGCGAGAGTTTTCGGAGGCGCCGGGTCAGGCGCGCGCCCTGGTGCTGGCACTGCTCTTGAGCCGCGACCCCGCGGTGCGGGCCGGCCAGATGCGGCTCCTCGCGCCCGCCGATCTGGCGAGCATCGACAGTGCGGTGGAGGTGGCGCAGCAGCTTGACCCGATGCTGCGCCTGCCGGCGCTGCTGCAGCTGTTCCCCGCCCTGCGGCGCATGCCGCTTGCGGAGCGTCGCGCTCTGGCCGCCTTCGTGTCCGATCTCATCCACGCCGATGCGCGCGTGGACATCTTCGAGTTTTGCCTGGCGAAGCTGGTGGAGACTCTGCTGCACGATGAGATCCAGGCGCGCCCGCCCCATGGCCGGCTGACGCTCGAGGACACCGCCGTCGAGATCCACGTGCTCCTCGCCGTGCTCGCGCGCGCCGGCTCGCCGGGCGATGAGCGCGCGGCGCGCGGCGCGTACGAGGCCGGTATGCAGCCGCTGCTGCCGATGCGCCGCCCCGACTATGCGGTGTACGAGGACTGGCCGAGACGCCTCGCCGCGGCGCTCGCCCGACTCGAGGAGCTGCAACCCTTCGCCAAGCAGGCGCTGATCGAGGCTCTGGTACGCACCATCGCGAGTGACGGCGTGCTCACCGTGGAGGAGGCGGAGCTGCTGCGCACGGCCTGTGCGCTGCTGCACTGCCCGCTGCCGGTGCTGTCGGCTTAGGCGAGAAACGCCCGGATCTCGGCGCCGAAGCGCTCGATGTCGATGAGGAAGGAGTCGTGGCCCTCGATGCAGTCGAGGCGCGCGAAGCGTGTGTCGATGCCGGCGGCGCGGCACGCATCCGCGACCAGGCGCTGCTCGGCGATCGAGAACAGCATGTCGGATTCCACGCCGATGATGAGCGCACGCTCGATGCGCGAGCGGGCGAACACCGCCTGCGCCGAGTCCCCGTGCGCGGCGAGATCGAACCGATCCATGGCGCGCGAGATGTACAGATAGCAGTTCGGATCGAACGCGCGCACGAAGCGCCGCGCGTGTGCCTCGAGGTAGCTCTGCACCGCGAACTCGGGCCCGAAGGGGCTGTCCTCGCGCATCTCCGGGGAGGCCGGCGCGCGCCCGAAGCGCTCGACCCATTCCGCCGCCGAGCGGTAGGTCATCATGCCGAGCTTGCGCGCGATGCGCATGCCCGTCGCGGGCGGGTGCTCGTGCGTGTAGTTGCCGCCGCGCCAGTCGGGATCGCGCAGAATCGCCTCACGCTGAATCGAGCGGAGTGCGATCGCGAACGGCGTCGCCGCCGAGGTGCCCGAGATGCTGACGATGCCGCGCGCGGCGCCGGGAAACTGCGCGGCGAACGCGAGCACCACCATGCCGCCGAGCGAGGGGCCGACGACGGCGTGGGCGCGCCCGATGCCGAGCGAGCGCAGCGTCTCATGGCCGGCGCGCGCGATGTCCTCGACCGCGAGGTCCGGAAAGGTGATGCGATAGGCGGACCCGGTGGCCGGATCGGTCGAGGCGGGACCGGTCGAGCCAAAGCAGCTGCCGAGCGAGTTGACGCACACCACGTAGAAGCGCGTGGTGTCGAGGGCGAGGCCCGGCCCGATCATGCCCTCCCACCAACCCTCGCTCGGATCGATGGCCGAAGAGCGTGCATGCGCCGACGGGGACAGTCCGGTGAACAGCAGCACCGCGTTGTCGCGCGCTGCGTTGAGCACGCCCCAGGTCTCGTAGGCCGAGCGCGCCCGGTGCAGCACGCCGCCGCGCCACATCGGAAAGGGGTCCGACAGCGCGGCATAGTGTCGGGCATCCGTGCCGCTGGCCGGTGCCTGCGAGGAGGCACCGTACTCTCCGCGAGTACCGCGATGGCTGGAGTCGGCGGGGGCGCTGCCTTCAGGGCTCCGGGTCGCCACCGTCGTTGATTCCTTCGAACAGTACCGTCGAGAGGTAGCGCTCCGCGGTGTCGGGCAGCATCGCGAGAATGACCGAGCCTGGCGAGGCGTCGGCGGCGACCTTGCGCGCCGCCGCGAATGTCGCACCCGAGGAGATGCCGCAGAAGATGCCCTCGGAGCGCGCGAGCGCGCGCGCCGATTCCACGGCTTCCGCATCCGAGACCGGCAGGATGCGATGCGGTATCTCGCGGTTGAGCACGGCAGGCACGAAGTCCGGTGTCCAGCCCTGGATCTTGTGCGGTGACCACGGCTTGCCGGAGAGCATCGCCGCGCCCTCGGGCTCGGTCGCGATGATCTTCACCTCCGGCCGGGCAAGCCGCAGCATCTCGCCCGCGCCCGTGAGCGTGCCGCCGGTGCCCCAGCCGGTGACGAAGAAGTCGAGCCGCCGTCCGGCGAAGTCGCGCAGGATCTCCGCGCCCGTCGTGTTGCGGTGGTAGGCCGGATTGGCGGGGTTTTCGAACTGCCGGGCCAGGAACCAGCCGTGCTTGCGCGCGAGCTCCTCGGCCTTGCGCACCATGCCCGTGCCGCGCTCCGCGGCCGGCGTGAGGATCACCTTCGCGCCGAGCAGGCGCATGATCTTGCGGCGCTCCACCGAGAAGGTCTCGACCATGAGCGCGACGAACGGATAGCCCTTGGCGGCGCACACCATGGCGAGCGCAATGCCCGTGTTGCCCGAGGTCGCCTCGACGACCGTCTGTCCCGGCTTGAGCGCGCCGCTTCGCTCGGCATCCTCGATGATCGCGATCGCGAGGCGATCCTTGACCGATGACAGTGGGTTGAAGAACTCGCACTTGACGTACATGGAGACGTTCGCCGGGGCGAGTCGCTGGATGCGCACCACCGGCGTGTTGCCGATCGTCCCGAGGATGCTGTCGTAGATCATGGGGAGGCCTCGTGCGCTAAAATTTGCGGCTGGTCAGTATGCGTCACGTTCCGTGAATCGCCAATGATGTCCTCGGTGAGGCTCCAGAAGCTGCTCGCGGGCGGAGGTCATGGATCGCGGCGCGCGATCGAGGAGTGGATTCGCGCGGGACGCGTCACGATCGGCGGGCGGATCGCGCGCCTTGGCGATCGGGCCACGCCCGAGGACGATATCCGCCTCGACGGTCGGCGGCTGCCGGTGGCGGCCGCCGCGCCTGCCGCATCGCTGCTCATCTACCACAAGCCCGCCGGCGAGGTGACCACACGCAGCGACCCCCAGGGGCGGCCCACGGTGTTTGCGCGCTTGCCGGCACCCCCGCAGGGTCGTTGGGTGGCGGTCGGCCGGCTGGATGTGAACACCACGGGGCTGCTGCTCTTCACCAACGACGGGGCTCTGGCGCACGCCCTGATGCACCCTTCCGCGCAGATCGAGCGCGAATATCTGGTGCGCGTGCGCGGCGCGGTGGACGAGACGGTGATCGAGCGGTTGCGCGCCGGCGTCGAGCTCGAGGACGGCCCGGCGCGCTTCGAGCGCGTGATTGCGACACGTGGCGAGGAGGCTGCCACGAGTCATTCGTGGTTCCGGGTCGCGCTGAAGGAAGGGCGCAACCGCGAGGTCCGCCGGCTGTGGTCGGCCGTCGGCTGCGAGGTCAGCCGCCTGAAGCGCACCCGCTACGGCACTCTCGAGCTGCCGCGTGAGCTCGGTCCCGGAACCTGGCGCCCTGGCTCCCCCGCCGAGATCGCGGCACTCGCTGCGGCCGCCCGGGTCGAACCCGCATGAGCCCGCTGGGTGTCGTCATCTGGCGCAACGCCAACCTCGCGACCTGCGATGCCGGGCATGCGCGCATCGCGAATGGAGTGCTCGTCACGCGCGGCGCACGCATCGAGTGGCTGGGGAGCGCGCCGCAGCTGCCCCCGGCGCTCGAGCGCCAGGCGCATCTCACGCACGATCTGCGCGGCGCCTGGGTGACGCCGGGTCTCATCGACTGTCACACCCACCTGGTGTTTGCCGGCACGCGGGCGGCGGAGTACGCCGAGCGTCTGCGCGGCGTGTCGTACGAGGAGATTGCCCGGCGCGGCGGCGGCATTCTCACCACCGTGCGCGCCACGCGCGCCGCCAGCGCCCAGCAGCTCTATGACGAGAGCGCGCCGCGTCTTGCGGCCCTGCTCGATGAGGGTGTCACCACGGTCGAGATCAAATCCGGCTACGGCCTCACGCTCGATGACGAGGCGAAGATGCTGCGCGTTGCGCGCCGGCTCGGCGAGACCCTGCCGGTGCGCGTGCGCACGAGCCTGCTGGCCGCGCACGCCGTGCCGCCGGAATTCACAGGGCGCGCGGACGATTACATCCACACCATCGTGAGCTCCTGGCTGCCGCAGCTGCACGCCGAGGGGCTGGTGGATGCGGTCGATGTGTTCTGCGAGAGGATCGGGTTCGATACCCTGCAGAGCGAGCGCGTGCTGCGCGCGGCGCGCGAGCTGGGTCTGCCGGTGAAGATGCACGCCGAGCAGCTCTCCAACATCGGCGGCAGCCGCCTTGCGGCACGCTACGGCGCGCTGTCGTGCGATCACCTGGAGCACGCGGGCGCGGAGGAGGCTCGGGCGCTCGCGCAGAGCGGCAGCGTGGCCGTGCTGCTGCCGGTCGCCTTCTACTGCCTGGGACAGCGGGAGCGGCCGCCGCTTGCCGAGTTCCGCGCGGCAGGTACGCCGATCGCCGTGGCGAGCGACTGCAATCCGGGCTCCGCCCCCGGGGTCTCGCTGCTGCTCGCGCTGAATCTGGCGACACGCCTGTTCGGCCTGACGGCAGAGGAAGCACTCGCCGGCGGCACCCGTAACGCGGCGCGTGCGCTCGGCATCCACGGCGAAGTGGGATCCCTGGAGGTCGGCCGGGTCGCGGATTTTGCGGTCTGGGAGGTCGCCGACCTCGAGGAGCTCAGCTACTGGGTCGGCTACAACCGCTGCCGCGCGGTGATCCGAGGGGGGGAGGTCAGCCGCGGATCCCCGTGAGGCCCTCTGTCGGAGCGTCCCGTGATCATTTAGCTAACAAAATCAACGGTCTTTGTGCCTCCGGCTGCCGCAGCCGGACAACTGCAGCCCGCTAGGCGCCGTTGCGGTCGACGGAGCGTCCCCTAGCAAATAGCGCGCCAGACGCATTGACACCCCCGAAGCTCGAAATCAGAATACGCGGCTCGTTTTTGGCGGAGGGGTACCCAAGCGGCCAACGGGAGCAGACTGTAAATCTGCCGGCTTACGCCTTCGTAGGTTCGAATCCTACCCCCTCCACCAGCGAAGGGGGCAGGGGGACTTCCTAAGTCCCGAAGAAACTGAAGTGACACCCACGCTCCTTCGTTCCCGAAGGGGGCGCAGGTGCGTGTCACTTCAGTTTGTGTCTGCGAAGGCTGCGGCCGCCGGGTGTGGGATGAAGGGGCGAGGGAATCGTCATTAGGCCATCGGCGGGTGTAGTTCAATGGTAGAACCTCAGCCTTCCAAGCTGATGACGTGGGTTCGATTCCCATCACCCGCTCCATGAAAGCGAGCCCACGTAGCTCAGTTGGTAGAGCACGTCCTTGGTAAGGACGAGGTCAGCGGTTCAATCCCGCTCGTGGGCTCCAGAGACTCGACGGGGAAGTTTGTAGAGGTCCATCACTATGTCCAAAGAGAAATTTGAGCGCACCAAGCCGCACGTGAACGTTGGGACGATTGGGCACGTGGATCACGGCAAGACGACCTTGACGGCGGCGTTGACGAAGGTGATGGCCGAGACGCACGGCGGGACCTTCATGGCGTATGACCAGATTGACAAGGCCCCGGAGGAGAAGGCGCGCGGGATCACCATATCCACCGCGCACGTGGAGTACCAGAGCAAGGAGCGCCACTACGCACACGTGGACTGTCCCGGGCACGCCGACTACGTGAAGAACATGATCACGGGGGCTGCGCAGATGGATGGGGCGATACTGGTGGTGTCTGCGGCGGATGGTCCGATGCCGCAGACCCGCGAGCACATCCTCTTGGCGCGCCAGGTGGGGGTGCCCTACATCGTGGTGTTCATGAACAAGGCGGACATGGTCGATGACAAGGAGCTGCTGGAGCTGGTGGAGATGGAGGTGCGCGAGCTGCTCTCGGTCTACAAGTTTCCCGGGGACAAGACCCCGATTGTCATTGGCTCGGCGCTGAAGGCACTGGAGGGTGAGAACTCGGATCTGGGCGTGAAGTCGGTGGTGAAGCTGGTGGAGGAGATGGACAAGTACATCCCCGTGCCCAAGCGCGAGATCGACAAGCCCTTTCTGATGCCGGTGGAGGATGTGTTCTCGATCTCCGGGCGCGGCACGGTGGTGACGGGGCGCATTGACCGCGGGATCATCAAGGTGAACGACGAGGTGGAGATCATCGGGCTGCGCCCCACGACCAAGACCATCTGCACGGGTGTGGAGATGTTCAGGAAGCTCCTGGATGAGGGGCGCGCGGGTGACAACGTGGGGGTGCTGCTGAGGGGCACCAAGCGCGAGGAGGTCGAGCGCGGGCAGGTGCTGGCCAAGCCCGGCAGCATCACTCCTCATACGCACTTTGAGGCCGAAGTGTACGTGCTGACCAAGGAGGAGGGCGGTCGTCACACGCCGTTCTTCAAGGGGTATCGGCCGCAGTTTTACTTCCGCACGACCGATGTGACGGGGACGATTGAGTTGCCCGGCGGGACTGAGATGGTCATGCCCGGGGACAACATCAAGATGACGGTGGAGCTGATCAGCCCGATTGCGATGGAGGAGGGCTTGCGCTTTGCCATCCGCGAGGGTGGCAAGACCGTCGGCGCCGGTGTCGTCGCAAAGATCCTGAAATAAGGAGTAACTGAATAGCGGGCAAAAGCCACGCCTTTTGCCCGCGGTCGACTAGTAGGGTTTGCTGAAAGCGCCGCAGGCGTCTTTCAGCCAGTAAACGTAGGCCAGTAGCTCAATTGGCAGAGCGGCGGTCTCCAAAACCGCAGGTTGGGGGTTCGATTCCCTCCTGGCCTGCCATCGGATTAACGTGAACGACGAGCTGAAAGTCCAGGGCGTAGGTA
>Ga0335081_10008723_pt1 | contig 16265 bp, 13 predicted proteins | sample Lox_Sample_35_FD_206713 | JGI IMG/M metagenome (GOLD analysis project Ga0335081, IMG submission 206713) | Soil microbial communities from Loxahatchee National Wildlife Refuge, Florida, United States - Lox_Sample_3.5 | ecosystem: Environmental > Terrestrial > Soil > Wetlands | place: USA... | reverse complement strand
TGTGGAATCAGGGAGCGCTCGCCGGAAACAAGGCATCGGACGCTTTTTTCGTCCAATGCAGCCAGTTGAACAACACTTTGGCGACCACCAGACAGGGACAGATGCTGGCGGTGATCGGTGTGGCGCCCACGCTTCCGGCTGAGTTCGTGGTGTTCCGCATCGGAAAGACGGAAGCCACGCTCGAGGTGCAGGAGCAGCCATGAGCTCGATGTCGCCTACGCTTCCGCCCGATCCGTTCCGCGGATTTAATTTCACGGTCTCACTGATCGATTCGTCGAGCTTGCTGTCGTTCGCCGTGACGGCCATCGAGAGTGCGGCGCTGGCCGGCTTTTCCGAATGCAGCGGCCTGGAAATGAGCATGGATATCGAGGAGTACAAGGAGGGCGGCAACAACGGCACGGTACTGCGGTTTCCCACTCGCGTGAAGTGGACGAACCTGCGGCTAAAGCGCGGAATCACTTTCGACGGCGGCTTGTGGCAGTGGCATTACGACTTTACTCAGGGAGTGGGAACGCGGCGCGACGGCATGGTGGTACTCCAGGACGAGCAGCACAATCCGGCGATCGTCTGGTCATTCACGCGCGGGCTGCCTGTCAAGTGGACCGGGCCGAGCCTCAATGCTTCGTCAAGTCAGGTGGCATTCGAAGAAATCGAGATCGCGCACGAAGGCATTACCGTTTCGTCGCTGGGCGGAGCTGTTTCCACGCAGTTGGGCATTGGAGCTTAAGTATGAAGATCAACTTAGGGTATTTGGAGAGCCATGTTGAGGCCACGGACTCCCAAAAGCTTTTAGACCCGCGCATCTTAAAAACCATCGTGCGGGCCTGCGTCGAAGCGGTCCGGGAGGATCAGGCGCGCGAGAAGCGCCGGGCGCAAGATCGCGAGCTGAGCAACGGAGTTGCGCCGGAAAGGCTGTGATGCGATGGGCATGACACTGAAAGCGACATTTCAGAAGGTGGACGTGACCGGCGCGCTGATCGGTCAGGCGATTCCGGTGAAGTTCAACCCGACCGAATACACGTTGAACAAAGGCGCGCAGATCGCGGAGATCGCGATTCCCGGCCTGGATTCACCGATTTTGCAATTTGTTCACGGGCAGACGGAAACGCTGTCTCTGGACTTGTTCTTCGACAGCACCGACGGGGGAATGGACGACAACGCCACCTCCGTTACGGAGCAGACCGACCAGTTTTACCAGCTCGTAAAGATCGACGGCACCATGCATGCCCCGCCGGTGGTGTTTTTTAGCTGGGGTCCGGAGTTTCCCGGGAACCGCGCCTATTCCTCGATGGGCGAGGGCACCGGCAACCAGCAGCGCTTCGGATTCAAGTGCGTTGTGGAGAGCGTGCGGCAGCGCTACACGTTGTTCAGCCCGCTCGGCGTCCCGCTCCGCGCCACGCTGACGGTCTCGCTCAAGGAATACAAGACGCTCTCGGAGCAACTGGATGAGTTGAACCTTCAGTCCCCGGACCATACGCAGGCGCACGTAGTGGCAAAGGGCGAGACCTTGGCGCAGATCGCGGCGGATGCGTACAACGATCCGACCCAGTGGCGGGCGATCGCCGATCAGAATTCCATTCTCGACCCGTTAAACCTCCAGCCGGGGACGGTGCTCCAGATTCCCGTTTTGGCGAACGTGTAGACCATGGCATCTCAAGCAATCCCGATTTATTCCTCGCTCGAAACATTCTACGTTCCGACGGTGGAACTGGTCGTGCGCGGCCGGCCACTGGGGGCGGAGGTGATTCACGACCTGATCCAGGTGACGTACAAAGACAGCGTGAACGAGATCGATACGTTCAACATCGAAATCAATAACTGGGATGCTGACCATCAGACGTTCAAGTTCGCGCCCTCCCTGCAAACCGCGAATGAGAACTTCACCGGCATTTTCGACCCGGGCACCGAGATCGAGCTTTGGATGGGGTATCAGAATCAGAGCAACATGCGCCGGATGATGGTCGGGATCATCACGGCGCTGGAGCCCAGCTTCACCGAATCGAACGCGCCCACGCTGACCGTCAGCGGGCTCAACGAAATTCAGCAACTGCGCGGCGAGCAGCACACTTATTCGTGGACCGGTAAGACCGACACGCAAATCGCCGTCGATTTAGGGAGTCGGGCGGTCAAGTCCGGGCAGCCGGGCCTGGGCATCCAGGTGGAGACGAATCCTGCGTCGAACGAGTCGCCCGAAGAGTTCGTGTTCATGAATAACCAGTACGATATCGTTTTTCTTCTGGAACGCGCCCGGCGGCACGGGTATGAGGTTTATCTCTACGAAGACGATATAACCGGCGAAAAAAAGCTGTACTTCGGCTTATCGCAAAGCGCGGCGAATGCGACCGTTTATCGGCTGGAGTGGGGACGCTCCCTTATCAATTTCCAGCCGCGGTTGAGCACGGCGAAACAGGTGAATCAGGTGACGGTGCGCGGCTGGGATCGTACCGCTAACTCCAAAATCGAAGTGAACTACACGCTGGACCAACTTTGGAAGGACGCAGGAAAGTCGCAGGCGGAGATCGCGCGCCTGTCGCAGATCGCCAAGGGGTATCAGGGCCGCACGGAGGTGGTCACCAAGCCTCCCGTTCGCACGACGGCGGAGGCGAAGCAACTGGCGCGCGCGACCCTGGAAGACCAAAGCAAGCGGCTGATTGAAGCCACCGGATCGACGGTCGGCCTGCCGGACCTGCGGTCAGGCTGCAGTCTCGAAATTATCGGCTTTGGAATCCGTACAAATTCGCAGGGTCAACTGACAGGGACCAGCAGCGATTTCGACGGCGAGTATTACGTGACCGACACAACGCACACCATCGGTGGCGGAGGCTACCGGACCAACTTCTCGGCGCGCCGCGAAGGGCCGGTTCAGCTGTGAGCGAGGAGGAGATGTGGGGCGCATCGCTGGAGTAGTCACCGGAACAGTGACGAACAACGTCGATCCGGGCGGGCAAGGAAGAGTGCAAGTGAGCTTTCCTTTCCTCGGCGGGCAAAACGAGAGCTACTGGGCGCCGATTGCAACGCTCATGTCGGGTCAAGGCAGAGGAGCGTGGTTTATGCCCGAGGTCGGCGATGAAGTGCTCGTGTCGTTCAATCAGGAAGACGTTAGTCATCCCTACATCATCGGGTTCTTGTGGAACGGGCAGGACACTCCACCGACGAGCGATACGCACCTGCGCACGATCCGATCCGTCAACGGCCACGAAATTCAGCTTTACGACCCGCCGGTCACCGGAGGCGACGAGGGTTATATCCGTATGCAATACACGCGCGGTGATGGAAGCATTAATAAGGTCGAAATCAACAACACGTCCATCCTGATTGAAAGCGACTCGGCCATATCCATTACGGCGCCCACGGTGACGATTAACGGAAGGCCGGTGGTGTTGAGCGCGGAGCCGATTTGAAATGACAGCAGCCCTGCCAACCCCGTGCGTAACGATCGACTTTGCGGATTCGATTCCCAGCATCAATCTGCCCATGGGAATCCAACTGCAGGCGATCGCGGACCTCTCGAAAGGTCCGCCCACCAACTGCGCGCTGCTGCACAACCTGATGGTGCAGTTGATGCCCACGCTTGCCGGGTTGAACTGCATTCTCAAAATTCTGAACGTCATCGGCGCAATGGAGGGAATGCTGCAAGGGCTCATAAAGGTGCCGGCGCCCGATTTCTCAAAAGTCGGCGACGTGCTCTCCGCAATCGGGGATATGAGCGAATGCCTGAATATCGTGCTGGGCCCGGTTCCGGTGATTCAGACCATCAAAGACATTTTGAACCTGATCATCAGTTTCCTGCTCTGTTTCGTCCAGGCGATGGAAAGCATTCTGAAGTTTCAGGCGGGAATCGATCTGAATTCAGCGCAGGGAAACCCGGCGCTGCTTGCCTCGATGCAATGCGCCAATGACAACGCCCAGGCATCCATGCGGGCGATGATGCTCGCGCTGGCGCCGATCGAGCCGTTGTTTCAGATGATCCAGCCGCTGATCAAGATCTCACAGCTTCCGATCCAGCTTCCGTCGATCGCGGAAGTGACGGGAGCGCAAAACATCGAGGCAGGGCTGGAGAAACTGGGCGCGATGCTGACGGAAATGAAACAGATCGTGGCGGCGATTCCCGCCGTATAACGTATGGCTACTTCACTCAATCGAGCCTATCTGGGGACGGGTTGGAAGTTTCCGGTCCGCGTCAATCCTTCGGGCGGGTTGTCGTGGTCCGTTGGGGAACAGAGCGTCGAAGAAGCGATCTGGATTATATTGGGCACGGCGATCGGCGAACGCCAGATGCTGCCGAACTTCGGCTGCGGAATTCATGATCTGGTCTTTGCGCCGAACAACTCCACGACCCAAACCAATGTTTCCCACCTGGTGAAGCAGGCGCTATCGCAAGGCGAACCTCGCATTGACGTGCTGAACGTTTCCGTTAGCGCCGGCCCGGACCAGGCGAACATGCTGCTGATTCGCGTGGATTATCGCATCCGCTCGAACAATGCGATGAGCAACATGGTCTATCCGTTCTATGTGACCGAGGGGAGCGGAAGCTGAGATGCCGTTGACAGCGCCGAATCTCGACAACATGCAGTACTCCGATATCGTGTCGCAGGCGCAGACTCTGATCCCGCGTTACACGCACGAGTGGACCAACTTCAACAACAGCGATCCCGGCATGACGCTGGTGCAGCTGTTCGCCTGGATGACGGAAATCCTCATCTATCGCCTCAACCAGGTTCCGGACCTGAACTACATCAAATTTTTGCAACTGCTGGGCATCGAGTTGGAGCCTGCGCAACCGGCAGTCGCGAACCTGACATTTGGTCTGGCGCGTCCCGATTTGTCATACGTGATTGTTCCGCAAGGCACTCAGGTAGCGGCGGCATCGAGCAGCGGAGGGCAGCCGATTATCTTCGAGACAGACGCGTCGCTCGTGGCGATCGGTCCGGCGATCACGGCCATCCAAAGCTACGACGGGATGAGTTATTCCAACGTCACCAGCCGGAACAACGTAGCCGGGCAGTATTTTTATCCGTTCGGGCAGAACCCGCAGCCCGGTTCGGCTTTGTTTCTGGGTTTCAGCAACACGGCGGCCTTTCCGGTGCAGCAAATCGACCTGGCGGTGTCGCTCTTCAATAATATGACGGCGCCGCTCGTGATGGAATGCGGTGGAGCGCTGCCTCCTCCGGCGACGATCGTTTGGGAGTATTGGGACGGCAGCGAATGGGATCCGGTGAGCTTGATCAGCGACGGAACCCGCGCGTTTTCCCAAAACGGACACGTGTCGTTCAACGGCCCCGCTTTCCTTCAGGCGGCGCCGATGGGCAAGGTCGCTTCGAGCCTGTACTGGATCCGCGCGCGTGTCGCGGCCACCAGTTACGAGATGCCCCCGCAGATCGCCTCGATTCTGACCAACACCGTGCAGGCGACACAAGCCGTCACGATCACCGGCGAGGTCCTGGGAGGAAGCGATGGGACGCCGAACCAGACATTTACCCTCGCGAACAATCCAGTTTGCCAACTGCCGGCACCGCTGACGATCAAGAATTCGGACGGCACGGTAGTGACGGTCTCCAGCCTTCAGCTCGCGGTCGATGAAGGCCAGGGCTTTATGGTGTGGCGGCAGGTCGATGACTTTTATTCCTCAGAGGCGGACGATGCGCACTACGTTCTCGACATGAACACCGCCGTCGTTACCTTCGGCGACGGGGTTCACGGACGTATTCCCGGTGTGAATCTTGCCAATCCCACGGGGAACGTCGTGGCGCAGAGATATCGTTACGGAGGCGGCAGCCAAGGCAACCTCCCGGCGCAGCAAATCACCCAGCTTCAGACTTCAGTTCCATCCATCAATTCCGTCACCAACTATGCGCCTTCGCAAGGCGGAACCGATGAGGAAAGCGTAGCCGATGCCAAGCTGCGCGCACCGCTCGCGCTGCAAAGCAACGGCCGCGCCGTCACGGATAGTGATTTCGAATACATGGCGACGCAGGCGCCTGGGGCCAATGTCGTTCGCGCCAAAGCTCTGCCGCTCTATCATCCCGATTTTCCGAACGGACAGATTCCGGGGGCTGTGACCGTGATCGTGGTGCCCAATTCAAATGCGGCGAATCCGACGCCGAATCAAACCACGCTCCAGGCGGTGTGCAGTTATCTCGATACGAACCGCCTGCTGACGACCGAAGTGTACGTGATGGGTCCCACATACCGCATGATTCAGGTGCTGGCAAGCCTGCTGGTGCAGCCGGGCTACGATCTGGCCACCATTCAAAATCAGGCCGTCGCGGGCCTGAACAACTTCTTCAGCCCGCTGACGGGCGGCGCCGACGGAACGGGGTGGCCCTTCGGCGGCGAGATTTACTACTCCGATGTGTACCGCATTCTTTTAAACATCACCGGCGTTCAGCGTGTGATCAGCGATCAGTTGATTCTTGTTCTCGATAACCAGCGCCAGCAGCTTTGCCAGGACGTTTCGATCAATCCGGGCGAGCTGCTGTATAACGCGCCGCAGGGCCACCAGATTCAGGTGTCGTACAGCACGAGCTCATAGAATGAATACCGGAAAGCCACACTATCTCATGAACGGCATCGCCGGATGGCGGACGGCCTGGTCGTCCAACATCGCATTCACCGGCGACAACGCCGCCGTGATGAAGCTGCAGCCGCTTCCCGCATCAATGCGGCCGCTGATTGACGCCGACGGAAGCCTCGGTGGATTGGTAACCGCCGTCGGCGTCGCCTTGGACACCAAGAATGACGTCTACGTTTTGGATGCGGGCGCGTGTTCGGTGAAGTGCTTCGACCGCTGCGCGCAAAAGTTCGTGCGGCTCGATTGCATCGGCGGGCATGGACACGAACCGCGCGAATTGAACCATCCGCATGGATTGGCGATTTCGCGCCGCGGCAACCTTTATATCGCGGACACGGGGAACCGGCGGGTGCAGGTGTTCTCGCTCGATCATCTGGCTCTGAGAGCCATCTGGGGGCCGTTTCAGGTCTCCACCGGACCCTCCGGGTACAAAATCGCGCCGGCGCAGGTCCCCCACCCGCCGGAGACGTGGGAGCCATGGGATGTGGTGATTGCCGCGGACCAGAGCATCCGCGTCTCCGATTATGCGAACGGCTTGATTCACTTTTTCGATGCTGCAGGCTGCTGGCGATTCGCGTCGAATGGAGCCGCCGCGGACCGGCCGCCGCTGGTCAAACCCACGCGCATCGCGATTGACAAAGCCGGCCGCGTGTACGTGATTCAGGAAAACGCGAGCTCCGTTGTCGTGCTGGATGCGCAAGGCAAATTTGTGGACACGGTTGCCCAGCCGGACCAGATCGCCGGCCGGTTCAAGCCGGTTGCTGTTGCGGTCGATCTCGACGGCAATCTCTGCCTCAGCGATTGCGTCACACGGAAGTTGTATTTCTATCAGGCTTCGGGCGATGGCAGCTGGTGCCCCACGCGGTGCTGCGGAACGGCCGAGGGATTCGCGGCGTCGCTGGTGTTCAGCGTGAACGGCGCACCTGTTTTTGCCGATGGTGCGCAGCGTGTCTGCCAGATGGAGCCGGCCGCCGCCTATCCCACGACAGGAAGGTATGTAACCGGACCGCTCGACAGCAAGACATACAAGTGCGTGTGGCACCGCGTGGTGCTGAACGGAGTGGTCCCGCAGGGCGCGGCGGTCCGGGTGGATACGTTCACATCGGAAGCCCCGAAAACTATCCAGGAAATACAGAGCCTCCCCGACAGCCGCTGGGCGACCGGATTGATTGACACCGATATCGCTTCGTGCGAATGGGATTGCCTGGTGCTAAGCGCGCCGGGGCGCTATTTATGGCTGCGACTCACCTTCACCGGCGATGGCGCGGAGACGGCGGAGATTTTTCGCATTCGCGTCTATTATCCGCGCACGTCTTCGCTTCAATATCTGCCCCCGGTTTACAGCGCGGACCCGGTGAGCGCCGATTTTCTCGACCGCTTCCTCTCCATTTTCGACACGATTGCCGGCCGGATGTCGGAGCAGATCACAACCATCGCGCGGTATTTCGATCCGATGTCGACCCCGGCCGAGCCCGCGACGCCCGGCGCGACTGACTTTCTTTCTTATCTTGGCTCATGGATCGGAATGAGCCTCGAAAGCAACTGGCCGGTTCATCGGCGCCGCGAGCTGGTGCGGCAGGCGCATCGCTTGTATGCCCTGCGCGGCACCCGCGCCGGCGTCATTCTGGCGGTCGAGCTCTACACCGGCGTCAAGCCGTCGATTCTCGAGATGTTCCGCTTGCGGCGCTGGCTGATCGTCGGCCAATCGTCTCTCGGTAACTGCTCGGCAATTTTCGGAAGCGATGTGATGCAGCGCCTGCAGGTTGGGACTAATTCGATGATCGGAAGTTTCCGGTTGATCGATTACGGCGATCCCAATCTCGACCCGTTCAATCAGTACGCGTATCAATTTCTGGTCGTGGTTCCGCGGTGGAACGGAGCAACGGACGCGGATCTCGCCAACCTTCAGCAGATCGTCCAGATGGCACAGCCGGCCCATACCCAGGCGACCATCCAGTGGGCTGAACCGCGCCTGCGCATCGGAATTCAATCTTTCATCGGAGTCGACACGATTGTGGGCAAGTATCCGGTCGGCGTGATTGAGGGACAAGGAACGCTGGGCTACGACACCGTCCTGGGCGTGCCCGGACAAAACGAGGAGGCTAAGATGGGCCGCAATGCAAGAGTCGGATCAACCGCGGTGCTGCACTAAGGAGGGCCGGGAAACATGGGCAACTGCAATTGCAATAACACGCCAGCGCCGGGCGGCATATGCATCGAGTGCGATATTCCGCAATTCGCGCGCAACAACTATTTCACCGGCAAGCTTCTCGTCGAAAGGGATTTTACTGACGAACAGCGCTATTTCTTGGGCAAGCTGCGACACCACAATCAAACGCTGCACGGATGGGGAGCCGTTTGCGGGCTGAAAGTCGAGCAGCACCCGAATCCTGCCTGCCAGGCGCAGTACGTGGTGATCGAGCCGGGCACCGCCGTCGACTGCTGCGGGCGCGAAATTGTCGTGCGGCATCAGGAGACCTTCGATTTCGCCCAGCAATTTCTCACCGAATGGCAGGTCCAGAACGGTTCCGGTTCGCAGCCGGACTCCAACGGGCGCACCATTCAGATCTGCGTGTCGTATACGGAATGCGCTACCGAAAGCGTTCCCTCAGTGTTCGATGATTGCAGCCACAGCGGCGCGGCCTGCCAGCCAAACCGCATCGTCGACGGCTACAAATTCGACGTCATCATCGATCCGAAGGAAAAGGGCAACAACTTTCCGGGTGTATCCCTCGATTGGGGTTGCACGATCAATACATCGAGCGCGGTTCGCGTAGCGCTGGACAACACGAACCAAATTGTGTATGTGCTCGCGAATCCCTCTTCTGGCGCCGTATTGTACTCCGTGGCTGCCGGCAGTGGATCAATCACGGATTCGATTTCGTTCGCCAATCAAGCCGCGCTCGATGTCGCACTTTCCCCCGCGGGTGATTTCGTCTACATCGCGCTACAACCATCCGCCGCGGGTTCGGATCCGCAGATCTCGGTCATCAAGTCGGACTTCAGCGCTACGATCAGCACATTGACGGTCACCGGCGGAGCTGGGCAGCCAGTGCGGCTTGCCGTGGCGCCCGCGCCGGACGATCGGCTGTTGGCGGTAAATCCCTCAGCGGGCGCGTTTATTTGGGCGACCGATGTCACCACGTCAAGCACTCCGGCCGCGCCCACCCAGATCGCCGTGGGCGCCTCGCCCATGGATGCGTGCGTCGGTGCGAGCGGCAAATACGCCTACGTCGTAAACTCAGGCAGCGGCAATGTCACAGCCGTGACCCTCTCGAACCTCGCCGTTAGCGCTGTCGCCGTAGGTACCGGTAGCGCAGTGCCGGTAGCCGCCGCCGTGGCCAGCACGTCCGCAGGAGACACGCTTGCTGTTCTCGACAAGAATCAAATCCTGTACGTGATTGGTATTCGGCCGGACCCGGCTTCGGCCGCCGCGCTCGGCAGCCCCGTGACAGGGTTCGCGAATCCAGCCTTGGGACTGGCGATCGCGGGGGCCGGGCAGTGGATCTATCTCGTGGAGAAAGACGCTTCGGGCAAAGGATGGGTGCAGCCCGTGAACGAGTACGCAGTGGAAACGAACCAGCCGACCATCCTGGGAAGCCCGATTCCGGCCGGTATTGCGCCCAGCGGCGAGATCGTGATCTCGGCCGACGGGACCAGACTATACATGCCGTACAGCGGGAACACCACCGGCGTGCCCGGCGCGGTTGCGATCATAAACGTGCGCGATAGCGACTGTTCCGCCATCTTCGACTGCGCATTGCAAAATTGCCCCGATTGCAGCACAGGCAACTGCATCGTGCTGGCGACGATTAAGGGCTACGTTTATCAGAAGTCCGTCACCGATAGCATGATCGATAATCTGACGGACCGGCGCCTTCTGGTCTCCACCGATCTGATCACGGAAGCGGTGAAATGCCTGATGACCCAGTCATCCGGCAGCGGAACCCAGGGGCCTCCTGGGCCGCCGGGTCAGCCAGGACAGAACGGCAGCAACGGAACCAATGGAGTTGGATTGGAGGCCGGGCTCACCCGCATCAGCGCGCTGAGCTGGATTCACGCCGCGAATTATCAGCCAATCACTCTAACGGGAATCGAGGGGGGAGAGCTGGTGCTTGCCATGGAATTCAGCAACGCCCTCGACATCACGCAAATCGATCCAGTCAACGTTTTTCAGGTCTGGACGTACAACGAGAGGACGGCCCTTTCGACCGTACAGATGCAATGGGTCCAACTGGTGGGCCACGTCTACCCGGCGACGATCGCTCCCGGCGACATCGACACCACGACCGGTCGCATCAAGAGCGCTACCAAGGCTTCAACCGAGCCGGCGAACGGCGTCGTCTGGGTTTTGAATAAGGTCGACCTGCCGTTCAACCAGGTGAGAATCTGCTTCCTCGGCGATTTTGTAGTGGATGGTTCCGGACACGCCGTAAGCTCCGAGTTCGTCCGCGCCCAATTGCCCACGGGAGCGATCTCAGCGGGCAGCAGCTACAGCCTCGAAGGCGGAACGTTCGAAAGCTGGTTCGCTTATCAACAGTAGCCAGGAGGAAGAGATGGGGACAAGTCAAGTGAATTCCAACCCAACAACCGGTACAACGGCATCCAGGGTCCCACCAGCTCAAACGACCTGTTGTTGTCCCGTCTGCAGCGGTCTTCAATGTCTGGATCGGACCCGCTACTTCTCCGGCCAATTGCTGACCGAGGCGGACCTGAACAATGACCAGGCCTACTGGCTCGCCAAGAATCGCTTGCATAATCGCTACCTGAGCGGCTGGGGCGTGGTGTGCGGAATGCAAGTGGTCTGCGGCGAATGCGATGGATGGGTGACGGTGGAAAGCGGCTATGCGATCGATCCGTGCGGCAATGACGTCATTGTGTGTGGGGATCAGAATTTCAACGTCGCGCAGGCCATCCAGCAATGTTGCGCGCCCGCGCAGAAACAGGCTCCGAACTGTTCACCGCTTCGCTACAATCCGTCGCCTACCTGCCAGGATGCGATTCAGGAATGGTGCGTGACGATCCAATATCAGGAGCAGCCGTCGCGCCTGGTGACGCCGCTGACCAGTTCGACTTCCCAGTCCTCATGCGGCTGCGGCTGCTCCAGCTCAAACGGAAACGGTAAATCGAAATCCAATCTCATGACCAGCGGCTCCTGCCGGGCCGCATCGTCGGCGCCGCCGCCCGCAACCACCGTCCCGGCCGGCGCCTGCGAGCCCACGCGCGTCGTCGAAGGTTTTCAATTGGGCGTCATCCCGGCTTCGGAAGTCGCTGCACGCGCCAGTGCGGGAAATCCGAATTCGTTATCATCGCACTGGCTTTTGTGCATTGAGGGTCTCGCCGTGCTGTTGGCGCAGGCACCCACCTTTGATGCCAATACCACCCCGCAGAGCGCTTACCAGGCCACCTGTACCTACCTCGCCCTCGCGAAACGCGCCCTGGCCAATGCCGAGGAGGTCACGCTGTGCTCGCTCCTGAGCTATCTCTCCGCCATAACGATTCCCTCCGGCGCCGACGTCGCGACCTATACAGGAATTGTCGCAATGATCAAGGACTCCGCCGTCATCGCGTTTTTCAATTGCTTTTGTCTCACGTTTGTTCCGCCGTGTCCGGCGCCGGCGTGCGACAACCGCATTGTCCTCGCCTGCCTCACCGTCCAGAACGGCAAGGTCATTAATATTTGCCACTACCCCGGGCGAAACCAGTTGATCACTCTTCAGACGCTGGGCTATTGGCTGGGCCCGTTGGGACTCAACAATCTCGGCACGGCGCTCGCGGACGCGTTCAACTTCTATTGCTGCCAGCTCGGCCAGAAAACTCAACGCGCCGCGGGCGCGCTGTTCCCTTCCGTTTATTACAACGAATCGGTCAACACCGCCGGTCTCGCGACCCAGGCCGATTTTTCGCGCATCGCCTCTCATTATCTTGCGCAAACCTTAGGCGCTAACATCGTGAATGCCGTTGCTCCGGGAACGCAAGCCGTCGACCTGCGGCCGATGGTCAACACCCCTACCGAACAAGTGACCGAGTCGCTCCGTCGGCAGGGATTCAAGAGCCTGACGCTTCAATCTGTCGACGGCGATCCAGCTTGGAGTGCCGATGCGCTCGCCAATAGCAGCCAGTTCGCGCCCGCCGCAGTCACTGCCACTTCGCCAATTCTCGTCTACACCGTCGGCGACACAGCCGTGGGTTTCGAAGTGATCGATCCGACAACCGCGAAACTTCAGGATCTGCAAAATCAGATCACCGCGCTACAGAACCAGTTGAATCCGCCGCCCGGAGCCGCGGACGCGTCCAAGCCGCAGCAACCGAAGTAAGGAGCCCAGCCGATGGCCGACATCACCGATATTGAACGACTCAATTACTACGAAGGTGAATACCTGGGTGCGATCGATTTTGAAGCGGAGCAGGAGTATCACCGCGACATGCGGCGCCGGCACAATCTTGGTCCGCACACCTGGGGTATTGTCAGTGGCCTCGACATCGCGCAATTTCTAAACGGAGGAGCGAACAGCGAAGTCGACGTATTCATCCAGCCGGGTGTCGCCGTCGACGGCTACGGACGCGAAATTGTCGTGTTCAGCCCCACGCAGTTGACGCCCGACATGTTCGCCGATTTCCCTGCCAAGCAATTGCTCAGCGTTTGGATCGGCTATTCGCAGCAGATGATCAATCCCAGTTCGGACTCCTGCGCCACCGCCGGCCAAACCAACGCCTACAGCCGGGTGCAGGAGAACTTTCAAATCGTGATCAGCCCGCTACCGCCGACCAGCGGACCTGTTCTGGTGGCGGGCAACATGGTCACGCCGCCCTCCACCACCGGTTGGACCCAGCCCGCCACGCTGCCCCCGCTTCCCGCCAATGAAGGCGACGTCGTCATCGCCCTGGACGACTCGGTTCCGTTTCAGGATCTGCCGGACGACAATACCACCGCGCAGTGGCTGGTGCAACTCGGCCAAGTGCAATGGGACGGTCCCAATCAGCGCTTTCTGCAGACCGCGCCCGCGATCGGCAATCAGAATCGTGAATACGCCGCCAGTGTCACCGCATCGATCTATGCTCCGGCCGGTGTCTTGACAATTCAGGACCGCAGCACACCATCACCCTTTCAAATCGGGTCCTTTACAGGTGTTGCGGCGGAGGTGCAAGGATCGCTGGCCGTGGATGCCCGTTTGACTGCGCAAGCGGATGTTTGGCTAAACGGTGGAAACAACTACGCCATGTATTTCAAGGATACCGCAGGAGCCGACGGCGACACGGTCCTCTTTATGCAGCGGCAGGACGGACCTACCGGCGGCGCCGATCTCCACATCCACGTCGGCGATAATTCGGACCCCGTAAACAAGCCGCAGCGGCTGACCGTCGGCTGGGGTGCGAGCGGTGCGACTGATACCAACGTCTTCACGGTAAGCGCGTCGGGCGCCGTTAACATTCCCAGTGGTGCGCTGACCTTCGGCACCCAACTCGCGCAGGTTCTGAATCTCTATGGAACCGGCTACGGGATTGGCGTCCAGACCAACACGCTTTATTTCCGTTCGGCATCCGATTTCGCCTTCTATGTGAATGGCCAGTATAGTTCCACGCAGGACAACCCGGGAACGGGCGGCACGGCCTCTCTTGTGATCGATTCAGACGGTGACGTGACCATCAATGGCGCGCTCGTCGTGGATCATACGAACGCCAACAATGCGGCCTTGTACCCGGGGCTGGCGTTTGGGCTCAACAGCGGCGAGGGAATTGCGTCCAAAAGGACTGCGGGCGGAAATCAGTATGGGCTCGATTTCTATACGGATTTCGCGGTCCGGATGAGCATCAACAATCACGGCGATGTAGGCATCGGCACCACCGCGCCCGACGCGCAGCTCACTGTCAGCGGCGGCCAATTCGACTTGATCAATACCGAAGGCGATTTCAAAATCGGCAACGCCACCAACCGCCTCAAGATGGGCGTGAATCTGGGCACCGGCGACGGCCGTCTGCGCGCGGTAGGCGGCCGTTTGATGCTCGGCACCGGCGTAGCGGATGTCCTCACGATTTCGGGATCCAACGTGGGCATCGGCAATCCGGCGCCGGTTGACGCCCTCGATGTCGCTGGCAATGTGAACGCTTCAGGAACCCTCACCGCCGGCGATATGAGTTCGAATGGAAGCCTGTCTGTAAAGGGAAGTCTCCACGTGAACGGCAACATCACCGCGGGAGGCTCGAAAAGCGGCTACGTCGTCGAACGCTTCCTGAGCCGCGCCAAGAAACCGCTCGAGCGTGGCGACGTGGTGGTGCTCGATATCAGGCCGTCGACCGTTTGCTACGGCAGCCAGGGCCGGATTCCTTTGCTCGAAATTACGTTGGCAAATAAAGCTGGCGATACGCGCGTGTGCGGCGTGGTGGATGAACCCTTGCTTGCCGAAGACGAAACCCCCGGTTTCGATCGAACGCCTATCGGCAAGGCCCAGCTCGGCACGGTGGTGACTTTGGGAGCCTACGCGTATTGCAAAGCGCTCGGCCCCATTCAATGCGGCGACCTGCTGATCGCCAGCTCCACCGCGGGTCACGCCCAACGCGTCGATTCCGAGGCAGCCTATCCAGCGGGCTCCGTCATCGGCAAGGCACTGGGCGCGCTTGAAAAAGGCAAGGGTGTGATTCCCGTCCTGATTTCGCACCAATAGGAGAAAGATATGAACGAACGGCTGGCCGAGCTTCGCAAGGAATTGGAAAGAGGGCGGCAGCGCATGCAGGCTCTTGAGCATGAGCGTCAGGAAGTGCGCGACACCATGCTTCGTATTGTGGGAGCAATCAGCGTCCTCGAAGAATTGTCCGCGCGGGAAGCCGCCAAAAAAGTCGCGTAGGCCATGAGCAGTGAAGCAGTGCTCACGATCCGGAGCTGGCGCAACCTTTATACGGTAGCGCCAGACCATCCCGCGCCCGAAGAGCTGCGGGGACGGCTCGATGCGCTCGTCGAACGCGACGTTCTCGACGCCTGCCGCCGGTGCCTGGCTCCTTTCATCGCCGAGTCGGATCCCTCGGTGTGGCTGATTCGCTCGCTGGTCGTCGATCTCGCGATCGATACCAGCTCGTACTCAATCGAGAAAGCCGCCGGGTCGTGGGGTGAACAGCTCGCGCGTGAGATCCGCGACGTCCTTGATGGTTGCGGATCCGGCGCGGCAATTCGCTTCGAAAACCCCGTCTCCTACGTCGCGCAGTGGGCGCGCGACATGGCGTCCGGATGCGCCTGGGAGCAGTGGTATTACAGCGAGTTCGACTCTTTGCGGAGTCTGCCGCGGAGCGCCGCGATCGTCGAAGGAATTCTGCGTGAGAAGCAAGATGCGCCCGCCATTCTCCTCCAACTGTATGCTCGCGGAGGCCTGGAGCCGATCCTGGCCGCCCTTTCCGGCGGCGATGCCCGCCGCCTTTTTCACGGCCTCCTGCCGCCGGACGCGGCCGCTCCGGGACAATGGGTTGCGCGGCTGCTGACGCTGTGGAATCGGATCCCCTTAAGTTTCGCCTCGGATTCGGCGAGCGACGCGATCCGTTTGTTTGCCGCGGCCGCTTCCGAATGGACCGCCGGCGGCTTTGCCGGTCTGAGAAGCGCAATCGACGGTCTTGTTGAGCTCCGCCGCGTGGTGTCGTCCATGCATCCGCCACAAATGGCTCACGAATTTCTGGAAGCGTCCGTGAAACGTGATTACGAAGCCGCGCG
>Ga0335081_10008722_pt1 | contig 16266 bp, 13 predicted proteins | sample Lox_Sample_35_FD_206713 | JGI IMG/M metagenome (GOLD analysis project Ga0335081, IMG submission 206713) | Soil microbial communities from Loxahatchee National Wildlife Refuge, Florida, United States - Lox_Sample_3.5 | ecosystem: Environmental > Terrestrial > Soil > Wetlands | place: USA... | reverse complement strand
CTTATGCCGGGAGACAGCGGCGGAGCATCCATGGACGAGATTCTCGGCGGCGAGAGTGACCCAGTCGCAGACGATTCACCAGAGGCCTATTTTGGTCTCGAGTCTCAGTTGCGGGATTTTCTGGCCCAAAACTTAAGCACTATCGAGGTGAAAGGAAGAAAACTACGTGTCTATGTCGATCCGACCGGGCGAGATGGCGTTGAGTTTCAGACTCAGGTCGGGAGGATTGACATTTTGGCGGTTGATGATTCCGACGCATTCTTCGTGTTTGAACTCAAACGAGGGCGGAGCCCCGATCACGCAATCGGCCAGCTGACCCGATACATGGGATGGGTGAAGCACACGATCGGAAAAGATCGAGAGGTAAATGGGATAATCGTGGCTAAAGAAATCGGGGAGAGCTTGCGTTACGCCGTATCGGTAGTACCCAACGTAAGCCTCTTTGAATATGAAGTGGAATTTCACCTTAAGCCGGCACAGCTTTAATATCATTTGGTCAGTCAAGATCGACGAGGGCAGAACTTACTACTGAAACTCCGTTAAGGCGACGAGCGAGAGGTGCTCGCGGCGTGGGGGGGAGGACACGCCGCGAGCATACTGCGGAGGAGACGAGGGGGAGGAGAAACCTATAACTCAGCGCTGTCGCGAGGCGTCGCTACCGACGATGCGCAGGCGCGGTTGATTCCAGGCGTGCGCGGACTTTTGGCGCGCCGCGGCGGCGCGCTTGCTCTTGTCCGCCTCCGACTGCGGAACCAGCCCGCGGGTCTGCTCGAAGAACAAGGTTGCATACAGTCCGCGTTTCGCGATCAGCTCATCGTGCGTGCCGGCCTCGACGATGCGTCCCTGGTCGAGGACGACGATCTTGTCGGCGTTAACCGCCATCGCGAGTCGATGCGCGATCATGAACGAGGTGCGCTTCGACATCAGGCGGCGGATCGCATCGCGGATGAGGTTTTCGGCTTCCGAATCCAGCGCCGAGGTCGCCTCGTCGAGGATGAGAATCGGGGGATTTTTCAGGAACGCACGGGCCAGCGCGAGGCGCTGGCGCTGGCCGCCGGAGAGCTTCACACCACGCTCACCGATCACGGTATCGAGTTTTTGAGGCAACGCATCGACAAATGCTTTGATGTTGGCGTTGTCCAGCGCTTCCCACATTTCCTTTTCGGTCGCGTTCTGTTTGCCGAAGCAAAGATTCTCGCGAATCGAGGTGCTGAACAGCAGCGCGTCCTGATGCACGACACCGATCGTTTCGCGCAGCGAATGGAGCGTGAGCCCGCGGACATCCTGACCATCGATAGTGACGCGCCCGGTCGTGGGATCATAGAAACGAGCAACGAGGCTGGCGATGGTGGTTTTGCCGGCCCCGGAGCGTCCGACGAAGGCCACCGTAGTGCCGCCTTCGACGGTCAGGTCGATGTCTGCGAGCACCTGGCGTGCAGGTTTGCCGTCGCGCGGGGTATAGCCGAAGTCAACGTTCTCGAGGCGGACTGAGCCGGATTTGATTTCCAGCGGAACCGCATCGGTGGCCTCGGTCACTTCCGGCTTGGAGTCGAGGAAGTCGAAGATGCGCTCGATCGCCGCCATCGAGGAGGACACCACGGTCGAAAGCTGCGAGAAGCGCTCCATCGGGATGTACAGGAATCCGAGCAGGCCGTAAAAAGCGATCAGCGTGCCGACTTCCATTCCGCCGGCGACGATCATGAAGGTCGCCGCACTGACCAGGACCAGCGGCGCGATACGCGTGATAAGCTCGCAATACATCTGCTGGCGCGCGGTCAGTCGCACGCGTTCAATCGTGCGTTCGTGCAAGCGCGCCGTGCGATCGAGGAACTTGTTAGCGACGTAGTTCTCGCGGCCATACGACTTGATGATGCCCATGCCGGTCACTTGCTCATGCAGCTCGCCGGAGAACTCGCCCATGATCGACTGGACTTCGCGGCTGGCGGCGCGGATGCGGGGGCCGAACACGCGCATCAGGATGAAGTAAATCGGAAAACCGCAAATCGCGATCATCGCGAGGCGATGGTCGAGCAGGAACAGAATCGGTACGATGGTAAAAATCGCGAAGATATCGGTCCATACGTTGACCAACGTGTTGCCGACCAGTTGCTGCGCCAGCTCGACGTCGCTGATGAAGCGCGAAGCCACTGACCCCGAGGGGTTTTTATCGAAGAACGAATGCGACAGGCTTTGCAGATGGCGGAACATCGCGCAGCGCAGGTCCAGGATCATACGGTTGCCCGCGATACCGGTCCAATGCTCAGCGCAGAAGGTCGCTGCCGCCTGAAACAGCATGAGAATCGTCATCGCACCAATCAGCACACCCAGCTTAGAGGCCATTGAGACACCGAGGCCGAGCGCGGTCGCGATTGCGATACACCAATGATCGATCGAAGCATTGAGCCCGGTCGGTTGATGGCTGTGCACAACTAAAACGTCGAGGATGTATTTGAACGCGAGTGGGAACACGAGCGGCAGATTGAATTTGATCACGCCCATCACGGCCGCGGCCGAAGCGGTCCGCATATGGGGACGTACGAATGACAGAAACCGCAGCAGCGGCGAGCGGGTCGGATCAGCGGCGAGGGGAGGTCGGGAGGGGGAAGCTGATTTCGTATCCATTGCAGGTCACCACTCGTAGTAAACAGTTGCAGGGCTCAACTCGTCCTTTCCGCAAGGTTCGTGCTACGAAAATTTCCCGCAAACGCGAGGAACTTTTCCGCTGGCCCTTCACGTCGATGACGGATATCGTACAAGGGACGACCGATATGGAATTTCCGGCCGTGCGGGGGTGCAAGCTCGGCCGCTTTGTAATTCCTACACGTGGAGCGGTGTAATTGTTACAAAAGCAACAAGTTGCTTTAGGGTGACAAGCGAAAAAACCTAGAGCTTGAACAAAGTTGGTTGCTGGCACGTCAGTTGCCGTTGAGAGATGTTCGTAACGCATCCGGGCTCAGATCAAGATGTGTACTTCGAGTAGCGATTGCGTTTAATTGGTCAGTCAAAGCATCATAAAGATATATTTGTATCGATATAGCACTTTATTGATGTTATTTCATTGATAGACGCGCTCTTGCTTCACTACACCATGAAGCACACAATTAAAACAGAGATAGAAGGCGTCCGCACTCAAACGAAGAATAGTTGAGCTGAAGCTTGCATCAAGCCGACCAAAGGTCTAATTTGCTCAAATAACATTCAGTGCTGAATGTTTGTGAGGATCAGCGCGGCATCTTAGGCACATGAACGCCACCGTTATGAAAACGCCATGCAACAAGCCATCTTGGGCCTGCGCCCTTGCGGTAGCATGCGCGCTCCTGTTCGCCGCATGCTCGGGGCAATCGGACAGCCGCGGCGATCAACTCGCGCGAGGTGACGCTCAACAGGTAGGTATGCTAAACGCCGATCAGTGTCTGGCGAATGGCGCGACGCTGGAGAACGCCTCGCTCGATGCTGGGGGATATCGCATTCAACCGGGCGATCAACTCGCGATCGATTTCTATTTGAACTCCGAGTTCAACGATAACGTCGCGGTGCAACCCGACGGGCGCATCGTGTTGCGTCTGGTAGGGCCGCTCAATGCCGCAGGCATGACGCCGGGGCAGCTCTCCGCCGAAATCAATCGGGCCTACTCCAAGGAACTGAAAAATCCGAGCGCGACGGTCCACGTGCAGAATATGCCGAGCCGACAGGTATTCGTGCAGGGGCAGGTCAATCATCCCGGAGCATTTGCGTTGCAGCCGGGGATGACGGCTCTGCAAGCCATCGCGAGCGCCGGTGGTCATACCGATGAAGCGGCGATGGAAAACGTGGTGCTGATTCGCCGCGACGCGTGCGGCCGTGCGGACGGCTCCAAGCTCGACCTCGCATCGGCGACCAGCGCGCCTGAGAAAGGTGACGACGTGATGCTGATGCCGCACGATACACTCTTCGTACCGCGCAGCCGCATCGCCAACGTGGACCTGTTCGTCAAACAATATATTCGCGACGTGCTGCCTGTGCAGCCGTACCTTTCCCCTGCGATTCCATAACCGGACAGGAAACGCGTATGAGCACTCGCGACCTCAATTACTGGATAGAAATGGTCTTCCGTCGCCGCATCACGGTGTTGGAAGTCGCCGGCGTAATGTTCGGGCTGGTGGTGCTGGGCACGCTGCTGTGGCCGCCAATCTATCAGGGCAGCGCGAAGATTTTCGTGCGCGACAATCGCGCCGAACTGCTGGTATCGCCAGGGATGAGCGAAAATACGCCGCAGAATCCAGCGGTCATCGCGAATCCGGTGAATGAGGAAGACCTCAACTCGGAAATGGAGCTATTGACCAGCACTTACATCATAAAGCGCGCGATAGAAGAGCTTCCCCCGCCAACGCATACTAAAGGCATCGTCGGGCCAGTGATGAACGGCGTCAGCTATGTCCTCGGACTTCCGGGCGCCGGCTATCGCATGATGCACTCCGAGCCGAACCTCGATGCGCATGAGGCATGGGCACTACAGCTCGGTCAGCATCTATCAGCTTCCATCATAAAGAAGAGCGACATCATCGAGGTTAGCTTCCGCTCGCATGATCCGGCGTGGTCGAAGCAGTTCCTCGAGCTCCTGATCAGCGCGTACCTCGATTACCACGCGCACATCTCGCACGATCCCGCAGCCGAGCAATTCTTTAATCAACAGGCGAAGCTGCTGCAGGCCAAGCTCGAAGATGCCGAAGAGCAGTTGCGCGATTTTCAGGTAAAGAGCGGCATCACCAGCGTCGAGGATCAGCGCAAGGGTATGGTCGATCGGCTCGACCAGTTGCAGGCGGGGCTCGATAAGAATCAGGCCGACCTCGCGTTTAACCAGGAACAGGCCATATCGTTTAAGCAACTCCTCGATCAGACGCCCGCGCGACTCTCCAAGGAAACTCGCCAGGTGCAGAACATGGCGCTCGCGCAGCTTAAGCCGCAGGTGATGCAGCTTCGCGCCGAACGCGCTGAATTGCTCACGCGCTATCAGCCCGATAGCGAGCGGATCCGCCAGATCGATGCGAAGCTCGCGGCCGCGCAGAAGATCCTCGATACCGAGGACCATCTCGAGGTATCCGAGAAGAGCACCGACATCAATCCGCTCTGGGTGACGATCAACTCCAACCTCGACTCCGCGAAGGCGCAGGTCTCCGCGCTCAAGGCGAGTCAGGGATCGATTACGGAACAGATCGCGGCGGCACGTCAGCAGTTGACCGATATGGCCAACAACGTGGTCATCTTCGATCGTCTCCAGCGCGCGGTGCAGAACGCCAAGGACGCCTATCAGTCTTACACCCGTAAGAGCGAGGAGGCGCGCGCCGCCGAAGCTCTCAACCGCAGCCGCATCCTCAATGTGAGCGTCGCACAGCCCGCGACGGCGCCGCTGCGACCGGTGTTCCCTAATGTTCCCCTCAACGTCGCCGCGGGATTGATTCTCGGCCTGGTGCTCGGCGTCGGCGCAGCGTATCGCGAGGAGGAAAACGATCCCAAGATTTACTCGTCCGCCACCATTTCTGAAGTGGCGGGATTGGACACCGTCGCGGTGCTCGGCGACGAAATCTAAATATGTATTATCAGCACTTCGGCCTTAACGGCCCGCCATTTCAGTTCACGCCTTCGCCGTCGATGGTTTACATGAGCCAGACGCATCGCGAAGGTATGGCGGCGCTGGAGTGGGGCCTGATGCATGAGAGCAGCGGCTTCTCGCTGCTGGCCGGCGAAAGCGGGACCGGCAAGACCACGCTTATCGCATCGCTGCTGTCCCGCCAGTATCAGCGCCTGCATCTTGCGTATATCACCAATCCGCGGCTCGACTTCACCGATGTGCTGCGGCTGATCCTCACGCAACTCGGCGTCGAGGCGGTCGGTCTCTCCAAGGGTGAGATGCTTGATGCGCTCGGCGGCTTCCTCGGCGGACTGCGCCCGGCGGAGCGCGTCGCGATCATCTTCGATGAGGCGCAGGGGCTCAGCGACGAGGCGCTTGAGGACCTCCGTCTGCTTTCCAACTACGGCCGCCCGGGCGAGAACCAGCTGCAACTGATTTTAGCGGGCCAGCCCGAGTTGTTGCGCCGTCTGATGGCGCCGCAACTGCGCCAGTTCAATGAACGTATCGGTGCACGCACTCTGCTCGTTCCGCTCGATGCCAACGAGACCACCGAATACATCGACTATCGATTGCGCGCAAAGGGCGGCTCGGCCGGAAAGATCTTCCATCCCAAGGCGCTAAAGTACATCGTCACTGCGAGTGCCGGCGTACCGCGCCGGGTCAACGTGCTGTGCCATAACGCGATGCTTCTCGCCTATGCGGCCGGGGCCAAGCACGTCACCCTCAAGATGGCAAAAGAGGCAGTGGCCGAGTACCAGGATCTCTTCACCGCGGCAATTAAAGCCTCCTCCAATGAGAATCCGACTCCGCGCGATGGCTTTAGGCTTTCGCTCAATCCGGGACTGACTGCGCTCGCTGCCGCGATTGCTTTCGTGATTGTCGCGCTGGTGGCATTCGGCCCCCATCTCGGGAAATGGAGTCATCGCGAGTCCGGCGCCGAAACGGCTAGAAATCGCGATCAGACTTTGGTCCTGCCGCAATCGAGGCTGATGTCTCATGACGAAGCGGCGAGGTCGTCTTCTTCAACGACGCCGATCGCGGTACCCGACTATGCCGCGTCGGGCGATAAGGCGCTCCCTGGGGCGGCAGCTTCTCCCGCACTTTCAGTGGCGACCACCAAGCCCCGGCATTCGGGCGTACGGCTCGCCAAACAGCATACCGTCAGCGACGAGGATGAGGGCGACTGAGCCGTGAGTAAGTATCATGAGGCGATAAATCGAAGCCTGGTCGAACAGGCTTCGAAGGCCAAGCTGGCGATCGATTACGCGGGCAATGGGCAGTCCGACGGCGCCGAAACCTTCGGACCGCTCGTCCCACTGCCGATTCTGGAAGAGGCGGCCGGCAAGGTCGCGCGCTCGAAGGCAATTCGGCGGCTGGCGGAGCAGCTCGCGCCCTTGGCCGTCATCGATACCTCGGTGCGCTTGCTGATCAGCGCCTGCCGCCCCGGCGACGGCGCAACCACTATCGCTTCGGCGCTCGCGATCGATCTGAGCCAGCGGCTCGGATTGCGCACCGTATGCGTCGATGCGCATCTGCGCCATCCCAATCTGCATCGCACGTTTTTGCCCCCGGGCAGTGCGAGCCCGCAACTGGTCCTCGACGGATCGCTGCAGATTCGCGCTACCGAATGGCCGCGCCTTGACCTTGCGACCTGCTGCCCGGTTTCCAGCGACGACGAGCGGATGCAACAGCTCGCGGATTTCGAAGGATTACTGAATCGCTACCAGGCTGCGGTCGTCGATCTTGGCGTACCTCGGCTGGATGCGCGGATGCTTCCGTTGGCGCGGCCCAACGACCCGATCCTGCTGGTAGTTCGTTACGGTTACACCGAGCGTAGCGAGCTTGCGACCACGGTCGCGGGACTGCGCGCGGCCAATCGGCCGGTGGCCGGAGTGGTTCTAAATGGCGCAACCAGCTCGGTTGCCAAGCCCCTGAGGAGACTTCTCGGATCATGAGTGAAGTGTTGAGAATCAGTAACGCCGGCGTCTCCGAAGACGGTGTCCGGGCACGTCGCGACGGTACTTCGACCGAGACTTCCAAGTTCAAGATCGACGGGATCGGCGTCGTGGGACTGGGTTATTGGGGACCGAACTGGGTCCGCAATCTTCATCAGCTGCGCCAGGCGCGCCGGGTGGTCGCGTGCGACCTCGATAGCAGGCGGCGCGAACACGTGCGTGGGCTTTATTCCGGTGTTGAAGGTTCCAGCAACATCAACGATCTACTCGAGGATCGCGAGATCGAGGGACTCGTCATCGCGACTCCGGTTAGTACTCATTTCCCGCTCGCCAAGAAAGCTTTGCTGGCCGGCAAATCGGTGCTGGTCGAAAAGCCGCTCGCGATGTCCTCGGCGGAAGCAGCCGAGCTGGTGCGCATCGCGCGCGACCGCGGCAAGGTGCTGATGGTCGGCCATACCTTCGAGTACAGCGCACCGGTCCTCAAGATGCGCGACATCATCGAATCGGGCGAGCTCGGCGATATGTTCTATGTCAGCTCGATTCGCGCCAACCTCGGACTCATCCAGCGCGATGTAAACGTCGCGTGGGACCTCGCGACCCATGACATCTCGATCATCCTGATGCTGATGGGCGGCCGAATTCCGGAAGCGGTGAGCTGCCAGGGTCAGAGCCATTACAAGCGCGGTATCGAAGACGTGGCGATGCTGTCGCTGCACTTTCCGCGCAACGTTATCGCATTCATCCACGTGAGCTGGCTCGATCCCAACAAGATTCGGCGTACCACCATCGTCGGTTCCAAGAAGATGCTGGTTTACGATGATCTCGCGATGCAGGAGAAAATCCGCATCTACGATAAGGGCGTCGATGTCGCGCCGTATTACGACACCTTCGGCGAGTTCCAGTACTCGTATCGCTACGGCAACGTGATGATTCCGCGCATCGACGAATCCGAGCCGCTGAAGGCCGAATGTGAGCATTTCGTCGACTGCATCCGCAACGGCGGCAACCCGCGCACCGATGGGCTTTCGGGCCTACGCGTGGTGAGCGTGCTGGAAGCGGCCAATCTGTCGCTCAAAAGTGGCGGCGCGATGGTGCCGGTGGCGCGTCCGGAGGTCTAACGATGAGTCGCCCGGAATTGCCCGCGAATGTATGCGTGTCCGATGACGTCAAGCTCGGTGCTAACGTCCGGCTCGCACCGTTCGTCAACCTCTACGGCTGCGAAGTCGGCGACGATACCCGCATCGGCGCGTTCGTCGAGGTGCAACGCGACGCCAGTATCGGTAAGCGCTGCAAGATTTCCAGCCACACCTTCATTTGCTCGGGCGTGGTGATAGAGGACGGCGTGTTCATCGGACACGGTGTGGTGTTCATCAACGATCGCCACCCGCGGGCGGTCAATCCCGACGGTTCGCTCCAGACCGAAAGCGATTGGGAACTGGAAGAGACCAGAATTCGCACGGGTGCTTCGATCGGCAGCGGCGCCATCATCATGTGCGGCGTCACGATCGGAGAACGCGCGATGGTCGGCGCGGGCGCACTGGTCACGCACGACGTGCCGCCGCATGCCGTGGTGGCGGGACATCCGGCGCGGGTGCGCCGCCTGATGCTCGCTGAGAATGGTTCGGGAGAAAAAAGGGGAAACGAGAATGCAGATTAAGTTCGTCGATTTGGCCGCGATGAACGAGGAGATCCGCGAACGCGTTGATCGCGAGTTCGCGGAGATTCATAAAAACACCGCCTATATCGGCGGCCCTCATGTCGAGGCTTTCGAGAAAGAATTCGCGAATTATCTCGGCGTCCGTCACGTGATCGGCGTTGGGTCAGGCACCGATGCGCTGCGGCTCGCGCTGATGGCGCACGATGTTGGACCCGGCGACGAGGTCGTCACCACTCCGATGACGTTTATCGCGACCGCCGCGAGCATCATTCAGACTGGCGCCAAGCCAACTCTCGTCGATGTCGATCCGCGCACCTGCAACCTCAATCCCGGCGCGGTGCGGCGCTATTTCGAGACGCACCGCAACGGCAATGGCAACGGCAAGGCGCACAAGCGCGTGATTCTGCCGGTGCATCTTTACGGGCTTCCGGCTGCGATGCCGGAACTCCGCGCGATCGCCGAAGACTTCGGCGCGCTGCTGGTCGAGGATGCCTGTCAGGCGCATGGCGCGAAGATTGACTCAACTCGCGCCGGCGCGATGAGCGCGGCGAGCGCGTTCAGCTTCTATCCCGGCAAGAATCTCGGCGGATGGGGCGAAGGCGGCGCGGTCGCCGTCGATAGCGACGAGCTCAAGGCGCGCATCATTTCGCTGCGCGATCACGGTCGCATCTCGCACTATGCGCATCAGGAAATCGGTTACAACGCGCGCCTCGATGCGATACAAGCCGCGGTCCTGCGCGCCAAACTCGAGAAGCTCGACGGCTGGAATGGAAAGCGGCGCAAGCTCGCCACAGCCTACTGCGAGCGGCTCGAAGGATGCGGCGTGACGCTGCCGCACGAGCCCAAGAGCTACGAATCCGTTTATCATCTGTTCGTCATTCGGACTGAGAAGCGCGATGCGATCCGGCAGGCCTTGATGGAAGCCAACATCGGTTGCGGCATCCACTATCCGCTGCCGCTACATTTGCAGCCCGCGTGCCGCTACCTCGGATACAAGAGCGGAGATTTCCCGGAAGCGGAGCGCATCGCGGACACCGCGCTGTCGCTCCCGATGCATCCCGCGCTCACCATCGACGATGTTAATCGCGTGGCCGAGGTGGTGCGCGAAACCATGAAAAAGGAATTAGGTCTGTTCGCCGGCGGACACAGCCAGACTGCTGCGTGCGAACCCCCCCCCACATGTGGTGGTTGAAGCATGTTCGCCGGCGAACTTCGAAAACAGAAGGCGTTATTCGCAGCGGTTGATGCCGTAGCGCTGCTCAACGCCATCGGTGCCGCGCTTGCGATCCATGATCCGTCGCACGCGCAGGAAGCGCGCCTGCTCGGCACCGATACGCGCCTGCTCTTCCTCGGCGTGATGCTGGTGGTCGCCGGATGGGTGCTGGTGTTCCGCGCCTGCGACCTCTACCGGATGCGCGCGGGTGGCATTAAGGAAACCGCGGCGGTGGTGCGCGCCTGCACCTATGCCGCGGTCCTGACGCTGCTGGCGGGATTTTTCTTTCACTTCGATGGCTCGCGACTGACTATCGCGCTCGCCTACGTCTTCAGCATTCCAGCGGTGCTGCTGGGTCGCGCGATTACGCGCAACCTGGTGCGCCGCGTTTATTCCGATCCGCGGATGACGATTCCGCTCGCCATCATCGGCTTCAACGATGTCGGCCGCTATCTGTTCGATCAGGTCGCCAGCGAGATGACGTTCTACGAGCCGGTCGGCTTCATCGATGAAACACCGGAGGGCCGCCAATATCACGGCCTGCCGGTGCTGCAGGGGCTATCGAACCTCGCCGAGATGGCGAAGCTGCATCAATGCCTCGAAGTCGCGATCGCGCTGCCCGACGCGGCGCGCTCCGAGCACGAGGACATCATCGAGATGTGCGAGGAAAATCGCATCCGATGGTGGTTGGTGCCGTGGGTCTTCAATGCGCCACCGGCGGGACTCAAGGTTGACATGATGGGAGTGGTGCCGCTGCTGACCCTGCGCGGCTCCAACATCGAGGGGCTCAACTTCGTCGTCAAACGCACCTTCGACGTACTTGCCGCATCGATGCTGCTGGTTCTCGCTGCGCCTCTGCTGGCTCTCGCTTCAGTAGCGATCTGGCTTGAAGACGGCGGCCCGGTCTTCTTTCGGCAGACCCGGATCGGTATCCGCGGCGAGGAATTCGATTTCCTCAAGCTGCGTTCGATGCGGCCGGCGTCGGGCGACAATGCGCATCGCGAGTATGTGAAGAAATGGATCCGGCTCGGCGAGCGCGCTGCCACCAACGGTGTCGCGGCCGAGGGCGAGAAAATTTTCAAGCTCACCGACGACAAGCGCATCACGCGGGTCGGACGTATCATGCGCCGCTACCGAATCGATGAGCTTCCGCAAATTATCAACGTGCTGCGCGGCGACATGAGCCTGATCGGCCCGCGACCCGCGCTGCCGTATGAGCTCGAACTCTACAAAGGATGGCATCGCCGCCGCCTGGATGCGGTTCCGGGTATCACCGGGCTATGGCAGGTGAGCGGTGGCAACCGGCTCTCCTTCGACGATATGGTGCGGCTCGACGTCAAGTACATTGAGGATTGGTCGCTCATCAGCGATATCAAGATCCTCGCGCGTACGGTGCCGGTGCTGCTGCGCGGCGAGGGGCTATGAGCATGGGTTCGCGCGGGGAGGCGAGGCGGCCGCTTGCGCCGCACGACGAGGTCGGCATCAAGCCGGAATTCGTCGCGCCGCAGCCGGCGAACTCCGCCGATCCCAACGGCAAGTTGTGGCAGGCATTCGCGCGCAGCGTGCGCGACAACGTATTCGCGGAAATCACCCTCCAGGCAATCCGCGTCGGCGGCATGATCGTGTTGGCGCGCGAGTTGATGCCGAATGATTTCGGCATCTTCCGCGTGCTGCTGATAGTGATGTACTTCGCGCTGATTCCGATCGAGAACGGCATCCCGGAAGCACTCATCCAGCGCCGCACCTTACTGCCACAGCACGAATCCACCGGATGGTGCCTGAGCGTCGCGGTTTCAATTGCGATGGCGGTGCTCTTATACGTTTCGGCGCCGCTGCTCGCGGGCGTCATGGCGATGCCGGGAATCGAGCCATATGTCAGGCTGCTGTGCATCCCGATGATCCTTCAGGGCACCGCGATGGTGTCCAACGCGCGGCTGCGCCGGGAGATGCGTTTCGGTGCGCTCGCGAGCGCCGAGGTCTTCGCGGAAATGGTCTTCCTCGCGGCGGCGTTGTTCCTGCTCCTCGACGGGTATCCGCGGTATAGCCTTCCAGGCGCGCTCGCCGCGCGCATCGCGGCCTACTCGCTCGCGCTATGGGTAACCGATCGCAGATTCGCCGCGGTATGGCCGCGGCTGTGGGCGGCGCGCGATTTCGGCCGCTTCACCACGGCGGTGTGGGGGGCACGCACGATCTATTGCTGCTCGGCCAATGCGGACTTCCTGCTGGTTGGACGTTTCCTCGGCGGCAATGCGCTGGGCTTCTACTCGATGGCGTGGGACCTGCTGCGCTTTGTGCCCGATCGCCTCTTTCGCATCGCAGGGCGGGTGACATTCCCCGCGTTCTCGCGCGTGCAGGATGACGATGCGCAACTAGCGCATGCATTCGGCGAATTCACCGGCTATATCGCGCGCTTCGTGCTGCCGATCATGGCGATGACCGCGATTGCAGCGCCCGAGTTCATCGGATTCGTCTATGGCGCGAAGTGGATGCCGACGGTGGTGCCGCTGCGCCTGCTCTCGATCGGCTTCACCCTGATGGGCCTGCGGATCGGGATCGGTTCAGTGTTCTATTCCAAGGACCATCCGTCGTACGACATGTGGACTCATGGTATTCGTTTGATACTTATTGTAGTAACGGTCGCGCCGCTCGCGATGTATGCCGGGCTGGGCAGCGTCAGCGCCGACATGGCGGTGGTCGAGGGCGCGATCAGCCTGATCGGCTTGTACCTGGCGGCGCGGCTGGTGAAGAGCACACTGACGCGGATACTGGCGACCGCGTTGCCGGGGCTGAAGCTCGCGATTGCGTGTTCGATCGCGGCGCTGGCGGGCAAGGAGCTCGCCCTCGCGATGGGTGCGCAAGGCGCGGCAGTCCTCGCAGCGGAAGCATTACCGGCGCTGGCGGTATTCCTGTGGATGGAAGCGTCGATTTTTATCGACATGATCAGTAAGGCGTTTCGGCCGGCGGCGCCGCAAACGGCATTGCAGTCGGAATGATGAAAGCTACGCTAACCAACCAATCGACGGGCGCCTTTTTTGAGGCCACGGATAGGATGCCGTCACCCATCGATCATACCGCCGGCCCCACGCGCGACGGCCTCAAGATTTCGCCGTGGCGCCAGGCGCTGCCGGCCTGGAGATATGCACTATCTCGCGTTCCAGGCGCGACATTTTATCATACCGAGCAATGGATCGAGGCGGTGCGCGCGGCGTACGGTCTCACGATCGAGGTTGCGACGCTCCATCGCGCGGGCGAGCTTCGCGCCGCCGCAGTGCTCGCGCGCTCCAAGGGTTTGTTCTCAACCCGCCTGGTCGCGCTGCCATTTTCGGACTGCGCCGACCCGCTGGCGGTCGATGATGAGGCCCGCGCGGACCTTATGCGTACGCTCGCAGTCGCAAATCCGCATGCCTCGATCGAGATTCGCGGCGCAGCGGGCGACATGCCGTGGCAAAACATTGATTGCTTCGGGCATTGGACGCTGGACCTGAGGCGTCCTTACAGCGAAATCAGCGGCGCGTTCAGTCGCACCATCAAGAGCGGAGTTAAACGCGCGCACAAGGACAATGTCAGCATCGATCGCGGAAATAACATCGAATACGTGACGCGCTTCTTCGATCTGCAGCTCGAAACGCGGCGGCGACTCGGCGTTCCGCCTCAGCCGTTCAAATTTTTTGCGACAGTTCACGAGAAGTTCGGCCCTGATTGCGAAGTGTGGTTCGCTCGTCACGGCGAGCGCGATCACGCCGGCCTGATTCTGCTCCGTAGCGGTGACCGGCTCTGCTACAAATGGGGCGCGCGAATCGAGAATTGTCATCCCGGGGCTAACCACTTGCTGGTTGCCAATTTGATCGAAGCGTATGCCGGCAAGGCGGCTACGATGGATTTCGGCCGCTGCGACATGCGCAATCAGGGCTTGGTGCGCTCGAAGGCGGAAATCGGATGCGTGTCGCGTCCGGTTCCGTATGCGTATTTTCCCAAGGCCCCGCGCCAGGTCAGTTCGGAAGTTTTAACCGGCCCTGCCAAACTCGCCTCGGTTATTCTGAAGCGGCTTCCGCTTCCGGTGACCCGCGTGCTTGGCGAAGCACTCTATCGTTACATGGCATGAGCAAGATGCGAATCATCGCGATCACACCGGCGCGCGACGAGGAAAAATTCCTCCCGCGGCTGATTGCCTCGATGGCGGCGCAGACGCTGAAGCCCGAGCGCTGGACCGTCATCGATGACGGGTCCACCGATGCGACGCCCAAGATCCTCGATGAGGCGGCGGCGGAGCATCCGTGGATCGATGCGAAGCATCTTGCGGCAGGCCGCGAGCGTTTGCCGGGCGGCGAATCGGTGCTGATGCAATTCCTGCCGGACGAAGTGTGGCGGGACTATGATGCGATCCTTCGCATCGATGCCGACATCACCTTCAAACCCGATTTCGTCGAGTTGCTCGCCGCCGAATTCGGACGCGATGCGTCGCTCGGCATTGCGGGCTCGGCGCTGTTCGAACCCGAGGGTACGGCGTGGCGCGAGATTCGCTCGCCTGGCTTCCACACGCGAGGCGCGGTGAAGATGTATTCGCGCGGATGTTTCGAGGCGATCGGGGGACTCGTAAGCGGCTTGGGATGGGACACCATCGATGAAGCGCGGGCGATGATGCTGGGCTACACGAGCCGCAGCTTTCGTCATATCCGGGCGTATCATCATCGGCCGCAGGGGTCGGCCAGCGGTTATCTAAAGGGCAATTTGGCGGCGGGGCGCGCCGCCTACAACGTCGGATATCATCCGCTATTTCTGCTCATGCGGGCGGCCAAGCGGGGTTTATCATGGCCGCCGGTGATTGGCGGAATGGTTCTGTTTGCGGGTTATGTCGAGGGATATCTGCGGCGGACCAAGAAAATCGCGCCGCCGGACCTGATCAAATACATCCGGCGGCAACAGTTGCGACGTCTTTTGTTGAGGGAGTCAGCATGGCGCTAAGGATCGCATCGAGTGGGGGCGTTGCGGTCGCGGAACCAACTTCCAGCGACACCGCCGATTATCGAAACGACGGGTTTTCCTTCTGGAAGTTGCCCGAAAATTATCGTCCGCAACTGGAGCAAGCGATTGAAGCATCGGAACCGCTGATCCGTCGCTACCTGTTCGAGGAATATATGACTCCCGCGCGGCGGCTGCCTTCACCGGCAGTGATGACCTATTATCGGGTGAAGCGATTCATCCCGATCGCGATTCGGCATTGGATCAACTATGCCGCAGTGCGCGCGCGTTTGCGCGACGGATTCCCGAATTGGCCGTGTGAGACAGCGCTGCTCGATTTATGGCAGGACTGGCTGCGCTCCAGCCTTAAGGGCATCGGGCAAGACGATCCCTGGCACATCGCGTTCTGGCCCCACGGCAAGCGCTGCTGCATCACGCTGACTCACGATGTCGAGAGCAATCTCGGCTTTGACCGGATGGAACGGATGGCTGACCTCGAAGAGCGCTATGGATTCAGGTCATCGTGGAACCTGCCGCTGGCGCAGTATCCGATCGATTGGAAGGCGGTGGAGCGGTTGCGCGCGCGCGGCTTCGAAATCGGTGCTCATGGCCTCGCGCACGATGGCCGCATGTTCCGCAGCCGCCATGACTTCGAGGTCTGCAAGATGCTCGTCGAGCGCATCGCTGCCGAGCACGATCTGCACGGCTTCCGCGGGCCTTCCACGCTGCGCAATGCGGAATGGATCGGAACCATGGCGTTCGATTACGACTCGACGTTTTCCGATACCGATCCCTACGAGCCGCAGCCGGGCGGGACGTGCAGCCTGTTTCCATTTTTCCTTTCGGAAATGGTCGAGCTGCCTTACACCCTGCC
>Ga0335081_10008721_pt1 | contig 16266 bp, 11 predicted proteins | sample Lox_Sample_35_FD_206713 | JGI IMG/M metagenome (GOLD analysis project Ga0335081, IMG submission 206713) | Soil microbial communities from Loxahatchee National Wildlife Refuge, Florida, United States - Lox_Sample_3.5 | ecosystem: Environmental > Terrestrial > Soil > Wetlands | place: USA... | reverse complement strand
CCTTCCCGATGCCGAACGAATTCACGAGCTCATCGGAGCCTACTCCGGCGATGGCACTCTCCTGCCGCGCAACTTCGCCGAAATCTGCGAAAACGTGCGCGACTTTGTCGTACTCGAACATCGCCGCCAAATCGTCGGTTGCGGCGCTCTCCATCTCTACGGCCAGCACCTCGCCGAAATCCGTTCCATCACCGTTGATCCCGCCCGCCAGCGCTCAGGCGGCGGCAAACGTCTTGTGGAAGCGCTTCTGGAAGAGGCCGAAAAGCACCAGGTGAGCTGCATCTGTCTGTTTACCCGCAAGCCCGAGTTCTTCGCGCATCTCGGTTTCGCTCTGGCACAACGCGAAGACCTGCCCGATAAAATTCATAAAGACTGCTGCGTCTGCCCGCGCCTGCATTGCTGCGATGAAGTTGCCATGGTGCGCGGCGAGTTGCCCAAGTTCGCCCTCCTCCCTGAGCCCGCAACCTGGCTGGTGAAGCTCGAGGTATGACGGTTTCCGCCTCGCCCCAACTCTGTCTCCCTGCAGGATTCTCTTTCTCGGCGGTCACAGCCGGCATCAAGGCCAGCGGCCGGCCCGATTTGGCGATGGTCTCGTGCTCCTCCGGCACCACTGCCACTGCGCTTTTCACCCGGAACCGTGTTGTTGCCGCTCCCGTCATCGTCGGCCGCAAATCTCTGGCCGAATCGCGCGGCCGTGTTCGCGCGGTGATCGTCAACTCCGGTAATGCCAACTGCGCCACGGGCAAACTGGGAATTCAGTTGTGCCACGGGATCTGCCGCGAAGCCGCACGTCTTCTCAACGTGAAGTCGGCTGAAATCCTCCCTTCTTCCACAGGAGTTATCGGCGTTCCGCTCCCGGCGGAAAAAATCAAAGCCAGATTGCCGGAACTGAAAGCCGCCTCTGCCGCCACGGAACCCGCGCTACGGCAATTCGCCGAAGCCATCATGACCACCGACACGCGCGCCAAGCTCGCTTCACAGCGTGTGGGCTTCGCCCGGGGGGAGTGTGTGATCGCAGGCGTCGCCAAAGGCGCCGGCATGATTCATCCGCAGCTCGCGACCATGCTGGTCTATCTTTTTACTGATTTGGCCGCCACGCCCACGGAGCTGAAAAGCCTTCTTCGGACAGCTTGCGATCAGACTTTCAATTGCATTTCAATTGATGGCGATACTTCCACCAACGACACCGTGCTGTTACTCGCAAGTGGAAAGAGCGGCGTTCAATTCACGCAGCCCGGCATTCGCGCAAAGTTTTCCGCCGCTCTCCGGGAAATTTGTGAGTCGCTGGCGGAGCAGATCGTGAGCGACGGCGAAGGCGTTCAGCATGTCATCCGTTTGTTCGTCGAGCAGGCGAAGAATCGCGACGAGGCGCTGCGCATTGCCAGGGCCATTGCTCATTCCTTGCTGGTGAAAACGGCCTGGGCCGGCGCCGACCCAAACTGGGGGCGCATTCTTTCCGCTGCTGGGTCGTCCGGCGTTCCGATCGTTCCAGAACGAGTAGAAATCTCCATTGGCAGCCAGACCGTATTTCGCGGTGCAGCGCGACACTTCGATCCGGTCAAAGCCCATCACGAACTTTCACAGCCGCGCTGTGACATTCGGGTCAAGCTTGGCCGCGGACGGTCGTCGCTGCTGTTCCACACAACCGACCTGACCGCCGAATACGTCCGCATCAACGCCGAGTATTCGACGTAGGCACGCCCGGCAGTACAGCACTGAAGGCCTGCGCGTTTCTCCCACCCATACACAAGACGCCCAAGGATAGGGCCCCGCCGGCAAAGGTGAGAGCTGCGAGCACACGTTTGCCTCAAAACCGGTTATTTTGGTGCTTTGGCCAACAGAAAAAGACTTGCCATCGCCTCGCCTGACATTGCAATCTCGATAAGGCCTCCGGCCCAATTTGTTAACAGTACTCAATGGAAAACGAAGCTGCGAGCCACCCTGCTGCACCCGAAACCGCGATGACAGCTCGCTCCGCCGAAGAGTGCGCAAATTCCCCGGCTCGTCCCGCTCCACAACTCTTGCAGTTTCCGGGTGAAGACGGCGGACGATCCGTGCTGGAAATGGCCGAGCGTGACCTTGAGGCCACGTTGCAACTACTGGCCGAACGGGCGCACTACATCACCGGTGCATCCGGCGCGGCTATTGGATTAGCTCAAAATGGCGAAGTCATCTGCCGCGCGAGCGCAGGTCCTTCCGCGCCGCCAATCGGAACACGTCTATCGGTCAGCTCCGGACTCTCGGGTGAGAGTGTGCGCACCCGGCAGATTCTGACCTGCGACGACGCGAGCAAAGACCCGCGTGTGAATCAAAGCAGTTGCCAGTCGCTGGGCATTGCGTCGGCCATCGTGACGCCGCTTAGGCAGGACGAGGAAGTGGTTGGTGTTTTCGAGCTGTTGTCTGGCAAGCCGGCAGCTTTTGCCGAGCCTGATGTGCTAGCGATCGAGCGCCTGGGGCACATGATTGAAACCGCGCTCGATCACGCGCGGGCGGCGTGGCGCGCCCAGGGTCACGTGGACGGCCCAAATCCGCCCATCGCTCTGGACTACGTCGAGGTGCAGTTTGGCGCTGCTGCCAACCTTGCGCAGCAAGGAAACCCCGAAACGGACTTGCCTGAAACTGCGGCACTCACCTTGGGCACAACACATCCCAGAGTGGGTTCATGCGCCAGTTGCGGATTCCCCATTTCCGAGAAAAGGAAGTTCTGTCTCGATTGCGAAGCGCGAGCACAGGAAAGCGGCTCGCCATCCGTTGAATCGGCGTCGAACCTGGCGCAACAGTGCTCCAAATGGGCGATGTCGCCCAAATACATTATCGGAGCCCTGCTGGCCGTCGGTGCCGCGGCCGGCGCCGTGCTGCTGTGGTTGCGATAACATCCCGCTAAATCTTTTTTTCTTCCTGAAACCATAGCTTCCCAAAACGGACCGTCCAATCGCCCATTACTCTTCCCAAGAACGCACTCTTCCTTAATCGAGAGATCCCGATTTTTCCCCTCGCTCTAGCCTTTCTTGCCCAGAAATGCCCGATTCGTTCCATTCCGATGTAGCCCATAACGAGTTGCTTATGGGGAAAGAGCTCACCTCGCGAATCGCCGTCTCCACCTTACGTTTATTGCTGGTAGGAGAGAACGAAGAAGATTTCCACTCGCTGCGTAATTTGCTGGGCCAGGCCGAACATCAAATCGTCCTGGAGCACGCGGTGTCCCACGAAGAGGCCATCTCGCTTCTCAGCGACAAGAAATATGATCTTGTACTCTGCGATTACAAAAGCGGTAATGGCATGGCCCTGCGACTATTGCACGAGATGCACAAGAACGAATCAAGCGTGCCCGTCGTTTTTCTGAGCGAACACGTTGATGAGCAGACCGTGGCTGCTGCCATCGCAGCGGGAGCATTTGCCTGCGTGCCGGGCGCCCATCTGAGCGAGGCCAATGTCGTCAGAACCATCTGCTACGCCATTGACATGTATTGCAAGGAGCGGCAACAGCAGAAAGCTGAAGAGATGCTGCGCAAACTGTGGCGGGCAGTGGAACAATCCGCCGACCTCGTCGTCATCACTGACCGCTCGGGAGTCATTGAATACGTCAATCCCGCCTTCAGCACGCTCACCGATTACACCGCCGAAGAGGTCATCGGCAAGACGCTGCGGCTGCTCAAGTCGCCGAATCAGCCGGCTGAACTCTATAAGAAAATGTGGAACACCATTCTCGGGGGAAAGATTTTTCGGGGCATTGTCGTGAACCGGAAAAAAAATGGAGAGAACATCACAGTCGAGAAGACAATCACGCCTTTGCGTGATAGCGATGGACAGATTACTCATTTCATCTCCACCGACCGGGACATCACGGAACGGAGAAGGCTGGAAGTCGAGCTGCAGCAGGTGCAAAAAATGGACGCGGTCGGACGGCTGGCCGGCGGAGTCGCGCACGACTTCAACAATCTGCTGATGGTGATTAGCGCCTACGCGGAACTGATGCTCGAGACTCTGGAACCCGACCACCGTTTGCGCCACAATGTGGAAGAAATCATCAAAGCCTCGGGCCGCGCCGCCGAGCTCACTCGGCAACTGCTGGCCTTTGGACGCAAACAGCGGCAGGCACTGCAGATTCTGGATTTGAACATGGTCGTCCGTGAGATGAGCCGCATGTTGGAACGCCTGATCGGGGAAGACGTGGCGCTGGCGTTTCTTCCCGCCCCCGACCTGGGCCGGGTCAAGGCGGACACCGCGCAGGTGGAGCAGATTCTCATGAACCTGGTGGCGAATGCGCGCGACGCCATGCCCGAAGGCGGAACCGTCACGATTGAAACCACCAACGTCCGCCTGGATGAAGCTTACGTCGAGCAGCACTCGATGGTTCCGGCGGGTGATTACGTGCTTCTGGCGGTGACCGATTCGGGCGAGGGCATCGCGCGGCAACATCTGGCACACATCTTTGAACCTTTCTACACCACGAAGGAAAAAGGCAAGGGCACGGGATTGGGCCTGGCGACCGTGTACGGCATTGTGAAGCAGAGCGGCGGCTTTGTGTGGGTCTACAGCGAACCGAAGATGGGCACGACCTTCAAAATTTATCTTCCCCGTGTGCAGAAAGAGGCCGACAAGCCGCCTGTGCCAGAAGCGGGAACGAAAGCTCTGCAGGGAAGGGAAACGGTTCTGCTGGTCGAAGACGAGACCGCCGTGCGCATGTCTGTAAATGAATTCCTCAGGCTGAGCGGATACACCGTGCTCGAGGCGGGAAGCGGAGAAGAAGCCCTGCGCGTGGCGCGCGACTATCCCGCCGCGATTGATCTTATGGTGACGGACGTCGTCATGCCCCAGATGAGCGGCGCCAGCCTTGCCGAGCAATTGGCCAAGGAGCGGCCTGCAATGAAGGTGTTGTTTGTCTCCGGCTACGCGGAAACCACCGTGGCGCGGCACGGCGCGATCAATGTAACCACGCGCTTCCTGCAGAAACCGTTCACATTAAGAACTCTGGCCAAAAAAATCTGGGAAGTTCTGCACGAGGAAGACGTTTCCGCTGCGGCCGCCGTCTTGCCCTGAATCCAGGGCGCATTTCCTTTCCGTATAATCGCTAGAACGGTGATGATGGAGCGAAACACTCCCGCGCAGGGCGGCGCATGAGTTTGCCCGCCGCCCCCCAAACCCCTGATCCCACGCGGCCTTTCGTAGTGGTGCGTAATCCCGCCCGATTTCGCGCCCGTTCGGTTTTCACGATTGTGTTGCTGTGGCTGGCGACGTACGCCGCCGGCATGTTCACTCCCGCCTTGCTCGATGACGCCGATACCGTGCATGCCGAGGCCGCGCGCGAAATGCTGCTGCGCCACGATTGGGTCACGCTGCGTGCGAATGGCGTCCGCTACCTGGAAAAAGCGCCGCTCATGTATTGGGGCGTGGCGGCGAGTTATCGCCTGTTTGGCGTGAGCGAGTGGAGCACCCGGCTGCCTCTAATGCTCGGTGTGCTTGCGCTGCTCCTGGCGACCTACGCGTTGGGTGCTCGGGTTTACGGAGAAAAAGGCGGGTTCTATTCCGCAGTGGTGATAGGCACGGCCCTGGGGCCATATCTTTTCACCCGCTTCCTGATTCCTGACACTTTGGTGGGCCTCTGGCTGGCTCTCAGTTTTTATTTCTTCCTTCGTTCTCTCGAGCAGGAAACTCCATCGCGCTTCATCTGCTGGGGATTGGCGGCCGCTTGTGCGCTGAACGTGTTGACGAAAGGGCTGATTGGGCTGGTCTTTCCCGCGGCTGTAATCGGACTGTATCTGATTCTGACCGGCAATCTGCGGCATCTGCTTCGGCTCCGGCTGGTTTCGAGCGCAGCGGTCTTCCTCGCCATCGCCGCGCCCTGGCATGTGCTGGCTGCGCTCCGCAATCCGAGCCAAGGCACCGTTCGCGGATTTCTCTGGTTCTATTTCGTCAACGAGCATTTTCTCCGCTATCTGAACAAGCGTGTGCCGCGCGATTATGACACCGTGCCGCTCGTGCTCTTCTGGGCTTTGCTGCTGTTGTGGCTGCTGCCCTGGATGGCCTTTCTGCCGCAAGCGCTCAAAGATGTTCCCCTGCGCTGGCGCCAGATTCGCAGTCATCTCGACGCGCAGGCTAGAGCCAAGTTTCTGTTTGTGCTGTGGGCCGGAGTCATCCTTCTCTTCTTCAGTTTCTCTACCCGGCAGGAGTATTACACGATTCCGGCTTTGCCCGCGCTGGCTCTGCTGGTGGGAGGATGGCTGGCGAAGGAAGAAGCATCGGCTCCGGCGAGCGCAGCGCGACGGGCCGGAAAGATTTCGTCTCTGGCGCTTTTCCTGGGTGGTGTGATCGCATTTGCGGTTGCCATATTCATGCTGCATTTCGCAAAAGCTCACGCCGCTGGAACGGATCTCTCCGAATTGCTGAAGAAAAATCCGCAGGATTACGCGCTCTCCTTTGGACATTTTCTCGATCTCACGCCGCAGGCGCTGGGCGCGTTTCGCGGGCCATTGCTCGGGTTCGTCCTGGCGCTGCTTTTGGGTACGGGTGCGAATTGGTTCCTGCGCCGGCGCGCACAGCCGGACGCAGGAAACTGGGCGCTGGCCCTGATGATGGTGGGCATGTTCGCCTGCGTTCATACAGCCTTTGTCACGTTTTCTCCCGTTCTTTCTTCGAAGCCGCTGGCGATGGCCATCGAGCGCCACTACCGTTCCGGTGATGTCGTGGTCGTGAACGGTAAGTATGAGAACGCCTCAAGCCTGAATTTCTATACCGGCATTCACTTGCGATCGCTGCATGAGCCGGCCGGCAATATGTGGTATGGTGCGCAATTTCCCGATGCGCCGCGCGTGTGGGAGACACCGAGTTCCTTCGACGCGTTGTGGGACGGCCCGGAGACGGTTTTCTTCTGGACCGATCAGCAAAATCCGAAAGCCCTGGTCGGTAAGCCGCGTTATGTGCTCGCGCAAAGCGGTGGAAAAGCTATTTTCGTGAATCACGAACTGGCTCGCTAAGAGCGCGTCAGCATTTTACGACCTCGCGCGAACCAGCTTTCCTTTTTTCAGCGTGAACGATTCTCCGCGCCAGGTGATGCGGTGTCCCGCGAAGGCGCAAACCCAAACGGCCGCGGCAATCAGGTCGCGAACAGGAAGCAGTGCAAGGCCGCGGACGACGAATTGATCCCGAAGTACTGTTCTTCCCACCACCAGCGCGACGACAGTGCGCATAGCGGCCACGGCCAAGAGCAATGCCCAGGCCCAGATGCTCCCGCGTGAGCCCAGCAGGCACAAAATCGCCCACGGCAAACCGAAAGTCAGAACCAGGCCAACATAGCCTGCCGGGCGGGAATCGCGAATCGTTCGCGCCCATCGAAGTTGATGGCGAATGAACTCGCGCAGATCGTACGCAGGCAAATGCGTTTCCACCACTTCGCGCGAAAGCTCGATCTCTAAACCCTGCGCGGCGATGCGGCGTCCGAGTTCGTAGTCGTCGGCCAGATAATCGGCAAGAGATTCGAAGCCGCCGATTTTTTCGAGATCGGAGCGCCGGAACGCAAGCGTGGACCCGAGGCCGAAACGGATACCCTGCAGCCGCAGCGCCGCCAGCACCCCGGGAATGAAGTCCGTGCTGATGCCGAGTGATTCGAGCCGCGAGCCAAGCGTAGGCTGTGAGACGCCGCGATAGAGGCAGGTGACCATCCCGATCGAAGGTCGAACCAGCGTTGCAACGATACCGCGCAGGTATTCGGCGCCAACGCGAATGTCGCCATCATTGACCACGAGAATCTCATGCCGCGCCGTCCTCACCATTTGCGCAAGATTGCTCACCTTTGTGTTCGCGCCAAGATCCTGGTGACACAAAACCAGGCCGATCGCGAGGCCGGGAAATTCCTCCATGATCCTGCGCACCATGGCGGCCGCAGGATCGCTCTCATCCTCAACTCCGAAAATAATTTCGTATTCCGGATAATCCTGTAGGCAGTGGCTGCGCAGGTTCTCGTACAAATCAGGGTCGGTTCCCTTAAGCGGCTTGAGAATCGAAACTCTCGGATGGGTCGAGCAAGGTTCTCCTGGTGAAGACCGCAGAAATGCCGACGCCCCTGTCAGGCAAAGCGCATAGTAGCCGATGCTCGCAAGGGTGCCCGCCACAGAAACAATTTCGACTGTTTTGATGACAAGGTGAAGCATGAATGGTCGGGCCGCGAATGATTAAATCATAGAGGGCAACGCGGCGCAGAGCGCAGATCAGACCATGGACATCACACCAGAAGAATCCTCGGCAGCTATTCGTAGCGAAGCGATTCAATGGGATCCAGATTCGCCGCTTTCCACGCGGGATAGATCCCGAAGACCAACCCGACCCCAGCCGCCGCGCTGAAGCCAAACGTAGCCCAGAAGACCGACATGCGCGCCGGCAGCGATGGCCAGAGCACGGGAATCACGCCCGTGACGATCGCGCCAATCAGCACGCCAATCACCCCGCCCAGCATGGTCAGCATGATCGCTTCAAGCGTGAACTGTAGCAGGATATCGCGCTTGCGAGCCCCAATCGCCTTGCGCACGCCGATTTCGCGCGTGCGCTCCGTGACCGAAACCAGCATGATGTTCATCACGCCCACGCCGCCCACGATCAATCCGACGCTCGAAACCGCGAACATGAAAACGAAAATCATGCCCGTGATCTGGTTCCACACATCCGAGAGCGACTCCTGCGTGAAAACCGCAAAGTTGTCCGGCTTGTCGAAGGGGACCTTGCGGCGCCGCCGCAGCGTCTCGCGGATTTCGTCTATGGCCTGCGGCATGGCCTCGTGCGACGTCGCTTTCACGCTGATCCAGTGCTGTTTCAGCTCGGGGTGCAGCTTGCGGAACGTGCTCAGTGGAAAGATCACAATGTTATCGTCCGGGTTCTTTCCCCCGCCGAACACCGCTTTCCGCCGCGCCGCCACCCCAATCACGGTAAAGAGCTCGCCCTCAATGTTGATCTCTTTGCCGAGAGCATTTTCCGCGGGAAACAATTCCTCTGCCGTATCGGATCCGACCACGATCACCGGAGCGTGCCGGTCTTCATCCACTTCGCTGAACCAGCGCCCCTGGGCAATCTGCAGATCGAACACATCCTTGCTCGACGCCGTGTCACCCTCGAGAATTGTGTTCTTCGCCTTCCGGTCCTGATATTTCACGGCGTAAGTTCCCACGCCCAGTTCAGGACGGAAATAGCGAATGCCGGCGCTCACCGCCTTCACATGCGGAAGATCTTTCAGGGCCATGGCGTCGTCGTAGGTCAGTTCCTTGCGCGTGCGCATCTCTTCCGTGGGCCGGCCAAAAGTAAACGGCTCCAGGTGAAAAGCGAAAATAATATTCGAGCCGATGCTGGTGATCACCTGCTTCACATTGTCATTCAGGCCGCGCACGATCGAAGAAATACTGATCACCACCGCCACTCCGAGCACCGTGAGCGAGGAGCGCAGCTTGTTGCTGTGGAGCGTGTCCACCGCCATACGGAAAATCTCGCCGAAGTCACCTTTGCGCAGCATCTTAAAGTGCCCCGATCACCCGATAACCAGATCTCAGATCACCCGATCTCACCTCTCCCTACATTTCAAACCGCAGCGCCGCAATAGGATCGAGCCTTGCCGCCCGCCGCGCCGGATACACTCCAAAAAATACGCCCACGCTCGCAGAAACGATCAGGCCCGCAGCTACCGCCCATAACTTGATCGCCGAAGGCATGCCGATCAGCAGCGTGATCCCCTTGGCCAGCGTCACGCCCGAAAGCACGCCCGCCGCCCCTCCCACCAGTGCCATCGTCGCCGACTCGATCAGAAACTGCAGCAGCACATCCTGGCGGCGCGCCCCCATCGCTTTGCGAATGCCGATCTCCCGCGTGCGCTCCGTCACTGAAACCAGCATGATGTTCATAATCACGATGCCGCCCACCACCAGCGAAATCGCTGCGATGCCGATCATGGCAATAAAAAACGTCCCGCTGAAATTCGACCAGATTCCCAGCAGACTGGCATTGGTCTCGATGTCAAAACTATCCTCGTTTCCGGGCCGGTCGTGGCGGCGCGCGCGCAGGGCCACGCGAGCATCGTCCATCGCTTCGTCAAGCGCCGCGCCCGCGCCCAGCGCCTTGCCCGAAATCCGAATGCTGTTGTTGTGCATGCCATATTGCTTCAGGTAAGCAGTGAGCGGAATCATCACGTAGTTGTCGAGGCTCTGGCCGAGCGTCTTGCCTTTTTTCTTGCCTACGCCAATGATCTGGTAGGTCCAGCCATCCACGCGGATTTCCTTGCCCAGCGGATCCACGGCGGGAAGCAGCGTGTCCACAATGTCCGTACCCACCACCGCCACCGGCGACTTCTGGTTCAAGTCCGTGTCATTGATCATCCGCCCGGCGCCGAGATCAACGTCATAAATCGGCGCCATCGCCGACGTGATGCCCTGTACCGTCGTGTCATTGATCGCCTGCTCGCCATATTTCACGTGCCCGGTCATGTTGCGCAGCGCCGCGCCCACCAGCAGGCAATGGCTGCAGGCCTCCCGCACCGCCTCGTAGTCCTCGATGGTGAGGTCTTTGCGCTTTTCCCCCGCGAGAAAGTGATCAACATTGGTCACGGCGGGCGAAACTTTGAACACGATAAAAACGTCCGCGCCAAGATTGAAAATCTTGGTGGCCACATAGCCATTGATGCCGTTCACAAAGGTCACCACCGCAATGACCGCCGCCACGCTAATCACCACGCCCAGCAGCGTAAGCGCAGAACGCAGCTTGTTCGCCCACAGCGATTGCAGCGCAATGCGGATGGCTTCCAGGGTATTCATGGATGTAAGTTTCTGTCGTCGGATCTTGGTGGTCGGAGTCCGTTGTTGGCCGAAAAACCACCACGAGTGACCCAGGCCGGCTGAGAAAGTCTAGCAGAGCCACGCCAACGACCAAGGACTCAGGACCAGGGACGAGCGACTAACGACAACGACTCATCCGCGCATCGAATATAATGGATCAGTTGGCAGCCGGGCCGGACGGCCGCTCGCACGTCTTCGGATGCGCGGGAGGAAAGTCCGAACTCCGTAGAGCAGTGTGCCGGATAACGTCCGGGAGGGTGAGTTCAAGCTCACTCGACGGAAAGTGCCACAGAAAACATACCGCCCCGCCGCCGTGGTGGCCCCCTCGCGCACCAGGGGACGACCTCGGCGGCGGAGCAAGGGTGAAAAGGTGCGGTAAGAGCGCACCGCCGTCGCAGCAATGCGGCGGGCAGGGCAAACCCCACACGGAGCAAGACCAAATAGGGAGGGAGCTCCGCTGTTGCTGCCGGTTCCGCTCAGTTGCAGTGAGGACCGGCAACAACAGCGGAGCACGTGCCGGCTCGGCGCGTTACGACCTCCGGGTAGGTCGCTAGAGCCGCGCAGCGATGCGCGGCCCAGAGGAATGGCCGTCCTGCCGGAGCAATCCGACAGACAGAATTCGGCTTACAGGTCCGGCTGCCACAGGTCATTCCGCGGAATTTAGCCGCCCCACCGCTAAATCTAAGAAAATAATCATGATTACGTTCCATTCGGGGAAGCAGCTATATTCTCCGCATTATATGCGGCTAACAATTGACCACTGCGGAGAATAGACACACCAATGGAAAGCAGGCCACTCGGAACAAGAGCGAGCTTGCCGAGCCTCTCGCCGACGTGCGTCCCCTCCAGCACGAAGCTGTCTTGCAGATCCTCACCACCGACGTCATAAAGAGCAGTGAGATTGAGGGAGAAAGACTCGACACGGAACAAGTGCGTTCATCGCTCGCCCGCAGGGCCGCAGTACAAGTTATGCGCTGGCCAACGTTGCTTGATCCGCCGATCTGCAACACAGGCCGAGCTGTCCTCTGATGATCACTCGAATGGCCGCCACTAATCCAGATCGTGCAGCGTCACCGAGGTGTACCCCCCGGCCGGATCGTTCAACGCCACGATCGTGCGGATCTGTCCCGCGCTGAAAGTCATCGCCCCGGTATTGATGTACGCCGAGGTCGTCCCCGCCTGCGTGAAATACACTACGTACTGGGTCGTGGTCGTGCCTGCATTCAGGCTGACATAACTCGACGCCGACCCGAAGGCCAGCGCTTTCACCGCCGGCGTCATGCCCGTGATCGAAGTGCCGTTCGGCACGATGTATCCATCCACCGGCTGCAGGCTCGGCGCCGCATTTACCAGCCGCACTTCAAAATCGTTGGTGCTGGGCGCCGTATTGTTGTCAGTCAACACCAGCGTCTGCAGGCTGGATGCATAGTTCGCCATCAGGATGGTCGAAGTTGAGTTGCTGGCGAAGGAAAGCGACGTGCTCACAATTGTTGACGTCGTGCCCGTCGGCTCGATTTGCAGCGTGTGCGAACCCGAACTCACCGTGATGTACCCCGTCGCGGCCCCGTATGCCAGATTGCTCGCCACCGTGTTGTTGTCAACCAGGACGTTCACCTCCGGCTCATCCGGCGAGGCGTGCATCACTCGCACCTGCGCGTTGCCGCCCGATCCACAACCCATGGCCCCCCACATCAAGCCCAGACAAACCAACCCAGTACCCAGCCGCAGAAACCCGCTTGCCATTGAGGTCCTCTCAGAGATGATATTGATTGATTCAACCGATCTTAGTGGGATGCCGTCAACCGCTTTTCCTCAGCCCACGGCTACGCAAAATTTCGTAAAGAATGGGTCAAACTTTGTAAACTCGGTTGCCCCATCCTTGCGCGTGCTTCTCGCGCAAGGACGGAAGAGCCAAGCCTCTTTTTTGGAAAGAATCCAGGTGGGACAGACAAAACTCAAGATCAACCAGGCTCAGAGTTATTTCCGGAATGAAAAATCACTGGGACCAGACCATCAGACTCAACTATTCTTCTCATCCCTCTGGCGCAGCCAATCCAGAAACATCTGCTCAATCGGCTTATCGTAAGTCATCAGCACGTGCCGCACCGTGTGCCCGCTCACAAAGTGGCATACTTCCTCGGCCAGGTTCTTGGCATGGTCGCCGGCGCGCTCCAGCGATTGCGTCATGAAGATCACCTGCAGGCTGGCCTGCCGCTGGATATTCTCGGGGTTCTCGATGTGGCGCAGGAAAATCAGGTTGCGCAGCCGGTCCATCTCCGAATCGGCCCGCAGCACATTCACCGCCCGTTTCACATCGCGCGTGGAAAACGCCGCTCCCACATCGGTCAGCATTTTCTCGAGCACCGTCGCCATGTGCGTCAGATCGCGCGTGTCGTCGGCGTCGAGCCGCCCACTCGCCGCCTGCGCGCTGTTGGCAAAGCTCAACAACAGGTCCCCGATGCGCTCCAGCCCGATCATGAATTTCATGCAGGCCAGCAACTCACGCGCTTCCCGTTCGCTCACCTGCGTGATGGCGACCGTCACGCCCGCATCAATTTCCATGTCCAGATTGTCGAGTTCTTTTTCCCGGGCGCGCAGTGTGTTCAGCAGGGGAATCGAGCCGGTGGCAATCCCTTCCGCCGCCGCTCCGGCCGCTTCCTTGGCCAAATGGCAGGCTTCAATGGTGCGCTTGACCAGGTGCGAATGGGAGGGCTCCGGGTCCGGACTCTTTATGGCGGCGGTGCTCATCTGCGCCTCCCTTCGCGAACCGGTGCCCGCTCCTTTCGCTTGCTTCTTCAGCGGCTTCTCGGTCTGCAGGCTCACGCCTAAGCATAACGGCGCGCAACCGGGAGCGGGTTAAAAGCTAATGAATTTCCGGGCCTCAGGCGCCCGCGAAAGCATTGTACTCCCGCCGGTTGCCCGTGATTACCCTGTTCCTCTCGGCTTCACGCTCTTTGCCTCTGCGCCCTCCTGCTCACCCGGGGCGAACCGCTGTTCGAGATCAGCCGCCGCTCGCGCTTCCGGCAGCGTAAACACAAACATGGCCCCGTGATTCAGCTCGCTCTCCGCGTGGATCGTCCCTCCATGTGCCAGCACGGTATGCTTCGCAATCGCCAGACCCAGTCCAGTCCCGCCCGATTCGCGCGACCTCGCCTTATCCACCCGATAAAACCGCTCAAACAGCCGCGGCAAATGTTCCGACGCAATCCCCGGCCCAAAATCCCGCACATAAAATTCCACTCCCCCGCTCGTCGCCCGCGCTCCCAGCACGATTCGTTTTCCGGAGGCGCCATATTTCAGCGCATTCTCCACCAGGTTCGAGAAAACCTGGTGCACCGCTTCGCGATCGGCATTCACCCAGGCCTGGACCGAGTTCTCCACCTGCAGCTCCACATCCTGCGCCCGCGCCCTTTCGCGGAAGTTCTGCACCGCCTCTCGCAGAAGTTCGCTCGCCGTCACCGGCTCCATCTCAAAGCGATGCTCGCCCGATTCCACTCTCGCCAGCGTCAGCAGATCTTCAGTAAGCCGCGACATGCGGGACGCGTTCTTGCGAATCACTTCCAGAAATTCGCGCGCGTGATTGTTTTCCTGCCCGCCATCGAGCAGCGTCTCCGTGTAGCCTTGAATCGAAGTCAGCGGCGTACGCAGTTCATGGGAGACATTGGCGATGAAGTCCCGCCTCGTCTTTTCCACCCGCTCCATTTCCGTCAGATCGCGCAGCACCGCCACCACCCCGCCGCCCGGTATCGGTGCCGCCGTCACATCGAACGTGCGCCCCGGCAAAATCGAAATCGCCCGCGCCGTTCGCACCTGGCGGTCCCGCCCCGCGCTGCGCACCGCCCGCAGAAAATCCGGGTCCCGCACCGTCTCCACCACCGGCGCCTGCAGCCGCGTGTGCTGCGGCGCCAGCCGGTCCATGCTCTGGTTCGCCCACTGCACGCGGCCGTCGTCGCCAATCGCAATCACCGCGTCCTGCATGCTGTTGAGCAGCGACTCCAACTGCTGCTGGCTGGTTTTCAGCGCAGCAAAGTTCCGTTCCAGCTTGTCCGCAGCCTTGTCCAGCGCCGAGATCGCCTGTCCAATCTCATCTCCGGAAATCGCCGTGATCCGCGCCCTCAATTCGCCCCCGGCGATCCGCTCGGCAAATTTGATGATCCGCCTCAGGCGCCGTTCCGTCCTCCGCGCCATCACCCACGCCAGCACCAGCGCCGCCCCCGCTGCAACCACAAAGCCCGGCCACAAATTCGGACGCAGCCTTCCCGTCGCAGCCAACACCATCGCCGCCGCGGCAATTACCACCGCAAAAGCCGCCAGCAGCTTATAAAAAATCCTGTCTCTCACTTCGGCCCCTCGAAACGATATCCTGCTCCGCGCACCGTCTTCAGGTAGCGCGGGTTCTCCGGGTCCGGCTCGATCTTCTCCCGGATCCGTCGTACGTACACATCCACCGACCTCGGGGTCACGTACGCCGTATCCCGCCAGACCGAATCCAGCAGCTGATCGCGGGTGAACACCCGGCCGGTGTGCCGCGCGAAGTGCTCCAGCAAGCGAAACTCGGTCGCCGTCGTCGTCACCGATTTCCCCTGCACCAGCAAAGTCATCGCCCCGGGATCAATCTCCACTTCGCCGATGCGCAGCGGCGTCGGCGAAAGCGGCCGCTCAAAGCGCCGCAGCACCGCCTTCACCCGCGCCACCAGTTCGCGCGGGCTGAAGGGCTTCGGGATGTAATCATCCGCGCCCAACTCCAGCCCCAGCACGCGGTCCGCCTCGCCGCTCTTCGCCGTCAGGAAAATTACCGGCGTCGGCGCCAGCGCCTGGGTCTGCCGGATTTGCCGGCAAAGTTCCAGTCCGTCCTTCCCCGGCACCATGATGTCGAGAATGAACAGCGCTGGCCGTTGCCGCTCTGCCTCGCCGATCACCGTGTGCCCGGTCGCGAACAGCCGCACCACAAAGCCCGCGCTCTCCAGGTGGTGCCGTACCAGACGCGAAATGTCCGCATCATCTTCCACCACAAAAATGCTGGGTTTCACGTGAGTATTCTATTGCTCCAGCCCGGATCGGACGAATCCGCGGATGAGCGTCCACGCTCAACCGCCGGTTCCGGCCGGGCAGTCTGTGGCCTCCCCGTGCCGGCGCCAGCGCCGGTCACGGCAAGGCAAGCTGATGAAATTCCTTAATTTCCTGGGAACGCCTCACTGCCATGTTCTGACACGGCGCGGGCGGCTACTGCTGCGGGGCTCCAACTTGACTACCTCTCAACTCCAGCTCTTAACTCTAGGATATCAAGTTCAACAGGGAAAATGGGACATTGGCTGGCAAAATATATCTCCAATCCTGCCAAGCAATTAGCCCGATTTTGCGATTTTCGGGGGCTTGACAAGGAGTTCCCAAAACGGGAATCTCGCTGAGACAGGCTAGTCTTCCCGCGCATAGGCAACTATTAAGTTGCATTTATAGCGTT